>Ga0098055_1000999_pt1 | contig 15692 bp, 17 predicted proteins | sample 17_taG_FD_75107 | JGI IMG/M metagenome (GOLD analysis project Ga0098055, IMG submission 75107) | Marine viral communities from the Subarctic Pacific Ocean - 17_ETSP_OMZ_AT15314 metaG | ecosystem: Environmental > Aquatic > Marine > Oceanic | place: Pacific Ocean | collected 2015-01-18 | reverse complement strand
GTTCCTATACCAAATGTAGCTAAACCAGCGTATGTGGTAGGATCTAGGCCAACACCTTTAATGAAACGCCATGTTCCATCCCATGAGATGTTTTTGTCATCATAGGCTTCCATAAGGTACAGGAAGGACGCTTTGGTGTTGTCATCGGCTCGAGACACGATGGCTGCGTCTACAGTCATCTTTGGGAGGTTGTAGTTGAACCAACCCATAGTATCGAGGGCGTAGTCTGCCAGCTCTTCGTTAGTTCCATCAAACTCTTGTCCGTTATGGTTAAACTTATAGACGTTACGAGAGGCAGCTAAGAAGTCTTCATCTTGGGCCAGTGAATCTTCAGTAGTGTCTTCTTCCCCGGCCTCAAACCTTGCAGTAAAGCTATCTTGCCCAGCAGCAATAGCCGTGGAGAAATTTGTTGCTGCCGGGGTGGATGGAGCTGGAGTTGTTGTTGTAGGAGCTGGCTGAGGGTTCAACTGCTGTTGTGTCTGTTGAGCCTTCTTCTGCTTTTCAAGCTGTTCTGCTTTTTTCCTACGAAGTTCATCCAGCTCATCTTGGCTAGGACTCCAAGTAGGTAGATCGGTTATTGCCATGTGTACCTCACTTGAATTGACCTATTGAATTTGGATTAGTCTGTTTGAAGTAATCTGCCTGAATTGTGCAGAGCTGTTGTTAGCCACGATGTCAGCAGCATCTTCTGGAGACACTACATCGTAAATGACGCCTGTATCTGGATCACGGTATTGATTACTTGTGTTACGGAGATCTGTAATCTGACCTTCGAGTCCATAAGCAGCCTCTGCCACAGATTTGCCCTTGAAGGTTGTGACGTAGTTCTGAGTCTTGGCTACAACCAGCTCACGGATTTCTCTAAGCTGTCGCCTAGTTAGTTTCTCGTTACCATTCTCTTCCCGGTAGATAGCGACCAGATCTTCAAACTCCTCTTCGGCTATTTCTTTGCCTCGACGAAAAAATGAAGTATCTTGAGACAACATACCAGCTTGTCCAAGCATAGGATCAAGAAGTGGAATATCTCGAATGTCAGACAGAACATCATCAATCTGACTATTGAACCGTTTTTGTTCCTCACTGTTCCTAACATCATTGATGTAGTAAGCCTCTTGAGCTGCCGCTAAAACAGTAGGTACATCTTGGGGGTGGATGTCTGTTTGGGTAGAAGCCCAGAACTGAAGTTTCTTAGGGTCATTCAACTGTTCTTCAGTAAGTTTTAAAACTTGAAGATCTTCAACTGTACGGGCGTTTTTCAACTGCCCTACGAGTGAAGTTGTGTTAGTTTTAGAAACATTGAGATCAACACCAGTGTTATTTCTAAGTCTATCTCTAGATCCACTAAGGCTAGAATTAGCTTCAACTTTCCGAATCTCTTTTTCAGTTAAAGTTTGGTTGTTAATCATCTTCTGAAGAAGGTCATCTTGTTCTAGTTTTTTAGCGTCATCTCTTGCCTTTAACCGGGCAGTAACATCAGCGGCGTTCATTTTATCAATTTCACGCTGAACATTTGCTAAGTAGGTTTGCCATAGTTGAGGCTTGTTTTTCATCGATCCCTTATATTCTTCGGGCATCGTTGACAGGACTGTAATGTCCCGGTTGTCTTTAGCTTGCTCATAAGCAGCATTTGTTACGTAAGTATTTCGGTCTTTACCTTGAATAAAATTATTAGCACCAGCAGCTTTCCAAGTCTTATCTCGGGCTAGTAGTGCTTCCCAATCACCAGATTTAGCAATCGCTATGTCAGTGGTCTCGAAGTCATTCTTAGTGTCTTGCAGTTGAGCCGCACGTTGTCCTGAGACAAACTGCTGTATCTGAGCTGAACGCTGTGCCTCGAGGAACCCTAGTTGCCCTGAGATGTACGCAGCATTTCCGCCTTGATTGGTGTTTCTCAGGTATGTCTCAGCGGAGGCATAGCCATCTTGTATCCCCTGTAGTGTATTAGGGAATCCTGTAGTTACACCATTAGCGTCCGTGTTCTGAGATCCTATACTGGATAGTAGTGACTGAAAATTTTCATCACGCTCTGCTGCTTTTTTTCCAGCAGCCTCGAGTATAAGAAGTTTACGTGACATGTTCATGTCTGGGTAAAGGGTATCTAGTTCATCGATACCAGTTACGTTATCGCCCTGTAAGGCTTTACTCACATATCCATCGAACTCAGTTTTAAACTTTACATTGGCTTCTTCGATCTTACGCTGATCACGACGTTGAGAAAAATCAGATGCAACACCAAGAGCATCCGCCAAAAGTCCCGCAGAACTCCCTGCATTTGGATTAGCCTTGAATTGAACTGAATTGAAACCCTGTTGTCCGATTCCCCTCGCAAGGGGGGACACGGGGGCTATATCAACTGTAGTACGTGCCATGTCCTAAGTTTCCTTATTGTGTATTAGAAAGGTAAGAAGCCAGATCCGCCGGCATCTTTTTGCCGTTGGTCAGCTCCAGCAGCAGCTCCGCCAATACCAAGGGCCGCACCGAGTATCGATGGGCCAGCTTGTTTGGGATTGCTTGCATATACTTGTTCGAGGTTTTTCTGGAGACCACGACCAGCAGCGTCATACTGTCTCTCGATGACGTTTTCCTGATCCTTGGTGCGTACTAGGTTTCTCTCACCAGCCTGAATGATACTATTGATGGTATCTGTGACGGATCTGCCTGTAACGCCCTGAGAAGCCGCTGAGGCGACTGCTGTAGATTTAGCTGCCCGGTTGGCAAGAATGACATCAAACTCTGACTGGTTTTGTGCCCGGACATTAGCTTGGAAATCTTCTTGTATTTCTCCAGTTTGGTAATTGTACTCTTCTCTGCCGCTCATGATACTACGATCTGCTGCTGCATTCTGAGCTTTTATTTGCTGCCGTTGCTCTTCATATTGAGCATAAGTTTGTGCGCCTTGAATGGCGGCTGTTGCGTCACACATGGTCAAACCTTCCGAATTCATAGAATGGCAGATTGTATGACCCCCAATTCACCTCACGGATGAATGAGAAGCCGCACCATTTAAGCCACTTGTGGTGAACTGTGTTTCTTTTATCTGTTAAGTTCCACAACAGGTCAGCATTAGCTTCTTTGTGGAGCTTTCTTATGTAGTTCTTACTTTCCCGTAAAAACTGTCTTGAATGACGCTTAATTTCGTCACTAGCCAGCATCCAAATTAGAGCTGAATTATCGGTATCTATAGTTGACCCATAGATAGCAACAGGCAACTCACCTTCCATGATGCTGTAGCAAATATCAGAGCATTCCACTGACCTAGCCAGACCATCGATAGCCTGTAGGTCAGAGGATGCTATTATTTCTTGGATATCTGCATTACGAAGCCGGGAGGCTAATGACGGGATATGCCAAGCCTCAGTAACTTCTGTGTGTAGCATTAGAACCTTCTTACTGCTTTCGGTGTCCACTGCCCTGTCCATTCAGTACCAGTAAAGGTGCAATGGAAAGGGGTGTCATTAAGCAATTCGATTTTTGTGTATAGGTTTTGTCCCATGACAGGAAACTTGAACTCACCGTCGTCCAGTGAGAGTCCACCTAAGATGTTATTTTGTGAACCAAGATTTCTGCCAGAAAATGTATATGTGTACGGAGATCGTCCTCTTGTGGTAACCCTAGCCGAGAACTGTGCAGTATCCTCATATTGAACCGATAGATATCTCAAAGACAACCTACCGTCTTGTATGGATACCTGTCCTTGACCTTTGGGTTCCTTTATAAAGAAAGGTGAGTACTCATACCTAAAGGTGAAATTCCTACCGATTATAGCGTCATCATAAGTTGACCCAGTATAATCACCAACAACCGTAAACGATGTGCTAGAGACTCGTGTCACGGGAATATCATAGCCCTGTGGAGCATTAGAGTCTGTTTGGACAAACTTAGTTCCGGCGGGGGAAGGATAGGGAAGGGTGAAAGTGGTTAAGTTAGTCGCTGCATCATACGTTCTTGTACAATCTGAAAACTTAAATGAGTGATCGAGATGTATAGGGAACGATGTACCTGTACGGACTGAGTCTTCCTCGATGTTGATTGTCTCCATGTAGAGACCGTCAGAGGCATAATCGATCAGTAAGTAAATACTGTTATCAACCAAGGTAAAGTATTTAACATCACCATCAAATACCCATTTACCCCAAGATGATTGAATCTTACCTTGGGTGCCTTGGAAATATTTGTAGCAGTACATTTCGGTAGAAGTGTTACCTAATAGGAAGATACTAGATAAACGGCTAGATCCATCCATGTACTGTATTGGTGCTTTGATATACTCAGGAACCTGAGCTGAAATCTCATCAGCATTCTCAGTGTTCACATCGTTATCTACGAAATACTCAAATACCTTTGAGTTCGACCCAGTGTCATCTGCAAAGTAAACATATGGCCCGACCTGAATCGGGGTGATTGTTTCGGATGCATTGAAGGCTGATGCATAGGTCAATTGTGCTGTTTTAGGGGAAAGTAAGTCTGCCGAGTCAAGAATGTACTGCACACGATCTGAGAAGATCAGGAGTTTCTTGTTAAACGGGACTGCAAAGTTAAGGAGGGTAACTTGTCCTGTCACAGCGGCGATATCAATAGGATCACTATCGACAAGCTGTGCAACAGTAGTTCTGTAAAAGTTCTCAAAATAATCGGCTTCAGATAATATTACATTCTCATCCGCTAAAAATCCCATACGACCTTGGTGGATGAATATGTCATTTATAGTTTTACCTACAAAGTTCGGATCAGGGTTTGTTTCATCATCCCCTGCAAACATATCCGCCCAAGTGTGAACATCGAAAGTAAACTCATCTGTATTCACATCATAGGATAAAGTGTGTGGAAGTGTCGAAGAGGTCAGCGTTCTTTTTTTATCGTAACCAAATGTTTCGATCCATAACTGCTTATCAGCGTTATAAGCTACGTGGTAATCATCGCCCTCGAAGCCGGGTTCACCTAATATTCGTACAAGACGACCATCTTTGTCCTGTGCCGGGAGATCTTCAAATGATGTAAGCTCCTCTTTAAATGCTGTCATGGCGTTGCCGCCATTACCTTCATCGATCAGGACAGTATCAGTTGCAGCTAAATATAGGGAAATAGTTGAGTTATAACGCTCCGCTGTGTAACCAGCGGTAGTTAGACTGGTAGTTAACTGGTCAGCAATCTCTTCGGTACGCTCGACAGCATTTGATGCCTCTGTGTTAGCACCAGTTGTAAAATTGGCTGCTAGTGTACCGTTGATATAAATTGCATAGTTCGAGTTAGATAAAGAGCCTTTTATGAATATTGACCAATAACGTGATGGGTCTAAACGGGCTGGTGTTATAGATGCCTCAGTTATAGTAGAGGCCGCTCCTACAATTGTTCTATTAAGAATGAATGTAGTATCAGCTACTGTGATCATTTTACAGTTTTTACGGGGGTCTCCATCAAAATCTAAATAAGATCCTGTTAGAGTACCATTGACTGTTTTAGATACACCGTTCTCATCGAACACTTTAATGTCGTTGTCCTGAACGGTTATGAAAAACTTCTTACCGTCAAACCGTCTAAAATAGTGACCTTTGACGTTGCCTGTTATATTGTTACCTAATCTAGCAACAATTTCACTGCCAGATCGTTTCTGTAAACCTGAAACTAATGATGCCCAGCCGTTCTCCATCTCTGTGCAAGAATTTTCTAAGCGGAGAGCTGGAGGCTGCTGACTGACACCGTTGAACATATTAGGCATTGAGCCAGCAACAAGAGCCATTAGTAATTCCTCCTAACAGGGGCCACTCGAGCCACAGTTGTGTAGGTTGAGTAGCTGTCGGTGATCATGTTGTGGTCACCTGTTTCAGCTTCTTCATGTTGAAGTAAAGCCCAAGCACTCTGTTCGTCAGCTCTGTTGAATTTAGAGAGTGACTCAGATCCAAGTGTTCTCTCTTGGAACACACGGGATGAACGCATCGTAATATAACGACGGGCTGCTTCTGGGATTTCATCAAAATCTAGCCCAACTGTTAGATGTAACCTAAGTGGGGCTGTAAATGTGTATGTGTTGTCTTTCCTGTCGTAGAGCTTCATGCCCCTTTGTATGACATCTAGACTGCTATCTTTCTCTACCGTATCGACACGCAGGGTGTTTGCCGGGAGTAAGATCTGATTGGATATATTTGGTGAGAGCGTATGTACCTCGGTGTTCCAATGCCAACCGTTGGTTTGAACCTCTCTAGAAACTTCATCGATAATTGAGGAAGCAACCTGAGCGTCCACCTGAAGTCCTGTTAGTGAAGCTACTGGAGCCTCGCCAATGTTCGTCAGACAGACGTTCACGGCCTCCAGTTTTGTAGTGGGGGTCAGTGCCATGATTTCCTCTTTAAGTAAAAAGAGAGACCCCCGGAGGAGCCTCTCTAATTGTTAGCTTAGGCAGACTGAATCTGCACAGCAGCTTCGTTGCGTAGTACGCCATGTCCACAAGCATACTTGGCTACCATAAGTGTACCCTGACGACGGATGTCGTACTCGGACTCTGTAGCCAAATCCATGAGCTTCACAGTACCGGCAGCAGATGGGTGGAATACCAATGCTGTGGTGTTAGAAGCGTCAACAGCCTGACGGGTTGATGTGCCAGCATCAACACCCGCAGTGATGTTTGAAGTCGGAAGGTTATTCGACTTCAGAACATTGATACCGGCAACTTGCATGACTTTACCTGAAGCGGTAGATCCGTTTGCAGCGTTACCGAAGTCAACATTGATAACCTTTGAGCTGTTAGCCAGCAGATAATACTGCTCAGGCTTTACAACTACGTAGCGGTTATCCTCGGGGACGTTCTTTTCATCGAGAGCCTGAGCTGCATCGAAGATAGCTGCGATCATGTCGTCAGCTACAGTGCCTGAGTTAGCTGAAGTAATAACTTCACCGACCATGTCTGCTTCTCCAGTTACTGTCGGAGTTGCATCGTTAGCGGCTTGAATGATGGTTTGCAGAATGTGCTTATCCATCTGGTTAGCCAGAGCAATACCCATCTCACGAGAGTATACTGAACGAACATCGTAATGGTTCTTTGCTTCATCGATGTTTGCAATGAAGGTTGAAGCCAGAAGGAGGTCGTTGATTGTAATGACCTTCTCTGAGTGATTGATGCTGTCACCAGTGATCTCGTTGCCGGGAGTATGGTAATCAGCAGATGTACGACCCATTACTGGAAACTGAGCTGATTTACCGTTGGCAATTGTGCGAACTTGGTGTTTGTCCATCATGATTGTCTGCTGCTCGAATGCAGTCAGAACTTCACCTGAGAAGACTTTTAGAAATAGGGCATCCTTATCGGAGCCGCCATTCAACGCACCTAAGCGTGAAGGAGTAGCGTTAGCCATTTTGTTGTACCTCATTGTACGAGTTAAAATTAAGGGGTTAACCTCAGATTACTCGCCACCTTTCCTTCGAGGTTGTTCTCCGCAGAGAGCCAAAAAGTACAAATGGTCTGTGTTCTTTAGGTCTTCATGCCTCTGTTTTTATTTTGAGACATGACTGTAAGGTTGTTAGTTGAGTTATTAAGAGTGTTATTGTCTCGATGGTGAATGTCTTTTCCATCACCTTTACGAGCCAATCCTTTTTTAATCATCAAACGACGAGCTTGATTTCTTCCGGCCCGTCGCTTTTTTTGCTCGGGCTTGGAATGATATTCAGCGTATTCGGCTGCATAATCCCTAGCCATACTAACTTCCTTTACATTATGTTTGAGCGAGACAGCTTTGCCGCAACTTGATCACGGAATGCGGGATCAGAGCTGTATCTTGGATCTGCCATATCTGCTTTCATCTGAGCTAGGCTAGCGTAAGCATCGGCAGAGGGGCGTGATTGACCAGCTAAACTACGAGCTGGCTCTACGCCCTGTTGGGCCTCATACATCGAGCGGAGACCCTGAACGGCGAACTTGGTTTGATCCATATCCCCGCTATTTACTGCAATATTAAATGCATCAATTTGACCTTCAGACATGTTGTCTGCGGCCCAATCAATCATTGCTGTATAATTATCTTGTCCACCCACTGAGTCATAAACTTCAGTTGTAGTGTTTGTTAAAATTGCTTGCTGACCTTCAATATAGCTATCGACTAAATCTTTTGGTATTCCAGCATTTTCTAGAGCTTGATAAGAAGTATCAGTTAGACCGTCATTCTCCCAGAATTCATTACTGAGAGCTGTGAAATCTAATCCAGCTTCTTGTACAGCTTCACGAGCGACCTCTTCAGAGCCTTCAGCATCATCAGAATCCGCACTTCTATTCTCGCCCTGATCCACATCAGTTTGTCGAGACTTTGTGAAATTAGTTTGCAGTTCTTCATAAGCCTTCTCTAGTTCCTCATATGAGCTAAATTTACCTAATATTTTTTCATCAGAAGGAGGGGACTGCGCCTCATCTTGAAGCGCAGCCTGTTCTTCCAACGATGGATTATATTCACCAGAGTCAATATTAACCGTTTCCGTTGCCATCGTTTAATCCTTGTTGTGCGATTTCCATCGCTTTGGGGGTAGCTTTCTCAGCCATCCGTCCCATTGTTTCATTCATCATTTGCTGTTGTTGAGCTTCGGCTGCTGCCTGTCTTTCTGCCTGAATATCTTCTTCAGTACGGACAAGGCCATCCATATCAATACCAAGTGCAGTTCCTATCCTAGAAATATAGTCTGACACATTCATATATTGAGCCACAGCGTCTGGGCCTAAAGGCTGTAGAGCTGTTAAGAAAGCATTATACTTGTTGAGATCGTGTCCCCGGCCTAATGCTTCGAGACCCGTTACAATAGCTGGACGGACAATACCCTTTGGTAACGCCGGGAGCTTCTTAGCTTTTGTCATGCGATCCATAAGACGCATCACGAGTGGAAGCTGGAATTCCTGACTTAGGATAGAGTAAACACCACCGAGGGCATCCTCGAGTTCTTTAGCCATGAATCTGACTTCCTCAGCCGTGACTCTTTCTCCAGATCGTTGAACTGCACTATTCATCAGAAAAGCGTAGGACATACGTTCAGTGATTGTACGTACTGTATCGTAAGCAACCCGCATGTCTGCGTACTTTTCAGTTTGCAACACCGATACTTCATTAGCATTACCAGCAACAATCGCACAGTTTTCAGCCTGTGAGATATCACGCATTCTGGTGGTTCCATTCGGATTTACCATGAATAGTACTTTAGATGATGCAGCCGCAGCCTCTACGACAGCTTTTGATAAACCTTCGAGACTAATCAAATCACCCAAGTATTCATCAACGTATGAGCGTCCATAGTCCTCTGAGTCAATCCGAGTCCAACGCAAGGCCAGCATAGGTGACTTGTCGATGGGCCAGTTACCACCAGATCCGGGGATTATTTGACCCTTGATTTCTTGGTACATACGCCAAGTTTTACCATCGAGGTACATATGGGTATATAGTGCAACTTTTTTCCCATACTCTGACTTCATGTCAGATTCAGGATCAGCACCAATAGCTAATAGTTCTTTATCTTCTAAAACAGCGGGGGATACTTCTTCTTTAGTGATGATTTCAAGGACGTTGCCATATGGATCACGTTTCACAACGTAACTGTCTAAACGGTAAACCCGGATACCTCCAGACTTTGGGAGATATACTAGGACGTTGCCAGCAACAATAAGATGTTTTAGAGCTTCAAAGATTGGAGATCTTAAACCTGTTGTTTCGATCTCGGTCATCACAGACCGCTCGATTTGGTTCAAGCCTTCTTCAACTTTAGCCCTTGCACCTTCTTCTCCAGTTAATTCTAGGAGGGTTTGATCATCAACTTGTAATCTAAAGAAAGGGGAATTTGGGGGGAGGAGTGAGAGCAATAATTTAGATGCTAGATTATTTACACCTCTAGCACCCACACCTTGATATGGAGTTGAATACTCAGTAGCCGAGCTATGACCACTCGGAGGCACGAGAGTTGGTATCGTAACCTCAGAGCAATCTCTAGCTCGGTTGAGAAACATCTCACGCTCAACGGCAAGTTGCTCGTATCTTCCCGCACAAGTCTTACCGTTGTGCATAATGTTATACTCCTACACCACCTGATGAACTTCCTGAAGCACCAGATGAGCCTGTAATTGACAGGGCTGAACTCTGATAAGGTTTAGTTCCAGTGGCGTTTTGTTTCTTACGCTTTTTACGCTGCTCGTCTGCTGATACAGCCTCCGTAGGCGCACCTTGTTCCAACACTGGTGGCGGTGGAGCTGGCGGCGGTGGAGGTGGCGGAGGAGCCGGGGGCTTCGGTGTTGATGTACACATCAAAAGTTCTCCAATATATTTTCATTTTGTTGTTCGTAAACTGCCCGAAGATGCCTTGCTACTGATGCAGACCCAGCTTTGAACCAAACTTCTTTGGTATCATTATCTATATTTGGGCAACGATCTGGAAACATCCTCTCGATATAATCAAGAAGATGCTCATCGATGACTGGTAATTTGCTAGATGCCACATGAACCTCCTGTACCAGAAATGTCACAGATGTCGTGTGTCTCTACATGTTCCTCAAATTCTGTGCCTAATTTATCGACAGCTTCTTTGTAAGGTACTGATACCAAAGGTTGACCACCCCGACTTCCGTCTGGGTAGCACGTAAAGCCTCTGAGCCTGTGGGCATAGGATGCCAAAGTGCTAGCGAAATCATCTACTGTGTCCTCATTGTTTAATTCACTTCCCCAAGAAGGAAGGTTAATTGTGGAGCTAATAGACATGTCAACGTAGTCTTGAACGTCAGCTTGAAACTTCATGCGACGCTCATAGTCTTCTGCAAGGTCAAGTGCAGACTCGATGTTGTTTGGATTAGCACCATACATATCGATTAGTTCTTGGGCGGCTGAGTCTACGACATACTGGTAGTGCCAGCGGTTACCGCCTTTTAGATAGCGACGTTTATAAGCCACAGCAAAAATTGGCTCGAGACCAGTACTAGTACCAGCAAGAATGCCAATTGAACCTGTTGGGGCAATTGCTCTGTTAGCAACAGGACGGGAGACACCGAGATAATCAGCAAAATTACTAGAAGTAGTGTCAGATTGTCCCTTATAAACAGAAAGCCATTTATGAAGCTCAGGGGTAACCTCATACCGAGACCCCTTTTTAATTAACCACTCATGCATACCCATTAGGCCAAGACCTAATCGGCGGTTCTTCTCTCTAGTATTATAGACTTCCCGGTATGGTAGTTGTGCCTTTAAAGTTCCACAGATAAGGAATTTAGTAGATAGGTCTACAATCTCTTTAAATTCTGACAGATCCTCAACACGGCCTAAGTTAATACTCCCAAGATTACAAACGTCACTATCATCTGCTGACGTTACCTCAGTACAGGCGTTGCGAAGAGTTTCGTTCTCTTTTTCAAAGAAATTAAAACTAAATCCTGGCTCTGCTGATTGCATTGCCTGACGCACATTCTGTTTGAATACATCACCGACTTCGCCTGTCTTCCAATAATTCAACAACCATTCAGTGTCATAGTTCACACTAATGTTTGTCATATCCAAAGGAGCTGGAAAGTTGAAATCTTCTTGTTTGATGTCCCATAGAGTCTTCCCGGTACTACCAACTGACATCGACTGCCAATCTTTAGCTGCAAGAAAATCATGGATGTCACCATGTTTCCAATTTAATGATGCATAGATTGCTGAACGACGACTGCCACCTTGCATGACCCGGCGCCCAATTTCGTTGATCATATTCATCTTAGGAATGGGGCCAGACGCCTCTCCACCTGTGCGGCTTATAGTGGCACCAGAGGGTCGGTACACACTGTAGTCCACACCAATACCGCCGCCTGTCATTAGGCAGCTCTCTGACTTCCAGCTCAGGTTTGCCCAATCTTCTCGGCTGTCTTCTTCTGCCTTCAGTAGATAACAGTTGTTGAAGAATTTGTTAGGCCGACCAGCGTAGTACAGATATCTACCGCCGGGAATGAACTTGAGATCAGTAATGTACTGACGTAGCTGAGATCGATCTTCTAGACTCATATGGTCGCCACATACATCTTCGACCAATGTTTTTGCTAAGTCTGCCCAAGTTTCACAACCGTCATGGGCGTATTTGTGTTTGAAGATGTCCTCACTAAATTTAGATCGGAACATCGGATTATTATTAGATTTAAAAGCCATATTTACTCTACCAAGTCTATTAAGTTTGGGGGTGTGTAGTTCTTACCTTTCAAGACTTTTCCGTCTTCTCGCTTGACAGGTTTCCCATCTTCTAGCTTGGACATGTTGCTTTTATGTACACGTATAAAGGCTGGTTGCATCGGTAAGCCAAAGGCATCGGCAAACCCAGAAATCACATACTGACAATCTACCAGCTCTTTTAATATGTGAGCTACTTCTGAAGGCGGTACTGCTTTGTGATACCAAATTTTACCACACACACTGTCCACGGCTTGCTTCAGTTCCAACATTTCTTCTTGAATAAGATCCATACGCAACTGCAACAAAGGGACGCTTAAACGAGCTTGTCGTTCCATTCCCATAGCTTTATGAAACTCAGCAACATATGCTTCTCTTGTTTGATCTATAGTCACCAGTTTTCCCCCTCAGTTTTTTCCATAAGGTCAATCATCTTGTTTAGATACCATCGAGCTTTTTTGGCATCTTCAATAGGATTGGTCTTATTCCATAAGCGGGAACCCAGATATTTTAGGACTTGTGCGTGAGCAACAGAAATACACTCGTACTCACCAATCACATCAACGATGTAATCCCAAGTCTCTATGTTACCTGTGGTGTAATGAGCTGGTTGATTTACGTTATCTTCCATCAGGACTCCAGAGTTTAACTTTGCCTTTTTCCATGTCGTAATCGCCATGCCGTAAAATACGTGCGAGTCTTGCTTGGAAAAGTGCATCCTCTTCGGTTAGCCCTGCTTTTTCATATGTCTTAACTACAGCATCCCATGTGGGATCTGCATCAAGTATAGCAGTAGCTCTCTTCTCCCCGATCCCTTTGCACCCGGCATAGTTATCGGCTTGGTCACCTGTGAGGACTTGTTTTAGAAAAAAGTAATTAGCCTGTTCAGGCGTTACTTCGACGATCTCATCATCCACTAGGTGTAACCCCGGTATTTGCATCAAATCTTTATCGATGCTCCAGATGATTGGCTCTTCAAAAAGAGGTTCGTATGTTCCACAAATACCAAGCACATCATCAGCCTCGAGCCGAGGGTAAACAAGTGTGCGGTATTTTTTATTACAGTAGTCTCTGAGCAAGGGAAGAAGCATAGGCTTTCTTGTCTTTGCTCGGTTGGCCTTATAAGTATCGCAGAGTTCTTTTCTGAAATTAACCTTATCAGTAAAAGCTACGATGACATCAACGGCCCCAGACTTTTCAGTCAAGGTTTGCATCATGTCATCGAATTTTGCTTTTGTGTCGGATTCAGACGCCCAGAGTATCCAAGTGTCTTCGTCGTACTTAGTAGGTTGTTCAAGAGAAACTGCTGCTTGAAAGGCCACGATATCCCCGTCAACGAGGAGCGTGTTCTTAGCCATGCGTTCTCCTAGTGTGTCTCAGCCCAGTTTGCACCAATGTTATATTCACCAGTGAGGGGTACTTTGACATTGAAGTGGTCACCAGCCCGAGCAATACAATCCACGATTAGCTTGCCGCACTCCTCTGCGATATCGGGATCACAGTCGAATTGCAGTTCATCATGAATCCATGCAACTTGCTGGCATTTATCTTGCCACCCTCTAGAGCGTAGTTCTTTGTCTACCTCTACGAGCCACTGCTTACAGACCAGACTACCGTCCGACTGTAGGCTTGTGTTGAGGGAAGCGAATACAGCTCGTATATGAAGCTGTCTGCCGTCCAATCCTATTAGGTAACCGTTCTTTTCAGCTTCCTTTTTAACAGACTGAACAAGCTGTTTGAGTGCTGGGACTTTCTCGAAGAATGCCTTCTTAATCGCCTTTCCAGCAGATGCACCCTTACCGATAATGGAACCAATCTTAGCGTCACCAGCACCATAAAGAAACGCATAGATAAACGTCTTCGCATCGTTTCTAGTCGGCAAGCCAGCGGCAGTTTGGTTTGATGTGTGTACATCGCCATCAACGACCTCCTTGGCATAAGCACCCTTGTCGTATTGCCACATTTTATTGGCAAGCATCCGCAGCTCGAGGCCCGATACATCAGCACCAATAAGCACACGGCCTTTTGATGCAGTCCAACAAGAGCGACACTCTTTACCATAGGGGGCATAGACACTTGGTGTTTGGGCAGTGTTGGGAGACCTATGCGTTGCACGGCCTGTAACTGCCCCGTTAGTAATTACCTGACCATGAATGCGTCCGTCAGTTATCTTCTTCAGCCAACCATTAGCTCCGTCCGATATCTGTCCAATCCGCTTCTGTATCATCAGATATTCGCTGAGTAGTTTAGCCTCGGGGTATGACAAGTTAGATAATACTTTTTCATCTACCTTTGCCCGACCGTCCTCAGTGTACTCCTTGGGCTTCCAGCCATGGATAGCCTTTAGTCTAGACTCGATATGCATCCTAGATCCGGGGTTGAACACCACGGTCTTAGTTTTCATAAAGGTTTGTCCTTTGACGTACCCTCGAGCCTTATTATTTACCTTGGGAGTGAAGAGACCAAGCTCCTCTTCCCAAGGGGGGAATGCGTCCTGTAGTTCTGCTTCGAGTTCAGCTCTACGCTTATCTAGCGTAACTTTAAGACGTAACGCTGCGTCTTCATCAAAAGGAAAACCGCAACGCTCCTGTTCCGCAATCACCCACTTGACCTGATGTTCAAGTTCGGTAGCCACAGTAGAAACGCCTTTAGACTCGATGAGCTTCCACAGCCTATCAGTGACCTCCACATCCTGTTCGCAATACTCTTGCATCACTTGTGACCACTCTGACCAACCGCCATCATAGTCACCTTTGTAACACTTGAGTCTATGGCCCCATGCCGCAAGACCATGTCTTCCCACCATTTTGCGGGGAAACGATTCATCTTGTGCTACTAAACGCCAATCCCGGTCACTGAGATCAGGGTAAAGCAGTAGGGACATAATCAATGTGTCACGCACCCGTGATTTTCGGATTTTGAACCACGGATACACCTTCTTGATCGCTGGGATGTCAAAAGCTATGACGTTGTGACCTATAACAAGATCAGCTTCCATGAGCATTCTGACACCAGTTTCCACCTCAGAAGGTGCAAAACTATAAGTTTCTTCAGTATCTATATTTTTAAGACAGAGACAGTGGATGCGATCAAGCTCGTCCAGCAATCCGTTACTTTCAAGGTCGAATATCAACCGCATCCGTATCTCCTTAGATAGCCAATGTGTATCTTACGTACTTCTGCCCAGTGACAGGATGATGCCTGACATTACTTTTGATCTTATGACCTTGAGTACGAAGCACTGAAATTACCTTGGTCAGTGATTGGATTGAATATTCGACAATGGCCTCACGCACTGTGATTGACCCTGCCTTTTTGAGGTGACGCATAATTTTATCGTGCTGTGTCATTCCGTTCCTTTTCTTCCATCCATTGGATTCCAGAGATTGTGCGAGATTGTTGAAGTAATTGTGGAGTGCCTCCCACTGTGGATTTCTAGCCGCACATACGGCTGTGATGTCAGCCATCTCAAAGATGCTGTCGTCAGTAGATATCTCCATTCGGTGAAGCCTCCGTTGTTACCTCAATAAGTCTGCCTGTCTGCTCGTT
>Ga0098055_1000991_pt1 | contig 15721 bp, 12 predicted proteins | sample 17_taG_FD_75107 | JGI IMG/M metagenome (GOLD analysis project Ga0098055, IMG submission 75107) | Marine viral communities from the Subarctic Pacific Ocean - 17_ETSP_OMZ_AT15314 metaG | ecosystem: Environmental > Aquatic > Marine > Oceanic | place: Pacific Ocean | collected 2015-01-18 | reverse complement strand
ATTATGAAGCTGATAAATTAATCTCTTCCCTAGCTCCTTCCACTTTAGAAAAGCTAGAGAAAATAGGGAAGGACTATAAGGTTGATAGAATTTAAGTACAAGCCTGACGGTCAGGTGCTTAAAGACTTTATGAAGGCTGATACGTTCTTTCGTGGAATAAGAGGACCAGTAGGTAGTGGTAAGTCTGTTGGATGTTGTGTTGAGATATTCAGAAGGGCATTACAGCAAGCACCGAATAAGGAAGGCATACGTAAAAGCCGATGGGCGATTATTCGTAATACCAATCCTCAGTTACGCACCACCACAATAAAGACTTGGCTTGATTGGTTTCCCGAAGAAGATTGGGGAAAGTTTATTTGGTCTGTTCCTTTTACGCATCATATTAAAAAGGGGGATTTAGATATTGAGGTTATCTTCTTAGCTCTTGATCGTCCTGAAGATGTAAAGAAACTGTTGTCTTTAGAATTAACAGGGGTATGGGTGAATGAGGCAAGAGAGATTCCCAAGAGTATTATTGATGCGTGTACTATGAGGGTAGGAAGATTCCCTTCTATGCGAGAGGGTGGACCAAGTTGGTCGGGAGTTATTGCTGATACCAATGCACCAGAAGAAGATCATTGGTGGCCTATAATGTCTGGTGAAGTTCCTGTACCTGATCACATTCCAATAGATCAGGCTCGTATGTTAGTCAAACCTGACAACTGGTATTTCTTTTCTCAGCCTCCTGCGATGATAGAAACATTGACGGATGAAGGTGCAGTAAAGGATTATTCCGATAGTAAAAAGGCAGAAAACAAATCGAATATGTTAAAAACATATTATACAAATTTAATTCGTGGTAAGACAAAGAGTTGGATTGATGTCTATGTTATGAATCGTCTTGGAACAATACAGGAGGGGAAACCTGTTTACCCACAGTTTGTTACAGAAACCCATGTTGCTACAGAAGAAATACCTATTGCTGTTGGTGTTCCTTTGTATATTGGGGTTGATTTTGGTCTTACCCCTGCTGCTGTATTTGGTCAGAAAGTTAGAGGAAGATGGTTTATTCAATCTGAAATAGTAGCGATTGATATGGGGATAGTTCGTTTCTCAGAACTTCTTAGGCAAGAAATAGCAACACGTTTTGGTAATCTTGATGTATATATTTTTGGTGATCCTGCAGGAGATTTCAGAGCGCAGACCGATGAAAGCACACCATTTCAGATATTAAGAGGTGCAGGATTAAAGGCTCAACCTGCGCCAAGCAATAGTGTTGATCTAAGATTAGAGGCTGTATCTTCTCAGCTTATGAAGATGTCTGATGGCAAATGTGCTTTTTTAGTTGACCGAAGGTGTCCAAGTCTGATAAAGGGTTTTGAAGGTGGCTATGCGTATAAACGAATACAAACATCTGGAGAGCGATATGATGATAAACCAGAAAAGAATATGTATTCACATATACATGATGCCTTGCAGTATTTATTAATTGGTGCAGGAGAAGGTAGAAGTCTTATGAATAACCAAAGACAAGTATTACCGTTTCAAGCAAAGACAGGATTTGATGTCTTTAAAAGAAAACCTATTCAACAAAGATCAAGTTTTTGGTCAAGGATGTAGCTATGTGTTTTAACAGAGGTAATAAAAATAATCAATCAGAAGATACAACACCATTTAGTCAAGCTGATATAGATGCAGCACTTGCTAAGGAGCGAGCAGAAAAAGCACAAGCAGCAGCAGAGGCAACGGCAGCAGTAGAAGCAGAAAATGCAGCAGCAGGAAGTGTAGGAACTATTAAAGATCAAGAAACAGGTGCTGCAAATGATGGAACTCTTAATGAGAAATTGGAGTCAATGGGTGGCACACAACAAGCAATTACAACTATTCAAAATCAAACTTTTCAACAAGTTAAAGGTGCATCTCAAAAAGAAACTCTGGAAATACGCAGACGAAAACAAGAGCAATTACAACGAGCTATTCGTCAAAGAAGAAAGTCAGGATTTCAAGGTAGGCGATCTTTAATTACAGGACAATCTGGTGGTAAAGGATATGCTTGAGGGATTCGAAGATGCTAATGTTAAATCATTATTAACTCGTTATGAAAAATCAACAGCAATTAAAGATCATTTTAAAGATTTGTTTGAAGAATGTTATGAAGTAGCATTTCCTCAAAGAAAAGGATTTTATACAGAAACAATAGGTGAGCGTAGAGATGAAAAAATATTTGATGAAACTGCTGTCGTGGGTGTTCAGGAGTTCGCCTCCCGACTTCAACAAGGACTTGTCCCCAACTTCGCAAGGTGGGCAGACTTCCAAGCAGGTTCGGAAACGCCCAAAGAAGAAAAGGACGAGATTAACAACGACCTCGACGAAGTAACGGAATATGTTTTCGAGGTATTACAAAACTCAAACTTTGCACAGGAAGTACACGAATCCTTTATGGACTTGGCTGTAGGTACAGGTGTTCTTGGTGTTGAGGAAGGTGATGCTTTAAATCCTGTTAATTTCTCAGCTATTCCTTTAACAGATGTCGTTCTTGATACAGGACCAGATGATAAAATAGATCATGTGTTTCGTGAAAGAGAAATGAGATTTTCTGATTTACAAAACCAATATCCTAATGGAAAATTTAATACTGAGTTGCTTAATGCTATTGCATCAACTCCCGAATCTAAAACAAAAGTATTAGAAATTGTTTGTAAAGATTACACAAAGAGAAATGAAAGTGCATATTACCAGACAACCATACATGAGAAATCAAAGAGTGTTATAGATTATGCAGAGTTTAAAGGCGTAGGTGCAAATCCTTTTATTTGTTTTCGTTGGTCAAAAGTAGCAGGTGAAATATATGGGCGAGGTCCATTAATGAACGCTCTCTCTGCTATTAAAACCTGTAATTTAACTGTTCAATTAATTCTTGAAAATGCACAAATGGCTATCTCTGGTATTTATCAAATGGATGATGATGGGGTTGTAAATCCAGATACAATATCATTAATGCCTGGAACTATCATACCCAAAGCACCAACAAGTGCAGGACTTCAACCTATAAGAGCAGCAGGTTCTTTTGATGTCGCACAACTTATTCTCTCAGATATGCGTTTAAATATTAAGCGAGCTTTGTATAATGATATGCTTGGTAATCCAGATCGTACACCTGCATCAGCTACAGAAGTTGCAGAACGAATGGCTGATTTATCCAGACGCATTGGTTCTGCCTTTGGAAGATTACAAGCTGAGTTAGTACAGCCTGTATTGCAAAGAGTTGTGTATATATTAAAGAAGCAAGGACGTATAGAATTACCTACTATTAATGGTAGAGAAATAAAAATAAGGTCTGTATCTCCATTGGCACAAGCACAAAATCAGGCAGATATTACTTCTATTGCTCGTTGGATGGAATTAATCCAAGCTAACTTTGGTCCACAGTTATTGAATCTTTTAATAGATGCAGAAGAAGTTGCAACAGTTTTGGCTCGAAAGTTTGGTGTTCCCGATACACTTGTTAGAGATAAAGAACAAAGACGTATGCTTTCAGAGATGGCTCAACAAATGGCACAGCAAGCACATCCTGAAATGGCAACGGCTGAAGGTCTTGGTAAGGAGATAGTAGGTGTCCGATAAAAACTTTATTTCTATAGATGGCTTTCAAAGAAATAGAATAAACGATCATCGTATATCTATTGATATTGCTACATTATTTAATACAGATTTAGGGCAAAGTGTTTTTAAATATTTAAAAAGTATTACAATAGATGCTGTTAATGGTCCTAATGTAACTGACGCAGAGTTGCGTCACCTCGAAGGTCAACGGTATTTAGTTGGCTTAATTGATAGAAGAATCCAACACGCACATAAGGTGAAAAATGAACGAGCAAGTTGAACAGAATACAGTCGCAGATGTAATGGAAAAGAATGAATCAACAGAAAATGAAACCTCTATTGATACAGCAATGGATACCATTACACCAGTTGAAAGACCTGAATGGTTACCTGAAAAGTTTAATAAACCAGAAGATTTAGCAAAGTCTTATAGTGAATTAGAAACTATGGTTGGTAAAAAAGAGGAAGAGTACCGAGATAAATTCCAAAAAGAATTTGAACAAGAAGCGTTTAAAGATCGACCTGAAGCAAAAGGTAATTATGTTATTAGTGAGGAAGCACAGAAACTTTTAGATATGGGTGCTGCAACAGATAATAAATTATTAGATTGGTGGTCACAAACAGCATTTGATAATGGATATAATCAAGATGAATTTAACTCTGGCATTATGATGTACCTTGAGCAGATTAGTGAAACATTACCTAATCCAGAAGAAGAGATTGTTAAGCTAGGTGATAATGCTAATGTGCGTATTGAAGCTGCATCTTTATTTGCCAATCAATACTTTCCTAAAGACTTAATATCAACAGTTGAATTACTTGCATCAACAGCAGATGGTGTAAAGGTCTTAGAACATATACAGGAAAAAACAAAAGGTATTAATGTAAGCTCACCTTCTCAGCCTATTAATCAAATTAGTGAAACACAGCTTCGTGATTTAATGGCTTCTGACGAATATCATAATCCTTCAAAAAGAAATCCAGAAGTAGTAAGGCAAGTTGAAAGTGGATTTAAACAATTATATAAAACGTGATGTTGTAGCGTCACTAAGAAATATATCTTTAGCTAAAGCTAAATTGGCAGATGTAATGCCTATATCTCAGAATATGAGGCTACCTGATATAAGAGAGTGTGCTATATTTGGCACACAACCTTTTGACTGTTTAATGGATGCCGTTATAAATTTTCCAGATGAAACGTATACGATTTTAATTAATGAACAGCCTGTAGCTATGTGTGGTACATCAGAGTATTCGAATTCAAAAGGTAATGCTAGTGTATGGATGCTTGGTACAAATGATATTGATAATCATTACTTTATATTTCTCAGAGGTGCAAAAGATTGCATAAATATTCTTCAAGCAGACTATAAAAATATAGATAATGTTGTTCCTATAGATCATATAAAAACAATTCAATGGTTAAAATGGTGTGGGTTTACTTTTGAAGAACATATAGAAAATTACTACGGATATGATTTTTTACGATTTAATCGTTGCAATTTATTTCAATCTAGTATTTATAATGAAACATCACGGCCTGTAATACACTAAGCGACCCTATTGGACAATCGTGTTGAGGTGAGTAGCAGATAACCATAGATACCATGAAACTTAATATAAGGAGGTTTGCTAATGGCAAACACTATTGATACAGCCTTTATTAAGCAGTTTGAATCTGAGGTGCATCTTGCTTATCAGAGAATGGGTTCTAAATTAAGGAACACTGTTCGTACAGTAAGCAATGTTGCAGGAAGTGTAGTACGCTTTCAAAAAATTGGTTCTGGTTCTGCTTCAACAAAGTCTAGAAATGGTATGATAACTCCAATGGAGTTAGCGCATACCACAGTAGAAGCTACAATGGCTGACTACTATGCTGCTGAGTACATTGATAAGTTAGATGAACTCAAGACAAACATAGATGAAAGACAAGCTGTAGCTAAATCGGCAGCTGCTGCTCTTGGTCGTAAGACAGATGAAATTCTTATTACAGCTATGGATGCAGGTGCTAATTCAACTCAATTACATGATACAGGCTCGGCTCTTGCAAAAGCAGATTTATTGTCTGCCTTTGAAACAATGGGTGCTGCTGATATTCCAGAAGATGGACAGCGATATATTGCTATGCACCCGAAAGGTTTTGCTGACTTATTTTCTATTACGGAATTTGCATCAAGTGATTATGTTGGAGATCAAAACTTACCGTATGCAGGTGGAATGACAATGAAACAATTCTTAGGTTTCAATATCTTTTCTACATCTGCCGTAACAGCAGGTAAGAGTATGGTTTATCATACTTCGTCTGTTGGTCTTGGTATTAACTCAGATGTTTCAACAGAGCTTAATTATGTTCCTGAGAAAGTATCTCACCTTGCAACATCTTCGATGTCTATGGGTGCCGCTGTCATTGATGACAATGGTATCTATGAACTCTTAGATAATAATTCATAGGAGGTATAGAATGGCTTATGCAGCTTCTGGTTTAACTCGTCTTGCGGGCGCATCAAATGGTAATTTGTGGTGGTATTCTACAACAGATGCTATTGCTACTGTAAATACTGCAGGTTACTTTAATGACGCAGCAAATATGCTTGCAGTACGCGATGTTATAATTGTTTCAGATACTAATGTACCTACAACGAGTTTTGTAAATGTATTGTCAAATACTGGTTCGGTGGTAGACGTGTCAGATGGTACGGCTATTGTTGAAACAGATGGTGACTAGAGGGAATGGGGGGGTATTACCCCCCATTTTATTATTATGGTAACAAGCACCACAGCAAATAGTGCAGTAGATATTGCAAGCCGAGCTTTGATTCTTATTGGAGCAGAGCCTATTACTTCGTTTGGTGATGGCACAACCGAATCATTAATTACATCTAATCTTTATGAAGATATAGCTCAAACAGCTTTAGTAAATGCTCGTTGGAGATTTGCAACAAATCAAGCTGTAGTAAATTTATTAAGTGATGCACCGACAGGTCGTTACGATAAAGCCTATCAACTACCAAGTGATACATTAATGGTTCATGGAGTAACGGTAAGTGATTCTTTAATTGATTATCAAATCTATGGAAGTATGGTTTATGCAGATACAAATGAAGCTGATTCTGTTGTTGTAGATTATACATATCGAGCAAGTGAAGTTGATTGGCCTTCATATTTTTCTTTATCTGTTGCTTATTCTTTAGCTGTACCGTTATCTTTTTCTTTAGCAAGAGATGCAAGTCTAGGTAACTTAATGCAACAGCAAGCTACAGCACTTATGGCAAAAGCAAGAAGTATAGATTCACAACAGCAAACAACACGCAAACTTGTAACATCGAGATTTATTACGAATAGGAGGAGTTAATGCAAAAAGCAAAGATTCCTATTCAAAACTTTCAGTATGGTGAAGTAAGTCCTGCCCTTGTTTCCAGAACAGATACAGAGATTTATAATAATTCTGCTCAACGATTGCAGAATTTTTTTCTACGAGCAGAAGGTGGAGTATTAAAGCGTTCAGGTACAAAACATATTTATACTTATGACATTACTCAAAACAATATAGCTTGCACAATTACTGTAACGGATTATGCTAATATAGCTGTTGGTGCATTTATTACATTAACAACATCAACAGGAACAGAAGTTGTATTTACAGCAGAAGCAGCAGGTGGTTCATCAGCTTCTGATTCTCAAGGCTTTAGACCTTATACAGATAATAATACAACAGCAGATAATATATATACGGCTATTAATACGCATAGTTTATTTACAGTATCAAATCCTGCTGCAAATATTATTACAGTTACAGAAACTTCACCGTCACCAACAGGATATTTAACAGCAACAAGTTCAGATGGAACACGATTAGCAGTTACAAGTCAGGCTAGAAATAGAACACAGCAAGCAAGACTTGTTCCTTTTATTTTCTCAGATGACGAGCGATATATAATCTCTTTAGAAAATGCAAAGATTAGATGCTTTCAAATAAGTACAGCAGATGTTGTATCATTGGTTGCAACAATAACTCAAGATACAGATAGTGCTGCTGTACCTTTTGCTGATTCAATTATACATGAAATATCTTATGCTCAGTCTGGTGATACTATGTTTTTGGCTCATCAAGATTTTGCTACAAAGAAATTAGTAAGAACAGGATTAACTTCATTTGAATTACAGACATTTGAGTTTTCTAAAAATTCCGATAGTACATTAATTCATCAACCTTACAGTAAGTTTCATGCGTCAGGATTAACTATTGATCCAAGTGCTTCAACAGGAAGTGGTGTAACAGTAACAGCAAGTGCTGCTTATTTTACATCTAATCATGTTGGTGTGACATTACGTTATCATAATAGTGAAATACTTATTACTGGATATACAAGTGCTACTGTTGTTACTGGAACAGTTCAAGGAAATTTAAAACAACAATTAGATATTAATGCTTTAAGAACAATAGATGGTTCAGCATCTATAGAAATAACTCATGTTGCTCATGGATTAAGTACAAGTGATTCAATAGCTATAACAGAAGCTGCAACAATAGCAACTTTATCAGCTTCAAATATTAATGGTACTCGCACAGTAACATCGGTTGTAGATGAAAATAGGTATAGAATTACGGCTGCAAGTGGAACAGCTAATGCTTCTATAGATGGTGGTGGTGCGCCTATGATTACAACTCATGCACCTACAACAGATTTTAGTGAACAATCATTTTCTTTAGTAAGAGGTTATCCTGCTGCTGTTGCTTTTCATGAAGGTAGATTATGGTTTGGTGGTTCATCATCACAACCAGATACATTGTGGGGAAGTAAGTCAAATGAGTTTTTTAATTTTGATTTAGGTTCTGCTGCTGATAATGATTCTATAGAACTGCTTGCAAGTATAGGTGAGATTAATACAATTAGGCATATAGTTTCTAATCGTGACTTACAGGTATTCACATCTACATCTGAGTTTTATGTACCTGCTTTTCAGAACTCCCCTATTACTGCAACTAATGCACAGATAAAAAGACAGACTCCCTTTGGTGCTTCCTTTGCCAAGCCTTATGTGTTTGATGGTTCTACATTATACGCTCAAGCATCAGGTGCAGCAGTAGCAGAATATCTTTATAATGATGGTCAAAATGCTTACGCATCTCAAAGTATATCAACTGTATCATCTCATTTAATTAAGTCACCACATCAAATGGCTGTTCTTCAAGGATCAACTACACGACCTGAATCTTATTTGTTTGCTATAAATAGTGATGGAACAATAGCAGTTTTTAATGCTAATAGAGCAGAAGGAAAAGCAGGATGGACAGAGTTTACAACGAATGGTGTCTTTGAATCTATTTGTGTAGTTGACACTAATGTGTATGTAACAGCTTGGTATGATACAGGAGCAGGAACTAAGAAGTTATATATCATGCAATTTGATGCAACTAAGAATTTAGATTTAAGTCGTGATTATGTAACAAGTGCAACAAGTACAATAGCAGGTGTATCATCAGATTGGGTTAATGGTGCAGTGTTAGATGTAATAACAGAAACGGATTATGTAGGTCAGTTTACTATGGCAAGTAATAAGATTGATACAAGTACAAGGGAAGCTGTACCTATTAGCCGTAAGGTTGAAATAGGATATACATTCCCTGTTAATTTAAAAATTAATCCTATTGATATAGCTTTGCAAGCAGGTCCATTAACAGGAGAACCACGTTCTTTAAATAAAGTTATTGTTGATATGAGTGATACAGGTGCAATATCAGTTAATAATAATAGTTTAATTATACGACAAACAACAGACGATTTTAGTACAGGTCGTTCTAATTTTACAGGTAAGAAAGAATTTCGATTGCTTGGTTATTCTAAAGACCCACAGGTAACAATCAGTCAGTCTGCACCTCTTTCTTTACAAATTAATGGTTTAGTAGCAGAGGTAACTTTCTAATGTGTACAACAGCAGCAGCAGCAGTAGCATCAATAGCAGGTACAGCAATACAAATAAAAGGTGCTAAAGAAGAAGGTAAAGCAGGTGCGCAAATGGCAGAAGCAAATGCCAAACAAGCACTTATAGATCGTGAACAATATAGACTAGAAATTGCACAATTTAATAATGATAGAAATAAACAATTAGAAGATGATTTAAATACAGCACAGGCTTTTTTTGCTTTTGGTAATAGAGATATAGATAGATCAATAGAAGCATTTCAAGATTATGAAAGACAAACTGCTTATACAGATATAGCAAGAGGAACAACAAGATCAGTTATTGCTCAAGGTCAGGCTGTAGGTCAAGCTCAACAAAGTATTTATGATGCTAATAATGAAAGACGAACTGCGTCTTTAAAATCAGCAGGTTATTTAGCTAAAGGTCTATATGGCCTTCATACATTTATAGGATAGTAATATGTCTGCTAATAAGTTTATAAAAAAATCAACAGTTAGTGTTAGAAATTCACCTGTAAGTACATTTCGTTTTAATGCTGCTTCTGGCAAAAGATTTGCTAATGAAATTGAAAAGCAAGGTGATGAACTTTTTAGAACAGCTGTTGCAGAAGGACAAAATACAGCGAAAAAAGATAGTAAAGATATTGCTTTAGGTCTTGATTCAAATAAAATTATTACAACAGATGATAAAGGTCGCCCTATAGCATTACAAATAGACACAGGACTTGGTTCTATTGGTCAAGAAGTATTTCAAGCTACTATAGATGAACGCTATATACATGAATGGGATAAAAAACTTAAATTAAAAGCTAATGAAATATTTACTAATTCATTATTAGAAAAACATCCTCATGCTGTATTTAAAACTAGAATGTCTACATTTATTAATGACCATGTTAATTCTGTTGAAGATTCGTTTTATAATGGAATTGTTAAAAATATTGGTGCAGAATATCAAGCCGAATATTCTCAAAAGTATCAACTTACTAAAGTACAACAGCAAGTAGAAGATATTACTGTTAATAAAATAAACGATGCTATGAATAAATCATTGATTTATGTTCAACATTTAAAAGAGTTTGGACAGTTTGATCTAAAAACTATAGAAAAAGAAAGGGTTTATAACAATGCACTAAATGATCCTTTTTATACAAGGCTTGTTCCTCCATCAGAAAGACTAAAGGCATCTAATCAACATAAAGTAGATATAGCTTGGGTGCATTATGAAAAAGTTTTAGATTTTCTTGTATCATCTAATAATTTTGATTCAATAGAAATGAAACAATACCATGAAGCATTGTCAGTTTCTAGCGAATCTAATCAGATAATAAAAACATTAAAAGAAAAATATCCACAAATATCTAATTCTATAAAAGTATTGTATGAAAATACAGATGGTATTGGTTTGTCAGGTGAACGAAATAAATTCGGAAATAAAACTGGTAGTATAATAGTAGCTCATCAAGCAGAAAAAAATGCCAAGTCGTCACACGAATCAGCATTAGCCGCGATACAAAGTGACACTAATCGAATTTTAACGTCAACAGATTTAATGAGTAAGGGTGAGTCCCTTTTTAATAATGTTACGACGGAAGCATATAAACACGCAGGTATCGGCAATTTTGAAAAATTGGAAGAACTAAAAGAAATATATTTAAAACAGTTAGAAGAACTAATAGGTACATTTGAATCTTCTTCTTTTGAAAACATTAACCCAAAGTTATTTAATCTTCTTTCTGACGAGAATAAAGAAATTCAGATAGAAAAAGAAAATGCAGGTCAAAAAATAGCAATACAAAAATTTAAAGAGACATATTATAAACATGTTAATAGACAATTTGAAAGTATTAAATTGCAAGGCAAAGTTGAATATCATATAAATAGTCAAGATAAGTCAACTTTATATGGAGGATTTACGGTAGATTATCTAACATATTTACAAACTGGTAACGAAAAGTATGCAGGTCAGTTACCTGACGATATAAAAAAATCTATTGATTTAATTCATAATGGCGATCATTGGGAAAAGGATAAAAATGCTATTATAAAAAGCCAAAAAGAATATTTTCTTAATATGAAAGACGCAATAAACAAAGCAGAAATAGATCATACAACTAGAAGAGAAGAAGAATTTAATAAAGAAATGTTAATTCAACATAATGACCTAATACAAAAGGCTTCCTTAGTTCATGATAAAGAATATGGGGTGCCATCACATTTTATTTTCTCAGATGACAAGCAAATTGATACAAAAATAGATGATATTTATAAACAAATGGAACTAGTATTTGATAAATATCAAATGTTTGCAGATTTGCCTACAACATCTAAGCAATATAAAGCAGGAATATCAGTTATTAAACAACAATTAAAAGATGATCTACATCGAAGTATATTTACATCTTATATTTCTAATATTAATGGCACAACTGAAGAGGGAATGGATCAATTAGTTAATCTAAAAAACTATTTTCAAAGGGGAGGTAATGCTTTTGGTAAAACAAAAAAATTAGATGAAAATAATATGTCTGCTATTACAAATATTTATAATAAAATAAGTCCAAAAATACAGGAGAAAATTAAAGACGGATTATTTACATCAATTGGAACAATTATTGCACATTTGACACCGTCATCAGACGAATTAGCTATTCAAGAAGCTATAAAGAATATAAAGATTGGTGGTGTATATAAGCCAGATAAATATACTGATGCTGCGATGGTACATATGATAGACTCTATGGGTATGGATTTTACTGCTGATTGGAAAAAGGTTCCTATGGAACAAATTATGTTATTTGGTAGTTTCCTTAAGAAAAATTACGTTCATAAAAGTATAATAGGTCAATTTAAAAACTTTAGTCTTGGTAATATGTCTAACGATAAAATGATAAATATGTATAAGAATTTACAGGCTATAACAACTTATGTTGGAGAACAAGGGCAGCCATTTAATGTAGAAATTCATAAAATATTTTCAAATGAAGATAACAAAGACATGGCTAGTGATTTAGAAGCTATTTTAATTGGTGCTAATACTTTGGAAACTCCTATAGATAGGATTCCAGCCTTTGTAAGAGAAGTTGCTAACTTTGATTTAAGATCTCCTGACAGTTTAGCTTTTAATAAAGATACTATTCAAGATATTTATACTAAAGTGCGTGAAGGATTAAAGGCAAATAGTCTGTATGACTCTCAAATAAATCAAGTTTTTGGAGGAAAAATTTCTAACTTTATGATAGAAAAAGTAGCTAATTTAGTTTCTAATTCTATAAACCAAGAGGGATCAACTGAATATAAAAAGGGGGAATCATTTATTATAAACAAAACTGTAGAAGGACTTATAAATAGAATAGTTTCTGAAATGGCACCAAACTATGAATCAGAAGCGTTAATAACAGGTCAACATGGTAACAAAACATTTGGTAATAATAATGTTAAGTCTACGTTTCACAATCTTAAAAAAGAAAAGGCTTTTTGGAATACAATAAGACTTGAATTATTTCATCATATTAAACCTGTAGATTCAAATAAAAAATATGTTTTAGCAGAAGATTACAATCGAACGAGAAGAGCTTTAAGTTCTGGTACAAAACTTGAGGAATATCAAAACCAACATATACCTGTATATATTACTCCTAATTTTATAATTAGTGGACGTTACCCAGTTTTTATGGCTATGGTTGAGGATAAATATAATTTTAATTTAGTTCCACTTCATGCAAAACATTTAACTGGAGAAGAAAAAGGTAAAATAAGTTATGCTACTTGGGATAGTGAAAGTTGGGATCAAAAATATGTTGATAGGGAAGTTCATCATCTTGACTATATGCTTCCACCTATGGACGAAAGTATAATGGGTGGATTTAAACATTTGTTTATTTCAGGGCATGGAATAGGCATAAAGTAATGGATAATATTGCTGATAAAAAATATAGTTCTTTTCTTCCTAGTAACTTTCAGTATGAGTTTCAAAAACAAAAAGCTACTTATGGTGAAACATTTGATGCGTCGTTTGGTTATTATTATGATGGAATATTTAAAAAAATAGAAGAAATGTATCGGTGGAATCTTCCACATTATTTTGCAAACAATCCAAATCCACCTATAGGATACTCATCTGGCATTGGTGGAATAACAAGTTATGCTCAAGACCATCATGTTGAGCCATCATCATTAAATGTACAGTCACCTATTGATTATGATCCTTATGAAGAAATGGGCGAAGCATATCGTGGTCATTATGAGTTTTTAAGTAATGCTATTAATCCAGAACATATGCTTTTTTTAAAAAATAGAATTGATAGAAGCAAACAATTTAGACAAACATTAGCTAATTCTAGTATGTTAAATATGTTTGCAGCAGGTCTTTTTGATCCTATTAATTTAATTGCGTTACCTTTTGGTGGTCCTACTATTGGCATAGCTCGTTCTGCTTTGAGAGTTGGCGCAGGTGTAGCAGCAATTACTGCTGTACAAGAATCATTTCGTGCGCCTACAGACCCATTAAATGAACCTATAGAAAGTGTTTTTAATATAGGTGCAGGTGCTGTTGGTGGTGCTTTATTTGGTGGATTGTTAGGTATACTTCCTACTCGTAGATTTCAAGCTGTTCAAAAATTTAATAATGATGTTGACGATTTAATGACAAATTTTGGAGGTTTAACATTAGGTGAATATAATTCATTAGATCGTTCAATGTTTGTTGGTGTTTCATCAAAAACTTTAATAAATAGATTAGATGAATTAAATTTACAAAAACAAAAGTTAGCAGATGAAGAACAAATATTACGTTCTTCTATACGACCTGAAAGTGGTAAAGCTATTATTGATGAAGCAAGCTATAAAAAACTAGCAGTGGTACAAAAACAAATAGAAGATTTATCACCAGAATTAAGATCAACACAATTAGAAATTGGCTTAAGAAGAGTTGATGTAGCTCATTCTCGTAAACGAATGGCACAAAAAGGTGATATAGATGTTAATATACAAAGTGGAGTTATTGGCAATTCTTTTTTATATAAATTGTTTCCTACTCCTTTTAGAAGAATGATATTAGGTAAAGCTACAAATAAAGTAAAAGTTGCTTTTATGGAATCATTTTCTGATAATGGTTTTATGGAAACATTATCTCAAATTGGTATTGCTGTAAAAAATTCTGTATATTCCAGATCACAAACACGAATGGGTGATTACTATGAAATTCTTGTTGGGTTGCAAGCTGACCATGTAAATCATGCAGGAAAAAAATTAGATAAAATTTTTCATTATAATATTACTGATACTGTACAAAGATTAAAAAATAAAAGAGATGCGTCTATTCCAGATGATTTATTAGAAAGAGCTAATACACCTGCAAAACTTACATTGGAAGATTATGCAAGAATTACAAATTATCATAGAATAAATAAAACTCCATTAAGCCAAGTATCAGAATCTATGGCTCGTTCTATAAAAAGAATGGATGAATACTTTGTTCGTTGGAAAGATGATTTAACTGAGGTTGGTTTGTTAGGTACAAAGAAAAAGTTTAATGAAAAATTATTTGTTGCTGAAAAACAATTAGCTCAATTAGAATCAGAGTTAAAATTAAATAAAAAGAAACTTGTAGATAAACTTGGTAGTAGAAAATTATTTGAATGGGTAAGTATTCAAGAGCAAAGAAAAATAGATTTGCAAGAAGAAATAGGAATACTTAAATTTAATTCTGAAAGTGCAGCAGATGATATTGGAGAAGATACTTTTTTTCCTAGATTTTGGGATAAAAAAGCAATTCAAAAAAATCGTTCTGAATTAGAAAAAATACTAGAAGAACATTATACAGCTAATCCATATATATATAAATGGAATCCTAAAGATCGAACATGGGGACAAGAACAATTATCTATTGATCCAAATGCAATAGCAGGTCGAGCTAAACAAACTGTAGATAATCTTTTAAATGAAGATGATGCAATGGATTTTAATAATATGTATTTTGGAAAAGGTGTATCTAAACATTTAAAACATAGAACATTAGATATTTCAAATGATAAAGTATTTAAGTTTATTCACAATGATCCATTAAAAGTTATGAAAGCATATCAATCAAGGGTTGCTCCTTTATATGAATATACAAAATATAATAATGGTAAAAGTTTTGATGAAGTTGTTTATGAACTTAAAGAGGATATGTTTAAAAATGGTTTATCTGTAAAAGAAATAAATAAAATTAT
>Ga0098055_1000983_pt1 | contig 15810 bp, 17 predicted proteins | sample 17_taG_FD_75107 | JGI IMG/M metagenome (GOLD analysis project Ga0098055, IMG submission 75107) | Marine viral communities from the Subarctic Pacific Ocean - 17_ETSP_OMZ_AT15314 metaG | ecosystem: Environmental > Aquatic > Marine > Oceanic | place: Pacific Ocean | collected 2015-01-18 | reverse complement strand
TATGGAATTTTTTAAATCGCTTTTTTTTTCATTTTTTAAATTTTTTCCAAAATAAATTGATTCGCCCAGATTCTGGATGTGGGATATGGTTTTGCAAACAGCCAGTAGTAACAACAGCAATGATGACAACACGCCAATACTTCACGGATTGCGTCCTCCGCGAACTCCACCGCTTCGCAGCCTTTGAACCTGTGGGAGATGAGACCGACAGCCCCGCCAAAAGATATCTGCGAGACTATGAAAACACACCTGACTACGAATCCGACGACGAAGCCAACAACCGAATGACTCCATTCATCCCCTTGCTCGCTATGTTCAAATTTGAGTAACTCATGTAAATCCCACACCAAAAAAAAACAAAAACCAAAAAAAAAAATGGGACGTGACCCTGCGGACGCGACCACATTTTTTTATACTCGTTTATGATAAATGACACGCTCATTCATAGAGCAGTTTCTTACAGATTGGAATATGTTCATACAAGACATACAGATGTTTTTTCGCAGTTTTTGCAGGTGCTGCTGTGAGGAAGAACCTGATATGATAATTATTACACTTCCGCGATCTAACTCAGGCAATACGCGAAAAATAGCATATACAATAGATGACCATCTCAAAGATGACTATATTTAAGGACTGCTGTCTCCCTCTTTAACAAATCGCTCATATGTGCTTTGCAATTGTGTGCTATGTAGCATACGTTCTGCAATGTCCCTCTTTTCCGATGGTTTAGGATTCGTCTTTAAAAAATTACTTATATAAGAATGACGCACATCATTTATCGTGTAACCTCCCGTAAAGGTCTTAAATTTTTTTGTCAGGCTCTTTACGTTTGGAAATAAAATTGTCGTGTCAATCTGTTGTGTGTATGCCCTTATCGCTGAACGCACATCTGGCGATGCTTTAACGACTGCCTGTCCATAAGTGGCTTTTGTTTTGTAGTGATTTAAAATAAATGAGCCTGTGCTTTTTACGTAATAGTTATGCTCTTTATCACCTGCGTCTTTTAACTTATCCACTACGTGCATATGTGTGTAATCATCTCGCAGTGGTGGTTGTGTAAAATATAGCGCATACATTAAGCGACCCTCTGCATTTTTTACATTTTTTTCTACATCTGATTTCATATCATCATAATCCTTATAAGGCTTCACCTCCTGTTCTGCTTCATTCAATTCATTACGCTTTCGTAATGAGGAATCACTTATGAATCTGAACGACTCAATTTTCTTCTCATCCCAACCTTCAACCATCTTACTCCCGTGCTTTGCAAGTGACAATGGCAAGTTTAACATTGCAGACCTTGTGTTCATATTCTTGTAAAATGGTGTCACGAAATTGCGATATGTTGTCGCATCTTTCGTAATGTCCTCCCACGTCTTACCATCTGGCGTCTTCTTCAAAAGCGACTTTGCTCGTTCCTCGTAAGTAGTCAACAAGTCTTTCGGCATATCCTGTTCCATATGTATATATATATACGCAAGTCTTTATATTGATTTTAAATATAGTTTTTGTATATATAAAAGATATTTAAAAAAGCATATAAAGCGTTCAGGCTGTATATGTATAATCTCGGTAGATATTAGATGGAGGTCCTAACGGAGATTTATGACGCACGAGCAGTTCAATACTTACATGAATGCGACGATGGTGTCATTTGTGACGAATACACTGATGATGTCAAGCAAGCAATGAAACGACACGGAGGCTTAACCCGCGCCCAGTGGCTGAAGCAAGTCAGGCTTTTTGCTCGTCGCCTTCTTAAAGAAGGCACCATAAGTGGTAATAAACTAACTTACTCCACTAAATATGTTGTAAAGCATAGTAGCCCCTATGGCCGCTATTACCAAAGTAACGCCGTAAATCTCCAAAATCTCCCTATGTCTCTCCGCGCTTTCATCTGTCCCGACATTGTTGATTTAGATATTCGCCGCTGTCATCATGCAATTCTTCTCCATCTCGTCAAAGACATACCTGAACTGAATAAAAAACATCTCGTGGAGTTGGTTGCTGACCGTGATGCAGTTATGAATAGTCACGGTATCAAAAAAAATGAATTTTTATCGGCGATGTATTGCGATACAGTCTTCCGCACTAAAAATGCTTGGCTTAAAGCATACTCCCAAGAAATGAACGATATTCGTGATTACTTCGCCAAGGACACTGAATTATCCCCCGCGCGCGACAACCCTAAAGGCTCTCATTTATACGCTTTAATTGAGGCTATTGAGCGCCAAGCCGTTGACTCTGCAATGCGACAAGTCAGTGTGGTCCGCCTCTATCAGTATGACGGCTTTAGTATCCCCCGCGAACAACTTAACCCCTCCCTTCTCCCTAAATTAAATGAGACCACAAAAGAGTGGGGACTCACGTGGGCCGTAAAAGAACTCGTGACCTCTCTTTTTGTCCCCGATGACTTCGTGAGTGTGCCGAATTGTATGGGCTTTGATGCTCGGGCCGTTACTTTTAATCAGACGAATATTTACGTAGAAGAAACTAAGGATTTTGTAACCCTTATAGGTAATGAATGGGTGCGATGCAGTTATGAAGAAATGCTCCGACATACAGGACCTTTCAAATACGAGCGCGAAGATGATAAAGGAAAAATCAAACTCGTGCCAATTTTTAAGGACTGGATTGAATGGGAGGGTCGCCGCACTGCCCGCCGTCTCGTCTGGATTCCTAATGTGAATTATGTGCCTGAAAATGACGAGTTCAACACATTTATGGGCTTTGACATCACACGTGTCGCATCCCCTAATCGCGCCCCTGACCCGATATTTTTGGAATACTTTGAATTATTTGAGGCGAAGGAATATACTACGAACATTATTGCTTTTCGTGTGCAGTATCCGTGGGTAAATCCGCAGGTCGGGATGATAGTCCAATCGCCTGATGAAGGTGTGGGCAAATCGTTTCTTCTCGATCATATTTTACCCGCCCTCTTCGGCCGTGAGTATATTATAACGTGTGGAACTAATACCAAAAGCCTCTTCCAATGGGGTTATGGTCTGGAACAATGCCTCTTTATCTCGTTTGAAGAAATGTCGCGGAAAGCAGGTTTTGAGGCAAAAGAAGACATAAAAGACCTTATTACACGACCGACGCATAAGGTTGAACCGAAGGGCAAAAAACCCGCTTACTTTCCCAATGTTTCGTGTAGTTTTATCACCACAAATAACGAAACACCCACCGAAAAGACAAATGAATCGCGTCGCTATATGATGCAAGGGATAAGCAATGCGCGAAAGTGTATGGCATTCCCTACCACCGATGAGGAGAAGGAAATGACCCGACAAAATCGTGAATGGTGGGACAAGTTGCTCGCTTTGTTAAAAAATAAAACTGAAGTTCGTGCGCTTTGGGATTATTTTATGAGTATTGACCTGACGGGCTGGAGTCCAAAAGCAAACATACCAAAAACACAAGCCAGCGAGGACGCACACCACGAGTGCGTGGATACGATTATGCATGCTTTATGTGACCGCTTCCGCCACGAAAAGTATACCGATGTTGGAAAGGTGGAATGCGATGAATACTGTATTTCGTCTCGCGACATCCACCACTTACTCACCCGATACATGAATGACCAAAGTATGACCGTGAATGATGAGAGGATGAATGGACTGATGGCTCGATCGCGCTCGGTGTTGCGACAAATTGAGGGCTGCCGGCGGAATGTCCTAAAGCGTGACCCTGTGTATGGTCCGACTAAATATTTAGTCATACCAGTTTCCCACATCATAACTCGTCTTAAAAAATTCTTCCCCGAGTAAAACCCCGTCCCTCCCTCCCGTGTAACGAGTAACGGAAATGACACCAAATACAGGGGTTTTATACTGGGGGGGAAATAATAACACGGTGCGAAACACTGTCAATTTTATAAAATATAATTATCATATAATCTATAAAAAAAAGGTTACAAAAGTAACAAGGTAACATATACTAAAAATACAATACCCCCCCCTTACGTTTTTGCCTAATTTTGTGTAACGAAAATGTAACATTGTAACGTTTTCAAAAAAGAAGAGGAGGGGCGGAGGGGTATACTTTAGGGGGCGGCGGAGACAACTGAGACAACTGAGAGACATTATTTTTTTAGGTGGGATTTATCCACCTTGTGTGCTTTGCTTTTAGGATTAACGGCGGCATAAAGGCGGGAATATGCCCATTGAGTAGCACTCTTTACGTGAGGACGGACGCTCTGGGGGTTATTATAAAATGCCGCTTTGCCTTTCTCCATAATGGTGTCAAGACCACTTTTTTTGTATCCGGAGATACGGGCTATATCCGAGACGCTATGTGCTTTGTCTTTTTTAAAACCGTGCTTCTTGTTGAACTGCTCTTTATATGTGAGTGTCATTATAAATAACACTAACATATTTTGTCTCGGGTCTCTCGGGTCTCTCGGGTCTCTTTCACCCAGCAGGCTTGTTGCTAACTAATTTTTTAAGATGCGATTTATCCACCATATGTGTTTTACTTTTAGGGTCAACGGCTGCGTAAATTCTTGCATATCCCCACTGCTTAGCGCTTGCCCTTTGTTTCTTAGGGACAACTTTTTTACTGGTGTAAAATGACCCTTTACCCTTTCTATAAATTACATCTAAACCGCTCTTCGTGTAATTACTAAGCGTTGAAATTTGACGGATGCTATGTGACTCTTCTTTGTCAAAGCCGTGTTTCTTGTTGAACTTCTCCTTATACGTGCGTGGCATATATATAAATGTGTATAGATTTTTTTGTCTCTCGGGTCTCTCGGGTCTCTCGGCTCTCACCGCCTCCCATACCCTGACCGCTGTAGGAAGCGCTGCCCATACCTCATACCTGCCCCGATTGGGTCACGTTGCACCTCGTTATACATCTGCGCGCCTTGCTGTCTCATTCGTTCACCTCCCTCGTAGATTTCACGACCACGTCCCAGTCCCTCACCTCCCAAATTGTATGCCTTTTGAAGGCCACTATTTTGATAGAACTCTCGTGCCTTATCGCCGAGGATAGGAATCTGACTTACAGCCTGACCCACACGGCCTGCGGTGTCATATGCTTGCTGGGCTGTTGCAAGTCCAGTCTTAACGGCGTGACTGGCTTGGCTTCCCTTCTCGCCAAAAATATGCCCTATGCCGTGAAAGGCTTTATTTGCCAACTTGCCGACGGCGTTAGGGATAGCGCCGATGATTGGGATTTTCCCGATCAGACCAGTCACGCCGCTGATAGCATTGCCAATAAAGTCAAAGAGGCCCATAATTGCGTATATATACAGGTAGATAAAAAAAACCTACGTGTATATGAGTGATATCCCATTCAGGACCAAATTATACTACTATGCAGAATGTTTTTACGCTATTTCTCCACTTGGCTACATTTTTAGCCCTGAAAAACATTGCCTGTGGTGGAGAATGCTACGACAGGCTTATAATGCCGCTGGCAGAGACGATACACGAGTATGCAGAAACTTGTATTAACATGCTTTGCACCTGCGATTGTGGTTAGAACGATTGCCGAGCGTAGGTGTTTTACCACAATGCTCACATAAGTATCTCAATTTATTTCTTTGAAGTGCATTACGTCCAGCCTTATATACATTACAATTTCCATACAAGCGAATAAATCTCCCCTCCCAATATCCCGTCTCATCATCAGGCACTATTTTTAATAACTTGATACACGTGTCTCCCAAGTCTCTTATGACTCTCGCACCTCGGCAGGGTTGATGGTCGTGGTTATACTTCCGCACCTCAATATGATTTTTACAATGTCCGACATAGCCTCGGCGCGGGCAGTTACGTGAGTAATACAAATATATGAACATGAATATATATGGTGGAATTACTATCAGTGAAGAAATCAAACGCAAAGGGCAAGAAACTCGTCGCAAAATTTAAGGTAGGAGGACGCACTGAAACGGTAAATTTTGGATTAGCGGGAAGTAAAACATACGTGAGTGGGCGGACGTGGGCTGAGAAGGAACAGTATCTGGCGAGGCATCGCCCTAACGAGAAGTGGAGCGACCCCACTACTGCAGGCAGTTTAAGTCGCTACATCCTCTGGGGTCCGCATACGTCACTCAATAAGAATATATCCGCGTTCAAAAATCGGTTTAAACTTTAACCAATGAGTATATAAATGTCAGAAGAAGAACAAATTGTCTTGGATGTCTCAGATGTCTCCAAAAAGCCCAAACGCGTCATGTCAGATGCCCAGCGGGAAGGACTCGCCAAAGGTAGAGCAGCCCTCGCCGCTAAACGTGCTGCCGCCAAATCTATACAAATTGTGCCGATTACGCAGAGTGACGATGCCGCCCCCGAGCCAGTCCCACCACCAGATGTCCCTGCGAAGCCAAGTAAGCCCGCAAAGCCAAAAGTGCCCCCGCCACCTCCTGAACCAAGTCCGCCTGTTCCTGACGTTGTTGAGACTCCACAGCCTGTTCCACCTGCTCCGGCAAAAGCAAAACGAACGAAGGGCGAACAAAAGACAATCAAGGCGATACAAACCCTACCGAAGAAGCAAGCACAAGCAGTAGAGCGCGATCAGAAAAAATATATGGAAAAAGAAACAAAGGCACAACTACAACAGGCAAGACGCTTACGTGACGCAGCCGAAGCAAGGGAGATGAGCCTCAACAGCATTATAGAGCAAAAAGTAGCACGTGAGGTGGCTAACTTTAAGCGTCAGGAAAAACTGAAGAAAGCGGCTGAATTGTTGCAGCAGGAAGCAGCCAAACCTCCGCCACCTGTCCCCGAACCTCGTGTGCATTATGAGGATAGTGAAGAGGAAGACAACGGAGACAACGGAGACAACGGAGACAACGGAGAGACGGAGGAGATGCCTGCACGAAATGTAACATTTGAAACACCTCCACAACGCCCGACATCACCACGTCGTCATCCCTTACATGGGAGAGCGTGGGCTAATGACCCCTATATGCAACGTATGATGGCTGGTATGCGATAATTTTTCTCTTGGATATACATATAGATATGCCGGCTTATCCTGTGCTGAAGAATTTTCAAGTCACGGGTGAGCCCGATGACTTTCAATTGGGAGGTTATAGAGGATACCGCGATCCCAACTATATCCCAGCCGTCCCACCCGCTTATGAAGAAATTGCACCAGGCTTCAGTCAGGGGGCACGAGTATACCAAGAATATAGCCCACTATGGAATGAGTTACTGCCCCAGATGGATTACCATCAGTTCGTGCATAACCACGATGACAAGCAACTTGACGGCGAGTTTGTCGGCATGCAGGCAAGTTTTAGCGACCCAGACTTCGTCGGGATGCTCCTCGCACAGCAGACAGCAGAAGACCAGATAGAATACGAGGATAAGTCTCACCCGATTAAGGACAGGGAGAGCCTTGAGCAACTCTTGCAGGAGTATATTCAGGGACAACTCATGGATACTAAACAGATGAATCAAATTAAGGCAGAGGCGGCGCGTCTTCGTGCTGAAGGGGCGAGTGAGATGGAAGTGAGGCAGTTTATTCAGGATCTAACCGCAAAACAGATGTTCATGGGCAATTCACATCAATATGGTCTGCAACAAAATGCTATTTTGGACTATTTCGGCATTGACCCGAATGCACCACCGCCAGAAGAGCCAGAAGGACCTGAATATGGACCTGAAGCGCCTCCGCCAAGATTACCACCAACGCCACCCCCAATGCCTTTGCCTCCTCCTCCTTCAACGCTGCCAACAGAGCCGACACCTCCTCCTATTCTTCTACCTCGTCCTGCTGGTGCAAAAGGACCACGACCACCACCGCAACCCGGAGAGCCACGGCGACAGCAAGCCCTTGCATCATATAACGAACAAATGGCAAAATATTACTATGACTTGGGACAATATAATGAGGCACAGATGTATGCTCAACAATTTACCGCACAAGAAGCACCCACACGCGCTCCATTTGAAGCGGCGGAACAACTCACCGGAAACATTGCAGCAGGACGTCGGGCAGCGGGCGTTGGTAGTCTTGCTTTTCGCCAATTAGCACCAGTTCGTGAAGCAGCGAGTATTCCACTACCAGAATCTCCAGCCTCAAAAGCACCAGAAACGAGCGATACTATGGGGACAGGTGGAAGTGTAACTCCTTTAGACCTTCTTCGCGCAAAAATAGAGAGTTTAAGACCTCCACCATCTCGCAGATCATCATTTGCATCAAGTGAAGCATCAAGCGCACCAGATGAATCACTCTTTACATCTCAATTAACTGTTTTTAGTGACCCAGAATCCGAACCACCCGAACCACCCACAGAATCGGCGACCGCTTCGGCTGCTACTACTCAAGTAGGAACAAGAATGGAGTTAGACCGCGTTCTTACCAATTTGTTTCCAGCACAAAAAGAAGACGTAGGCAAATCGGCTACAATACTCCCACCCCTTACTGTCTTTATTGGTGGTAGAAGCACAAGAGCAAAAGGAACAACGTATGTCACTCTCCCTATTAGTAATATCCCAACAGGATTTTACCCCATCGTATCATTGCAGAACTTCATTTCATGGGCTAAAGGTGACTCTCAATATCAATACCAAAATCAAAATCGTTCGGTGTCTAATGTAGTAATAAAATCAGAAGAACTTCAAGACAAAATTAGACAATTGTGGTCGCAAGTTACTCCAAAGGGGCGAAAACCTGCCGCTTCAAAATCACCCAAAGCGTCCACATCAGGCTCATAAATATCTCCCTATACATTAAGATGTATGCGATTAAGACGCTAACAGAGGTAAAGAAACCTAAAACTGAAATACCCGAGTTTTTACCTCAGCCCCCATTCAGGTTACTTGTGTTAAGCCCGAGTGGCGGAGGAAAAAGTTTGTGCTTAGGAAATATGCTCTCACGAGACGAGTTTGGATATAAAAAAACTTTCAAAAAAAATGTCTTTATGTTCAGTCCCACATTTGGAATGAATGATCCGAGTTGGCACGGGGTAGACATAGACGAACGCCACATATTCAGCGATTACGACGAAATCGCCATACGTGACATATGTGCAGAACAGGAAAAACTCATAAAGCAAAAGGGACGCACTAAAGCCCCACACGTCTTATTTATTTTTGATGACATGTTGACTGCTCTCCCGATCGCGAGGCAGTCGTCTCTCGTGTCTCTCGCCTTTCATGGAAGGCATCTGAAAATTAGTTTTATCATCACTTGTCAGGCACATAGAGCCTGTCCCCTTCCTATTCGTCTCAATGCTACTCACTTACTCGTTTTTAGATGCTGCGAGATTCAGGTTAAGACCCTCGCAGAGGAGCAGCCCATAAACACTGACACTTTTCAATCACTCTATAAAACCGCGACAGATGACCCCTTCAGTTTCCTCTACGTAAATCAGTGTGTCCCGATCCCAGAACGTTACTATCTCCGTTTTGACGCAAAACTCAAATTTGATAACGAAGAACCTAAAGAGGTGGAAGAGGATGCGTAATTTCTTGTCTTAAAGATTTCTTAGCCAAGTATAAGAAATGTTGAAAACAAAGTCAGGATTCCCAGCCTTTGATGCCGAGACGATGGGGCAAGCACGTGCGGAATATCAGAAGTTCTATGATGCACTGGCTCACCTCCGTCATTGTAGCGATTATGACCGTCTGCTTATGCCCAACATAAAAAACTTTCTCCGTCACGAAATTGAGAACCCAATCAATCCTGTCGCCTTGGCGGCTAATATGTCAAAACTGGCGGAGGAAAACGACACTGAACGAGAGCATAAACTTAAGGAACAACTTGAGTGTGATGAGATTAGTGAGGCGAAGTTTCAATATGGGATGGAGCGCATCAAGTTGAGCCGCATGGAGCGTAAGGCAGAGTTTGATAAAAATCCCAACTTAAGAAAGGCGATCCGAAAGCAGAAGAAGAAAGTTGCTAAGCCTTTTATAGAGCCTCCCAAAATTGTGGAGATTGGAGACAACGGAGACAACGGAGAGAGCCGAGAGAGCGATTTCAGCGATGTTGAAATGCCCGAGTAAAAATGTCGCGATAGTATATACAGAATGCTTATCCCGAGTGACATTAAAATAGGATACTTTCAGGACGTTGTCTTGAACCAAGAGCCAATTGACCCCGACGATGATGACTACCTCGTGCCGCGTTATGTGGATCAGAAGAATGTGCCGATGAAGATAATTCATAAGTCGCGCTTGAATACGTTTCTTTTCTCGTAATTTTTTTATCGCCGTATGATATATAGATATGTCAGGCATCGTAGAATCGGGCACTCCACAAAAGGGAATGGGTGAGATTATCCCTGAAGTGGCTAAGTTGGGCGCTGGTGCTGACAGAGCATCAGTCATTCTTTCGCGAACCACCACCCGCTATTACCCCAATGGCGCACAGACTATTAAGTCTAACGCTAACCGAACACTTCAGTTCAGGATTGCCGCCAGTTCAATGCTTGACCCCATGACTTCTTATATCACGTTCCGCGCTCTCGCACACGACCCCCGCACTCGGCTTGAGGACTACGCCCACTCTTTCATTCAGAAGGCAGTGTTGAAGTGTGGCGGTGTTGAGATTGAAAATATTGACCGCGTGGATTTGGCACACCGAATGCTGGCTTATGCAACTTCTCCGAAGCAATATTATGAGCACACCGCGGCCGCATGTCAGGGTGCGTGGAAGTATGCCCCGAAGGCAGGCGCGGCACTTTACGGCACAGCCGTAGCAGACTCACCAGTTGTCGCTGGTAAGAGGACAGGAGGAGTAGCATTAAACCAAGCATCTATCGGCTCTGCTCTCCACCCCGATTCATACCCATATTTCGCAGAGGAAAACCCACTCTGGAATCAGGGTGATGCAAGGGATACCATCGGCACACTCGGCACATCCACCATCGGACAGGGAACTCATTTCCAGATTCCATTGAGCGAGATTTTTGGATTTTTCAAGACATCCAAGTATATTCCCCTCTTCTGCCTCGGCGCATTGGATATTGAACTTACTATGAACGACTATGCTAACTGCTGCTTTGAGGGTCATGTCTATAAGTTTGATAACGGAAACCCTAATAACTTCCCCCACAACGCTCTTGACGTGCGTCCCGTGGATGGGACAGCCCTTAATGGAAATGCAGTGGAGGCAGCCAAGCGCGTTTATGAGTTGCGCGACATCCGCATCCACACCGACCTCTGCGACGCAGACCCTGTGTTCACAATGCTCATCACCCAGATGGCCTCCCAGAGCGCCACTGGTCTGCAAATCCCATTCACATCTTGCGTTCTTCAGCAGAAGGTCATTAGCAACGCTGGTCGCAACACTATCAGCATTAACAAGGGTGTTTCTTTCCTCCGCTCTGTCGTCGTGGCTATGCGCCCTCTTCCGCTCACTAACACCCCTATGCGCCAGAAATCTAACTTCATGTATGGCGATACCTTTTCGCAATACCAGATGACGATTGGTAACAAAAATTTTCCACAAAACCCCATCACTGACACGACCGAGTCATACGTTGAACTTCTCAAGAGCATGGGGCTACATAATAATATCTCGTCGGGATCGGTGCTCACAAAAGATGTCTACACAGGTCGTGTAGATTCATTGAGGTCTTTTGGTGGTGGTGTCCTTGACGACACTGAAAGAATGACGGTTCTCGGCGGCACTGTTGGCCAACCCATTGCCGGCACACTCGTTGATGTAGACCAGCAGGCTAAGCAGCAGTTCTTGCTCGGACTCAACACCGAGAAGGTGTTGCAGGCTGGAATTTTGTCTGGGACTAATCTTCGGTTGTCTGGATTCAACATTGTGCTTGACCTGCAACTGCAGACACGCACCGAGGCACTCGCTGAACTCACTTCAAACACCGGCCTTGCTATGAACGTTGACGATCACAAGGCTGACGCGGCTCGCCTCAAGCCATCACTTGTATGGTATGATTATGATGTTGAAGTGAATACCCTCATGCTCATTGACAAGAGCGTCAGCATCCGCGCCGATCAGGTCAGTGTGGCTGAGTAAGTCAGTGCAAACAAATACACCACTCCCGCTCATCGGTATGAACCACGTTGAATGTAAATAAGACATTGTAGTGCAGCGTATACAAGAAGATTCCGTCTAAGACGAGACAAAAATCCTTATGTGATTTGCACACAATGCGAAAATTTTCATTCACGAGACGTATATTGCTGCGGTTGAGTTCAAACCAGTAGCACACGGTCGTCCAGAAATTTGTGATAATTTCACGTCTCATTTTAAACAACTCTGGTATGACTTGTCGCTGCATAATCAGTTTGTGTTCTTCTACAAACATCTTATGCACTAACTGCATAATGTAACGCTGTAGTTCATACGGCAATCTTTCAAAAATCTCAAGGATCATATATGTTTTCTTACATATATGATACAATTTTCATCGTCCTGTTCGTGCGAACGACGCGATAGCCTTCATAACAGGCGGATGAGTTGAGGGTCGTGAGACCATAACGGGGGCTTTAGGAGCGCGGTAAGCCTTAAACTTCATATTATACATTAGGTTGAGATTTTATTGCCAGTTATACTGATCCGGATGAGGGTCATACCCTTGTAGTTGGGGTGGGGCTAAATTAGAGGAGGTTAGCCCACCGAATACGTTAAGGAACGGATTCATTTTATCCGCGAGTTGCAGTCCTTTATCCAGCAACCCACTCATTTCACCCATCATTCCGCCCCGCGCAACCGCACCCGCTCCTGCCTCCGCAGCGCCTGCACTCGCACCCGCAGCACCTGCCGCAGCCGCACCGCCTTCAAGTCCGCCGAGCATTTCAGCACCGAGTCCTAACAACGCAGAAGCCATCTTATATACTACCATTGCAAAATAATCCGTCCATTCTCGTCACGTAAGTATTTGCGCTCACTTATAGGAGGCACTTGATAAATTTTCGGCTCTTTTTTCTTCTTGTCTCGCTTGTCTTGCTTGTCTTGCTTGTCTTGCTTGTCCCCCATTTTTTATACAGCGACATTATATATGGATGGATTTCAACACACTACAGCACACCCTAAGTGCAAACCTCGCAAGGTATATGATAATTTCAACGATGCATGTGACGCATACATTAATCGCTACGAAAACCGCGTGAAGAAGCAGACTAATAAAAAGAAGTTCAAATATATCACACCATAGTATAAGAAGAATGCCGGAGGCTTACGATGATGCAATCAGTATGCAAACTGAAAAGAAGATGATGCAGAATGCGCAGCCTGCGCGTCTGTTTCTTGACTCATCATCTCGCAACAATCTATACGCGGAAAAAACACCGACTGATTATGCTTTAAGTGCCGCACTTAATTTATCACTTGCTGCATTCGGCGTAAGCACAACCGAGGTGTATAAGATGATTTTAGACAACTCAACCAGCGATGCTATTTTTGATTTAGATAGTGGGATATATCGCCCCACAGGTGCGAGACTCATAAGGGCAGTCATTCCCAACACCTTCAGCACATTCACGCCACTTACTAATCAATTCAGCGTAATCAATGCACGTGCAAATATTCAGTATAACATTAGCCTACCGACTGATCGCCGTTACGTAACATATACGCAACTCAAAAATGAACTTAACGCCCTTATACAGGCTGAGGCTCTTTTAATTCCAGTGCCGGCAGACCTTGCAGGGATTACGCTTGACATAGATGAAAATATAGGCAGACTGGTAGTTCAGAACGGCACGCCGAACAGCATCGCAATATATCCCACAAATATCAACCTCGGTTTTCAGCACCCACACGTAATAGCAGCAGGAGCAGAAGACACGGCATTAGGTGTAGTGCTTCTGAATCCATATCGTTCTTTATTCGTTAGATGTGAGTTCACGAACATGAGGACAACAAGCACAAACAACTCTGGGGATGTGCTTGCGGAGATTCCGATCCCGAGTGGTGTCGCATTCGGCGATAATATCATTTTTGAACCTCAATCGGGTGACCCGATCCCGATAGATGAAAACTTACTAACACGTATCAGGCTCACGCTGACTGATTTTCAGGGGAACATAGTGAACCTCAAGTCACGCAACTGGTCTGGTGAGATAGAGTTCAGTTACGATCAATAAAATCTCGCTTTATAGTAAATGGGTCGCTTCATACTGAATAGTCGTGACGAAGTTGCAGGCAAGTTCTACATTAACCCAGTGGCAGAGCGGAAGTATACAAAACTGCGATGTGCAAAAGTAACCTTACCTAACTCGGTCACCGTAGCACACCCAGAGGAAGACTTGCGATTTACTACTACACATTTGACGACAACGCAAAACTACATCATTAGCCTGCAAGACATCAACTCTTCCGATGGCAATTTTTGGGCTACATACTTAAACAATGAATTAAAACAAAGAGGAATAAGCGACTGGTTTTTTCGCTACGATGACAACGTGGGAAAGTTCGCGGTGGAGTTTACTGCAAACGGCACGGACAAAATCACATTTACGAAAGAGTGTCGCATCCTCGGGATTGAAAAGGGCGAGGTAATCACACATGTGACCTATGTCGGTGGTAAATTGGAGTTCACACAGCAGGTTGGTCAGAGTTTCCCTTCCGTCGCGAACTTCGTAGTAGAGGTCGCCGATGCGAATGAAAACCGCAAATATTACATATCGCAAAACGTAGGCTTGGTAGGAAAATTACCTGCTAAATTAACAACCACGGACATTCAAACTGTGTTGAATACTTCAGTAACGAGCATACCAAGCACCACGGGAGGTTCTCCATGGGCGGTAACATGGACAGTGGTGGCAGGTGCAGGCGATTCGGTGACATACACGATGAACTGGGCGGCACACCCAGCAGGATTAACTGGAAACTATCTCGTAAGTTACTACTATACAAATAACAATGACTATCCTGAAACAAGTGAGACTGGTTTAGGATCGCTTTTTTCTACGAAAAACACGGGAACAGCATTGCCTGACTCATTGAGTGCAGTGGGAACCGTTGCATATAAGTTTAGCGACCCTACACAAAATAGCACTGACTATCGTAAGACGCTAAATATTCCAGAAACCGAGCACACACAGGCTGAAATGGTCTCGCTGATTAACGGCGTCGGAATTGATGGCCTGACTGCATCCGCGACAGGAACAAATCAATACACACTTAGTTATACACCGCGAACAACTGCGACACTTACGCAGTATATTACCGGCGTTGTTTCAATTTGGGCCGACGACACCGTAGCGGGTTTTACTCAAAACTTTGATTACACCCTAAATCCATTCCCGACAGCACCTGCGACGCTGGTTATTACGTTGCCGACAACACCACAACGATCGGACACATTTATTAAAAACGTCGTGAATCTCGTGCCATACAATCACGCGTATATTACGTGTAACATCGTCACACAGGATTGCCATGCATCAGTCGGAAATGAAGCAGTGATCGCAGAAGTTCCACACGCGGGTTCCTTTTTAGAGCGTCATAATTATGAGAACAACTCGGATTATTATCTACCCATTTCTCGTCAGGACGCATTAAGTGGGATTGAAATCGGGATCATTGATGATTTGGGACGTGACCTGAAGTCAAGGCTGCGTGGCGCGACATACCTTGTAGTGTTGGAAATGGAATAAAATCGCAAGATACTATAAATGCCATCGTCGTTTAGCCATCAACATGAAGCACCTCCCGCGACAGGCGGCGGTGGTGTGGAAATTAATGACGACATAGCAACCACTACGACTACTTTCTCAGGACAGAAGATAGAAGACGACCTCGCCCTTAAATTAAGTATTGCGGATATGCCTTCCGTGCAAGATAGCGATGATGTGGTGCGGCGGTTGGAAGATGAGTTTAGTGGTGTCAGCCACGAATACATTACCACTGATAACGTTTCATTCG
>Ga0098055_1000981_pt1 | contig 15822 bp, 10 predicted proteins | sample 17_taG_FD_75107 | JGI IMG/M metagenome (GOLD analysis project Ga0098055, IMG submission 75107) | Marine viral communities from the Subarctic Pacific Ocean - 17_ETSP_OMZ_AT15314 metaG | ecosystem: Environmental > Aquatic > Marine > Oceanic | place: Pacific Ocean | collected 2015-01-18 | reverse complement strand
TGGACAAGTATGCGGCGCTAAGATTCCAGCTCCCGGTGCTGAACCCAACCGGTGACAAGCGCGCCGTTCAGCTGGCGAGTACGAGTGCCTCCAGCAACTCCACTCTCAGAGCCAGCTTGGACATATTCATCAATGCGGAAGAATGAACCGCGATATCGTTGTGGTTTCGCTCTACTCGACAGGAAGGTCATCACTTGCAAGAATCTTCGTGATGATCGGCTTCATCATTTCGATGAATTGCGGACGTTCATGCTCGGGATGCCTCAGCGTGCGGGCCGGAATGCCGCCAAACAAGGTAAACAACATCTCCGTCCGCAAAACAGGCGTTGTAATTCCGGCATTCTCCAGGACGCCACAAAACTCTTCCCGTATTTCACGATCATAGTTCTGCAAGATCTCGGCAACCGACGGATTTCTCTGCGCCTCGGCAAGAATCTCGAAATTCAAAACCGTTCGGAACGGGTCCTGATGCTTGATAATAATGTCGATGACGAGTGGAGCGATTTGATCTCGGATTTCAGTGCCGCTCAGATTACGGAAGTCTTCCATTCTGTCTTTTTGGCGCAACAATTCGCGCTCCACCACAGCCTCTATCAACAAATCCTTGGACGCAAAGTAATGATACAGATGGCCAACACTGATGCCACATTCTTTGGCGATCCCGGAAATGCCCGCGCCATGGAATCCCTTCTCAACGAAGTGAATCTCAGCGCAGTCCAGAATTTCAGCAACGCGACTCTCACGTTTCGCGGCCGTCTTCGATTTGCTCATAACTGTCATGCAGAAAAACACCTAAATTCCACTATGCCCTCTCCTTGACATGCTGCACCGCAACACTAGATAGAGCGTTCACTCTAGAATTGTTATATTGAAGCCATTCGGCTCGTCAAGGAATCCTCATGGAAGTTCTAAGAAAAAGTATTTCGGCAGCGACCTTGTCCGTCGCCTTCCTGCTGACGGCCTGTGGTAACGAAGGCAGTACAGTAGAGGTTCCGCAACAGCCAGCTCCAGTTGTAAAGACTCTCACGACCGAACTCGTATCGGTCCCCAACGCCGTTGAGTTGACTGGACGCGCGCGGGCCCACGCCGAAGCGGAGATCCGCCCGCAGGTCACCGGCATCATCAAGGAGCGGCTGTTCAAGGAAGGCGACCTCGTCTCGCGTGGACAAGCGCTCTATCAGATTGATGCAGACGAGTATGCCGCAGATGTGCGAAGTGCCGAGGCCGCATTGGCGCGTGCCCAGGCTTCTGCAAATGTCGCAAAGGAAACCGCCAAGCGGTTCGCCGACCTCGCAAAGATCAACGCTGTCAGCCAGCAGGAATATGATCAGGCCGCGGCTACGGCCCAGGAAGCAGAAGCGGATATTGCGCTTCAAAAGGCTGCTCTGGACCGCGCACGCATCGATCTTGCCCGCACCAGGATTTCTTCCCCCATCGCCGGACGCATTGGTCGATCATCGGTCACACAAGGCGCGCTCGTCACTCAAAACCAGACTGAAACACTCGCCAACGTGCTTCAAATCGATCCGATCTATGTGGACCTTACCGTTTCCAGCAATCGCGTCCTCAACATGCGCCGCCAGATTGCGTCCGGGCGGGTTGCCTCCAAGGGAATCGACACGGTGCCAGTGAACATCATCCTCAGCGACGATACGACGTATCCCCTGCAAGGTGAACTCGAATTCAGCGAAATCAATGTCGACGAAAGTGCCGGTACAGTAGCGGTACGTGCGCTCGTACCAAACCCTGATGGTATTATCCTGCCGGGCATGTTCGTCCGCGCAAACTTCGTTGCCGGCATGTACGAAAATGTCATTACGCTGCCGCAATCGGTCGTCTCGCGGACCCCAACGGGCGAAGCCTCCGTCATGGTCGTCAAAGATGACAACACAATTGAGCAGCGCGCCATCCAAGTCGAGCAATACAACGACAATTCATGGATTGTGCTGGACGGCTTGGAGGAAGGCGAAAGAGTCGCCGTTTCAAATCTTCAAAACCTGCGTGCAGGTGTGACAGTTGATCCGATTTCCAGCGCAGCACAAATATCCGCCGCCCGCGACTCGCGCAGCGAACTGAACTAGCGAACCCTGGACACTCGACATGGCTAAATTCTTTATCGACCGCCCGGTGTTTGCCTGGGTGATTGCAATCATCATCATGCTTGCAGGCGGCATGGCGCTGCGCGCGCTTCCAATCGCTCAGTATCCGGATATCGCGCCCACAACGGTCAGCATTTCAGCGAACTATCCGGGGGCATCCGCCGAAGCAGTCGAGAATGCGGTGACGCAAGTCATCGAACAGCAACTCACCGGCCTTGATGGACTCGACTATATATCGTCGTCCTCGAATTCCAACGGTTCAATGTCGATTACGTTATCCTTTGAGCCCGGCACAGATGCCGATATTGCCCAGGTTCAAACCCAAAACAAAATCTCGCTCGCGACACCGCTTCTGCCGGAAGAAGTGCAGCGTCAGGGCGTGACCGTGAGCAAGGCAAGCGGCAGCTTCCTGCTGGTAACAGCATTTTATTCTCCAAACAGCACACTCAACCAGATCGACATCGGCGACTTTGTTCGCTCCACCGTCTATGACACAATCAGCCGCATCGACGGTGTCGGTAGCGTTCAGGTGTTCGGATCGCAGTACGCAATGCGTATCTGGCTAGAGCCTGAAAAGCTGGCGCAATACCAACTTACTCCGTCTGACGTCACGCAAGCTATCCAGGCCCAGAACGCACAGGTCGCCACTGGCGCACTAGGCGGAACTCCTTCAGTGCCAGGCCAGGAGATCAACGTCACCGTGACGCTTCAATCCCTGTTGTCGACTCCAGAGCAATTCGAGAAGCTGCTGATCCGCACAACGCCTGCGGGTGGATCCGTCCGACTGGAAGATGTCGCACGGGTCGAACTCGGCGCCCAGGATTATTCAACCATCGCTCGCTTCAATGGCAAGCCGGCAACGGGTGTGGCGATCTCTTTGGCGACGGGCGCAAACGCGCTCGAAACAGCCGAGCGAGTCAAGGAAGCCGTCAGGAACATGTCGCCATCCTTTCCAGCCGATCTGGAGTACCAGTTCCCCGTTGACTCGACACCCTTCATCGAAACCTCGATCCATGAAGTTCAGAAAACGCTGTATGAAGCGATTGTCCTCGTATTTGTCGTTATCCTGATCTTCCTGCAAAGCTTCCGTGCGTCGTTGATCCCGATCATTGCGGTTCCAGTTGTCTTGCTCGGCACGTTCGCCGTGCTCCTCCTGTTCGGCATGTCCATCAACACACTTACCATGTTCGCCATGGTGCTGGCCATCGGTCTCCTCGTGGACGATGCCATCGTAGTGGTGGAGAATGTTGAACGGGTTATGCATGAAGACGGCCTCTCCCCCTATGATGCCACCGTTAAATCCATGCAGCAGATCACCGGAGCCCTGGTGGGTATTGCCGTGGTCCTATCCGCTGTCTTCGTGCCTATGGCCTTTTTCCCGGGTTCTGCCGGCATTATCTATCGCCAGTTTTCGGTTACGATCGTATCTGCCATGGCGCTGTCCGTGCTAATTGCGGTGGTCTTATCACCGGCCTTGTGCGCCACACTATTAAAGCCATCCTCCGGGAACGGAAAGTCATGGCACATGACCCCGGCGCGCGCATTCAATTCCGGCTTTGACAAACTCACCAATGCATATGAAGGCGCGGTCACAAGGATCATTCGCCGCAGATGGATCATGCTTGCCACCTTCGCAGTAATCATGGCGGTCACCGGCCTATTGTTTGTACGCCTGCCCACGGCATTCCTGCCCGACGAAGACCAGGGCACATTGATGACCATTGTCCAGTTGCCTGAAAGCGCAACCCTGGAGCGGACTGCTGCCGTGATGGATGATGTGCGGAAGTATTATGCTGCGAATGAAGAAGACAATATCATGGGCCTGTTCACCGTCGCTGGCTTCAGCGTTGTCGGTCAGGGCCAGAACAATGGCATGGCCTTCGCGGCTATGAATGATTGGTCTGAACGGCCGGGTCCTGAAAACTCTGTCCAGTCTATCGCAGGCCGTGCTTTTGGCGGTCTGTCCCAAATCGACGAAGCCCGGATTTTCCCGATCGTTCCCCCGCCTATTCGGGAGATGGGCAATTCGAACGGCTTTGATCTCTACATTCAGAACACAGGCGGACTTACCCACGCTGAATTTGTGGATGCCCGGAACCAACTTCTCGGCATGGCCTCTCAGGATCCGCGCCTGATGGGCGTCCGCCCGAATGGCAGCGAAGATGGTCCACAGTTCAAGATGAATCTCGACTACCAGAAAGCTCAAGCTCTCGGCGTGTCTGTTGCCGATGCCACAAGTGTCCTGTCCGTTGCCTTCGGGGGAAGCTATGTGAATGACTTCATCGACCGGGGCCGTATCAAGCGTGTCTATGTTCAAGGGGATGCGGAAGACCGTATGCAACCGGAAGACATTTCCAAGTGGCACGTGCGCACCTCGTCCGGCGAGATGACTCCGCTTGACGAGATCGTGTCCGGCGAATGGTCATATGGTTCTCCCCAGTTCCAGAGATTTGGCGGCGTACCCGCAATCAATATTCAGGGATCTCCGGCAGAGGGCGAAAGTTCCGGTGTAGCCATGCAGATCATGGAAGACATGGTCAGCCAGTTGCCTGGCAACATCTCTCTTGAATGGAGCGGGCTCAGCCGTCAGGAGCGCCAAGCTGGCAACCAGGCAACGATGCTATACATTCTGTCCCTTCTCTTTGTATTCCTCTGCCTAGCTGCTCTTTATGAAAGCTGGACAATTCCAGTCTCGGTCCTGCTGGTCGCCCCGCTTGGCGTTACGGGCGCTGTATCTGCGGCAAACCTCTTTGGTCTCGCTAATGACGTCTTCTTCCAGGTCGGCCTCTTGATGACTGTTGGTCTCGCCTCCAAGAACGCGATCCTGGTCGTCGAGTTCGCGCGGACCCTCGAAGATCAAGGCAAGGACGTTGTCACGGCGACCATCGAAGCCGTACGGCAGCGCATTCGCCCCGTCTTGATGACGTCGTTTGCTTTTGGCTTTGGTGTCTTGCCACTCGCCCTCAGTACCGGCGCAGGCTCAGAAAGCCGAAATGCAATGGGCTGGATCATGGTGGGTGGCGTTATAGCCGCCATGACCTTCAGCCTGCTGTTCGCCCCTCTCTTCTATGTTCTAGTTCGCCAGGTTACGACGCGCCTGCGCGGTCAACGCCCTGCCACGTCCGGAGATCAAGCATGAGCCGTCAAAAATACCTCGCCGCCCCGCTCAGTGCGCTTGTCCTGACCGGCTGTGTCAATCTGGCACCAGACTATGAGCGCCCGATAGCGCCCGTGCCGACAGAGCTTCCCATTTCGGAGCCTTCGGTGACTGGGGTCTCCACACTTGCATGGCAAGACATCGTTCAGTCGGATGAGTTGCGGGCACTGATCGATCTGTCGCTGGACCAGAACCGCGACCTGCGAACTGTCGCCGCCACTGTCGAAGTGGCACGTGCGAACCTCGTCACGTCTCGGTCAGGTTTCTGGCCGACCTTCACCGGGTCCGGTAGCGCGCAGAAGGGCGGCACCTTTCGGGATGACGCAACATATTCGTCTTCCTTCGGTGACAGCACTTCCGCGCAAATAGGAGTCTCTGCTTGGGAACTAGACTTCTTCGGGCGTATCCGGAACACGAACGATGCCGCCCTGCAGACCTATCTGGCGAGTGTCGAAGGCGAACGCGCCACCAAGATTTCCCTGGTGGCATCTGTCGCGGAAGCGTGGCTCAAACTCGCGGCAGACCAGGAATTGCTGAGACTGGCCGAACAGACGGCGAGCAGTCAGAATGAAAGCCTCGACCTCACACAGGCTCTGTTCGATGCGGGCACTGCCAGCGAGATCGACCTGCGTCGGGCCTCGGCGTCTGTTGCGTCAGCCCAGGCACAAGCGGCAGAGTTCCGGGCAACTGTCCGCCGAGACCTGAATACCCTGCGTTATCTGGTGGGAACAGACTTGCCACCGTCCATTGAAGCGCACGTCGAGCTGACCCCATCTCCCGTTGTACTTGACCTGCCGGTTGGCCAGACTTCCTCAGTTCTGTTGCGCCGCCCGGATGTCATTCAGGCAGAACGCAATCTATTGGCGGCCAATGCCAATATAGGCGCTGCACGCGCTGCCTATTTCCCATCGGTCTCCCTGACAGGCGGTGCGGGCGTAGTCGGCGGCGACCTGGCGGATCTGTTCGAAGGCGACTATGCGACGGGCTGGACTTTTACGCCGAGTGTTTCGGTGCCCATCTTTGACTTCGGCACGAGACGCGGAAATCTGGACGCAGCCCGCGCGAATGCCGACGCGGCTCTCGCAGCCTATGAAGGCACCATTCAGCAGGCCTTCCGCGAAGTTGCAAACGCCCTCGCCGTATCCGAGACAATCTCCGGCAGACTGGATGCTCTGGAACAGCTTGCTGACGACACAGGCGTCACCTTCTATCTGTCGCAAGAGCGCTTCAAATCAGGCCTTGATGATTATCTGACGGTGCTGGATGCCCAGCGTGAAAACTACAATGCTCAGCAACAACTCATTCTCGCCAACCTGGATCGCGGCCTGAATAGTCTTGCCCTTTACCGCGCGCTGGCGGTCTGGGATGCTTCTCTGGATGAGGCTCCCGGGGATTAAGCTCGCTGACGTCCCACAGGCAGGAGAAATATAATTCGACAAATATTTTGTATGTTGAAACAAAACATACAAAACCTCTGGACATGAAGGCATACTATATACGATATCCGCGAAATTCAGGTAACCTCACCCTCCGGGAGTCACGAGCATGCAGATCGGCGTTCCAAAAGAGATCAAGAACAATGAGTTTCGGGTCGGCCTTACGCCAGAGAGCGTCAGCGAATTCACCGCGCGCGGGCACAAGGTACTGGTGGAAACGCAAGCAGGCATGGGCATCGGCGCAACAGACGATGCGTATCGCGCCGTCGGCGCGGAGATCGCGGAGACAGCCGCAGATGTGTTCGCCACTTGCGAGATGATCATCAAAGTGAAGGAGCCGCTGGCACCCGAACGCACACAATTGCGGCCCGGCCAGATCCTGTTCACCTATCTCCATCTGGCTCCAGATCCGGAACAGACGCAGGATCTGATGAAATCCGGCGCGACGTGTATCGCCTATGAAACCGTGACCGACCGCACCGGCGGCCTGCCCCTGCTCAAACCGATGAGCCAGGTTGCCGGACGTCTCGCCGTTCAGGCCGGGGCCTCGGCCCTGGAAAAAGCAAAGGGCGGCCGCGGCGTGTTGATTGGCGGCGTGCCGGGCGTACACGCCAGCCGGGTCGTGATCATTGGTGGCGGCGTGGTCGGCTTCAATGCGGCACAGATGGCCGTCGGCATGCATGCGGACGTTACCATCCTCGACCGCAATCCGGATGTGCTCGAACGCCTCGCCACGCATTTCGAGGCTGGCGCGAATACAGTTTACTCGACCCGGGCAACGCTGGAACAGGAAATTGCCCAGGCCGATCTCGTAATCGGCGCGGTGCTCGTCCCCGGTTCTGCAGCGCCGAAACTCATCACGCGCGAAATGTTGTCTATCATGCAGCCCGGCGCAGTGATGGTGGATGTCGCGATCGACCAGGGTGGTTGTTTCGAAACCTCCCATCCCACCACGCATGATGCTCCAACTTATGTGGTCGATGACATCGTCCACTATTGCGTGGCGAACATGCCCGGCGCCGTAGCACGCACATCCACCTACGCGCTCAACAATGCGACTTTGCCCCATGCTTTGCGAATCGCTGACAAGGGTTGGAAGGCCGCACTCAAGTCGGACCCGCACCTGGCAGCAGGCCTCAACGTCTGGGATGGCAAAGTTACGTGCGAAGCTGTCGCGGAAAGTCTGGAACTAGAGCTAACGCCATTGGCGGAAGCGCTCGCCTAGCGTTCCGGAAAAGTGGGGTCAATTGGTGAGTAGTTCTGCTCGCAATTCGGCGCATCCCGCAGGCAGTTCAGCATTGAACATCGTGGTCTCAAACGCTGATACCGGTTGGAACAGGCGCAGGCTGTTGGTCAGGAAAACCCTGTCTGCGGATCGAAGGTCATCAAGCGAGATCGACCGCTCCGAAACGGCGCAATTGCCAACACGCCCCCTGCACAAAATCCAGTTCCGCATCACACCGGGCAGAGCGCCATCCCCAACGGGCGGCGTGAAGATAGCTCCATCCATCTGCACGAACACATTCGCCACACTGGCACAGGCAAGATGCCCAGCGGGCGAGAAAAAGAACGCTTCATCAAAACCAGCTTGAACTGCCGCGCGCAATGCAACGATATTGTCTGTGTAGGACAAGGTCTTGTAGCGAGCCGTGATGGAAGTTGGATTGCGCAGGATCGTGCTTTTGTGCACTCGCACAGCATCTGGCGTCAGACTCACACTATATTCTGAAACACGCGCGATGAGGGTCGGCGAAGCCGCCATATCATCCGCGAGCCCACGAACCCCAGCGCCGCGTGTGACCGTGATACGCAATGCACCCGACGCAGAGTCCTCAATCGCCGTATCCATGACACGAACAACGGCCTTGCGCTCAAGATCAATACCCAGTGCAGCAGCGCCTTCGATCAGGCGGTCCAAGTGTGCATCGCGCAGAATGACGCGTCCATCGCTGACGAGCGACGTGTCGAACACGCCATCTGCCAACAATAAGCCGCGGTCCCGCAGGTCAAACAGTTCGGACTGGTCAGACAAGGCAGACGGCTGAGACAAGATCATTCCGGTTTCCAGTTCTTCGCGAGCTGTACAAAATTCCTGATCAGCTCAGCGCCATGCTCGGTAAGCACAGACTCTGGGTGAAACTGGACACTGAATAGCGGAAAGGACGTGTGTGACAGCGCCATAATGTCTCCCTCCGCAGATACCGCATCAATTTGAAATTGGTCCGGCAAATCATCAAATGTTGCCACGAGAGAATTGTACAGACCGACATCAAAAGCGCGGGGCAAGCCGGCAAACAAGGCTCCGCCCTGCACTGACAACGTTGTGGTGCGTCCATGGCGGGGAAAATTGGACCTGACAATCTTGCCCCCATAAACCTGCGCGATCGCCTGATGCCCAAGACACACTCCGAGAACTGGCAGCTTCCCAGCGAAGTACTGAACTGCTTCCAAGCAGATCCCTGCCTCATTCGGTGTACATGGTCCCGGCGACAGGACGAGCGCTTGAGGCGCAAGATCGGTGATTTCATGGAGAGCAATCCGGTCACTATCAACGACCGTCACATCCGCGCCTTCGCATGTCAGATAGCGCGCGAGATTATGAACGAAACTGTCGCGATTGTTGAGCACGAGGATCATGCCTTCTTCCCCACCCGGAACAGGGACGGCGCGATCCGCTCTGCCTTCAGCTCTGACTCTGCCAGCTCGCCAACCGGGTCCGACATCAAAGTGATACCCCCGCCGGCCAACAGCGTGCTCTCTGTCGGCAAATGATCAATCGTACGGATCAGGATGTTGAAATCCAATGCACCATCAAAACCGACATACCCAATAGCTCCGCAATACGCGCCACGAGGACGTTGCTCCAGTTCGTCAATGATTTCCATCGCGCGCAATTTCGGCGCGCCTGTGATGGATCCACCGGGAAACACTGCCTTGAACAGGTCAATGCCATCCTTGTCGTCCGACAAGTCGCCCTCAATGGTCGAGACGAGGTGATGAAGATTGGAGAATGTCTCCAAGCGGCAAAGCGATGTCACTTCAACCGATTCAGGTTCGCACACGATGGACAAATCATTCCGTAGAAGGTCAGTTATCATGATGTTCTCGGCGCGGTCCTTCTCAGAGGCCAACAGGCCTGCCTGCGCCAGATCGTCCTCGATCAGGTCAGCCTCGCGTCTGACGGTTCCCTTGATCGGCTCCGCCACGACTCGCCCCGTGGCCGAAGCGGAGATCAAGCGCTCTGGCGATGCGCTTGCCAGAACACGCCCTTGAAAATGGCCGAACGCCGCGAAGGGCGCAGGCGTCCGCTCGCGCATCTGCAGGTAGTTGGAAAAAGCCGATGACACGTCGCAATGCGATGCCACCCAATTCTGCGCAATGTTGGCCTGATAAATGTCGCCATCCAGAATATAATCCTGTGTACGCTTTACGGCCGCAACATAATCAATAGCCTGATCCGGGTGTGACCAGCCCAATGGCACGTCGACATCCGGGGCGCGCCGCGTGTCGCCAAGACGGGTCAGCACCTCCGCAATCTTCGCATCTGCCAGCGCGTCATCCTCTTCTGCGTTCGTCGCCCTCAGCCCGGCCGACATGACCCAAGTCTTCTGACCCTCAAGATCGAATGCCAGCAACGTGTCGTATAAGTTGAATTCAATCAAATCAGAGCGCGGCATGTGTCGCGACTGGAATCGCTCAAGGAAGAGTGGCGCAGCGTCATAGGAAACATAGCCCGCCGCGCCGCCTTGGAACGGGGGACCTTCCGCAATGCGCTGCCGTTCGGTGCTGCGTATCCAGGCCCTTACTTCGTCCGCCCTGTCTGCGAAGCCATCCTCACCGCGTGACAGCTCCTCCGCACGAACCTGCAAAGTCGCGATTGGTGCAATGCAGAGATATGACCAGCGTGATGAAGGGTGATCGGTATCCGCGCTATCGAGCCAGAGGGTTGCCGCATCGCCATAGAAAAGTGTGGCGGCCCGGACGGGATCACATGAGTCTAGAAGAGCGTAGCGCATTCAGATGCCTGGTCAGGAAATGTATACGCCTTGGCTAGACCAACAGGCCCGCAGCAAGTCAATTGCACACACGCATTGAGAATGACTTGCAGACGCATATTCGCGCATGTTAGGAGGCGAAACTCCACCAGACCGCGCCGAACTTCAGACGGCGCAATACAGATAATGAGCCCTGACGGAATGAGCCTCTCCCAGACCGCCCCCGCAAAACGCGCATCCTTGAAAATGTTCATCAAGCGTCAGGTGCGAACCGTTCACTGGATGTCTGGCGCGCTCTGTCTTGTCGGCATGATGCTGTTCGCGGCGACTGGCATTACGCTCAATCATGCCAGCGATCTTACCTCAAAGCCAAAAACCATCGAAGGCGAGAGCATCCTGCCAGGCGAGTTGGTCACGCTACTTGATGAACATGCGAAGACTGGCGCCGAGTCCGGCCTGCCCGCCGAGGTCGCGACCTATCTCAAATCTGAGACGAGCTTTGATACAACAGGCCGCCCGGTCGAATGGACCGATTTTGACGCGTATATCACCCTGCCCCGGCCCGGTGGAGATGCCTGGATCAGCATTGACCGTGAGACCGGCGAAGTCATGTTCGAAAAAACCAGTCGCGGCGCGGTCGCCTATCTCAACGACCTGCACAAGGGCCGAAATACTGGCTTCGCCTGGACATTGTTTCTCGACCTGTTCGCCATTGCAGTTGTCTTGTTCTGTGCGTCTGGGCTCTGGTTGCTGCAGATGCATTCCACGCGCCGCCCCAGCACATGGCCACTTACGATTGCGGGCTTTGCCTTGCCGATCCTGCTGCTTCTTGTTTTCACACATACCTGACGGCCGACACGCGGGCATTTGTCGCCAGCGTCAGCACTGCTCCACAGATCTTTCTGCTACGGCTTGGCCAACCTCGTCCTGAATAATCCATTACAGGACAAGTCCGTCAGAAACCGCCACTGTACCTGTTGAAATCCTTTCTGCTCGACGGAGTCAGTTGACTCAATGTGATAAGAACAAATAATGAACAAATGGCCTCAATCCCATCTTCCCTGAAGGACGCGTTTCATAGCTTCCCGCCTCAGCAGCAGCCGAGCCTGTCTTTTCCACTCGGTCTGGGAGAGGCAGGTGTCCATGAGATCTGCGAGACCTCACACGGGGACTTTCCGGCGATGACCGGCTTTGCGCTCGCGGCACGCACACGTCGCAAGGGCCCTGTTATCTGGATCCGCCAGTCCAGCCTGAAACAGGCCCATGGCGGCCTCCTTCAGGCTGGCTGCCGAGAAGTCGCCCCGGACCTGCCCCCAAGCCTGAACATCACCCCGCGCAAGCCTGCAGAAGCTCTCTGGGCCACCGAAGAAGCCATCCGCTCCGGTGTGGCCTCACTGGTGATTGCAGAATTGGAGGATGCCAGTTTCACCGCCTCGCGCCGTCTCGCACTTGTATCCGGGCGGCATGGCACGCCGGTCATCCTGTTGATGCCCTATACGCGGGACGGCGCCACCGCTGCCAGTGCCCGGTGGCGTCTTTCCCCCCGTCCCTCATCCCCCAACCGTTATGACACGCATGCCCCCGGAGCGCTCCGCTGGAAGGCTGTGCTCGAACGGTCCCGCCAGGCCCCGCACATGGCAGGGCAGTCCTTTGATCTGGAGCTTGACGATGAAACGCTATCTTTGCGTGTGGTTTCCGGACTGGCCGCTGACCCGGCTCCGGCGCGCTCGCCGCGGCCTCAGGACCGGATCGGCCCGCCCGGCCTCCGGCAAACCGCCTGATCCCCACCTGCCCTTTGCCCTGCTTGAAAACAGCACCAAGGGTCTGCGCATCGCCGCTGCCAATGACCCTGCCCGTCAGCTTGGCATAACAGAGGGGTTGGTCTTCACCGATGCACGGGCCCGCGTGCCCAACCTTGTTACCGAGGACATGGACCCGGTCGCCGACATCCGTGCCCTGTCCGCACTTGGCGACTGGATGATCCGGTTTACGCCGCTGATCGCGATCGATGGCACTGACGGCCTCATCCTGGAGACCACGGGGTGCGAAAACCTCTATGGCGGCGAACTGGCCATGATGGAGACACTATCCGATCTGCTGGAGCGCAATGCCATCCCGCACAGGCTGGGCCTTGCCGGCACGCCGGGCGCAGCCTCCGCTCTGTCCCGTGCCGCGCCGGGCACCTGCCTGAAAGAAGGCGAAGAACAGGCTGGCCTTGCCGAACTTCCCGTCGCAGCCCTGCGCCTGTCGCCTGACGCCGAAACCCTGCTGCGCCGCTTCGGCCTCACGCGGATCGGCCAGCTTTACGGCATCGATCGTAAAGCTCTGGGGCGGCGCTTCCAGTCAAGATCCGCCGCCGATGCGGTACTCCTAAGGCTCGACCAGGTCTTGGGCCTGCGCCATGAACCACTGGCGCCCCTGCGTCCCCTGCCGATCCGATCCGCCCGGTTGAACTGTCCGGAACCGATTGCCACCAGCGAAGCCATCGGAATTGGCCTCGAACAACTGGCGCAGGATCTGTGTGAGGCCCTCGGGGCGGCTGGTCTCGGCGCGCGGCACTTTCTGCTCATGGCTTTCAAGTCTGACGGTACACGCGCTGAACTGGAAGTGAAGACCGCCCGCCCTGCGCGTGAGCCGAAACACATTCTCCGCCTGTTTCGTGAACGGATCGATTCGATTGACCCCGGCTTTGGTATCGACCTGCTTTTGCTCGAAGCCCATCGCACGGACAGGATGGAGACCAGCCCTATGGCGCTGTCGGGCGACCTCGCCTCAGCGGACATGAACACTGCCGCCCTGTCCGCGCTGGCCGACCGGATCATGGCCCGGCTGGGCGAACACACCGTAAGCCTTGTCCAACCACGAGAGAGTCATGTGCCGGAACGCGCCGAACGGCAAGTGCAGTTCATCGGCGATGTCCCGGTCCTCGCCACCCACAGCACGGCTGCCGGACCGCGCCCCATTCGCCTCCTGTCCTCACCGGAACGCATCACAGTCATGGCCGAAGTGCCGGACGGCCCGCCGCTGCGCTTCATCTGGCGTCGCGTGCCGCGTACAGTGACGCGAGCCGACGGACCTGAACGGATCGCTCCGGAATGGTGGACCCATATTGCCGTGCCACAGCCCCCACCAGCGCTGAGAGGCCAGGCCCGCCAATGGCTCACCCACAAAATGGACCCGCGTGCCGATGCTGCCCAGATCGCGCATGTGCGCGCAGATCTCGAGGCCATGCTGGATGCCCCATCCGGACCGGTAAAGCTCCTCCCGCGCGCGCGGGACTATTACCGTGTAGAGGACGCGGCGGGGCGGCGTTATTGGCTGTTCCGCGAAGGACTTTATGGCGATGGGCGTGGCGGCGCGCCCGAATGGTATGTACACGGCCTCTTCGCATGACCGACTATGCCGAACTCTCCGTTACGACGAATTTTTCTTTTTTGCACGGTGCCTCACATGCAGAAGAACTCGTCCTGACCGCCAAACAATTGGGGCATATCGCCATCGGTGTTGCAGACCATAATACGCTTGCCGGTGTCGTGCGCGCCCATATCGCGGCAAAAGAAGCCGGCCTGCCTCTCCTCGTCGGTGCGCGCCTCGTGCCGACGGACGGCCCGGAAGTGATTTGCTATCCAAAGAACCGGACAGCTTATGGGCACCTTTCGCACCTTTTATCGGCCGGTAAATTGCGAGCGGAAAAAGGCGACTGCCTGATCACGCTGGAAAACATTCTTGCCCATGCCGAAGGACAGGTCTTCATTTTCCGGCCGCCGGACAAGTTAGACACGACCTTTGCCGAAGTCCTGGAACGGTTCGCGGCACGCGCGCCAGGCAACGTCTATGTGGCGGCCAGCTATGCCTATCATGGCCGTAATCGGGAACGGATTGCCCGCCTCGCCGATTTTTGCGCCTGGCAGGGTGTGCCGATCGTGGCGACAAATGACGTGCTCTACCATACCCCGGAACGCCGCCCGCTGCAGGACGTGCTCACCTGCATCCGCACGCACTGCACGATAGAGCAAGCAGGCTACCGACTGGAGGCCAATGCTGAACGTCATTTGAAATCACCAGACGAAATGGCTCGACTTTTCAAAGGGTTCGAGCCAGCCTTGCATCGAACCGTCGAGATCGCAGAGCGCTGCAACTTCAGCCTAGATGAGCTTTCCTACGAGTATCCCGACGAACCTGTCCCGGTGGGAAAGACACCGCAGGAACACCTTCATGACCTCACCTGGAAAGGCGCGCAATGGCGCTATCCGGATGGCATTCCAGGCAAAGTCAGCGCCGCCCTCAACAAGGAGCTCGCCCTGATCGAGGAGCTGGATTATGCGCGCTATTTCCTGACCGTGAACGATATCGTGGCTTGGGCACGCGAGCAGGACATCCTATGCCAGGGGCGTGGCTCCGCAGCGAATTCGGCAGTTTGCTATTGTATAGGAATCACCAATGTAGACCCGGCCCTGACCAGCCTCCTGTTCGAACGATTCCTGTCAAAGGAACGCAAAGAGCCACCGGATATCGATGTCGATTTTGAACATGAGCGCCGCGAGGAAGTCATTCAGTATGTCTACAATCGCTATGGCCGACACAAGGCGGCCCTGACCGCCACGGTGATTTCCTATCGACCGCGCTCGGCCGTGCGGGAGGTCTGCAAGGCGCTCGGCCTGACCGAAGATATATCCGCCGCCCTCGCCGGAACGGTCTGGGGTAGTTGGGGCAGCGCCATCAATCCAGATCAGATCCGCCAGGCCGGGCTCGACCCGGCCAATCCAATGATCCGCCGGGCCATTCTGCTCACCCAGCAGCTGATTGGTTTCCCGCGGCACCTGTCACAGCATGTCGGCGGCTTTGTTCTGACGCGCGGACCCTTGGTCGAGACAGTCCCCATCGGCAATGCCGCCATGGACGAGCGCACTTTCATTGAATGGGACAAGGACGATATTAATGCCCTCGGTATCATGAAGGTGGATATTCTGGCCCTCGGCATGCTGACCTGTATCCGGAAGGCATTTGACCTGCTTCAGCTGCACAAGGGGTTGGAGTATACACTCGCCACCATCCCACAGGATGATGAGGCCACGTATGAGATGCTCTGCGAAGGTGACAGCCTCGGTGTATTTCAGGTGGAAAGCCGGGCACAG
>Ga0098055_1000978_pt1 | contig 15828 bp, 19 predicted proteins | sample 17_taG_FD_75107 | JGI IMG/M metagenome (GOLD analysis project Ga0098055, IMG submission 75107) | Marine viral communities from the Subarctic Pacific Ocean - 17_ETSP_OMZ_AT15314 metaG | ecosystem: Environmental > Aquatic > Marine > Oceanic | place: Pacific Ocean | collected 2015-01-18 | reverse complement strand
GTCAAATCATATCTCGTTTCTCCATCAACCACATAAGTGATTATCATGGCATCATAAGGACAATCTTTAGTAGATACTTGTTCCCAAGTTCCATTCTCTATCAGAATGTCGCATCCATATACGGATTTAGAATTTTCTTTTTCTGATGGTGTCCATGAAGTCATAGACTGTTCCTCTATTGTAGGTTCTTTTTCAGAAATTACTGCATTATTACTCATAGTGTAAATCCATCACGCCATTTGATTTCTGGATATGCTTGTGCAATATGCTTTCGATCAATTTTATACTTTGTTTGAAGTTTTTTATCTTTACATAATAGTAAGATTTCTGCTTCTAGTGGATGAAGTCCAGAAACAATATTAATAAACATTGTTTCTCTACGAAGACCACTCAAACTATCATTACCACCTTTCAAAAAATTATAAAACTTACTATATTCTCTACGTATAGAAGAATGACCTTGATCTTGAGAACCTAATGATCTACTTCCAAGTTCAGACATTTTTTCTACTGCATCCGAAATTTTTTGCCCAAGTGTCATACTAAATGATCCTTGTTCATCAGTTCCTGCATAAGGAACATCACCTTCTGGTAAAGCAGAAACTAGTGAAGTATCATAGTTCCAAACAAAAATTGCAACTAATGAATTATGCTTATATTTTTTAAGCACTTCAACTTTTTTTGCAATTGTTCTCTGACTTGATATCAATTCCAGAACTTCAAATGCGAAAGGATTTGCTGCAAGTTCTGGAATTGGATTATTAGTTTTCTTTTTAGTCTTTGTTGGTGTGCTCATCTTCTTCGTTGTTGTCGTCATAGTTTTCAAAATTAAATGCGATTACTTCATCTGGAATTAGATTTCCTTGCTCATCAAACATTTCGGGATGATATCTTGGTGCCTCCCGATAGTTCATCATGTATTCTCTAGCAGTCCAACCAATTAAAAGTCCTACCATAAGAAATAAAACAATTAAAAATGAACCAAATACTAAACTAGTTGCTAACATTTTCCTTACTCCGGGAGATTACTTCTCTTTTTCTTGTTCTGATAGAAAATTCGAAATAGATAGTTACTTCCCGTCTTAGAAAGCAGACCATCTTTTCAAAGATAATATGAAATGGTTTTGACTGCTTTCTCTTACCCCCATTAAGCATTAATTCAATACCTCGATTAACTTCCGAGGTCTTGTTTTTATTTAGCGTAATCTCAGAGGATTTTTTTCCCTTTGAGGAATCTGATTGTGTCAACACATCCTCCTACAACACTATTATCACAAATAACTTGTGGAAAAGTAGATTGTTCACCAAACTTATCATAAAAATTTTCTTTGGTAAATTCTCTATCCAGTAAGTATACCACATATTTTTGTTCTGTCAACTCTAAAACAGTCTTAATTTTATCACAATAAGGACATCCTGTTTTTGAATATATTATAAATGTCATTTTCTTAAACCTCAATCATGTAAGAACGAACATCAGTCAAATCATCATCTCGTTTCATTATATTAACTACAGATTCATCAATTAAATCTGGATGGTACCACCAATCTTCAAAAGAACTACGATCATTTAAAGATACATCAGATACAAGCATCTTATATCCTTTATTCAAAAGATATTCTCTAGATTTTCTTCTATAACTATCAGTAAGATCTACATAATGATCATGCTCATAAGTGATTAGAGAAAATTTATACTTTTCAAAAGGAATTTTTAAAAGTATTTGATATGTACTTTCAGAAGGTTCACAATCAATTTGAAGATAATCAAATACAGTTTCCTGAGTAAAATTGGAAAGAATCTGATCATAGTCTATATTCAAAGCATCTTCACATAGAATAGTATTATTACGTTCTCTGGCAAATTGATCACATAAATCTTTCTTTATTTCGATAGAAATTCCATCCCAATGGAATTTAGTTTCAAGTAGTGCAGTATTGTTTTGATAAAAAGGCTGTTGAGCACCTATTTCTAAATACAATCCATTTTTCTTCCCATTTAAAGCAGAAAGAACAAATAAATCTTGAAATGCTTGAGAATAATTAGCATCTACATTATCCCAACCATTAAATTTAAATCTTAATTTTTGATTTCTATTCTTATTGTATTTTAATTCTTCTTCAGAAATATATCCAGTGGAAAGTTGTAGTAGACTTGCTTGAACAACATCAAAATAATGCTTTTCTTTGATGTCTTGATGGTGCTCCATTCTAATTTTTTGTACGAGTTGCCTACATTCACTTTCCTTTCCCCACCACCATGCTGCTAATGATTGCTCATAAAAAATACCCCATTTCCCAGGATATTCAATATCAGTTCTCAATGATTCAAGTTCAAATGAACAATTCTTCAAAGCAAAATAGCATGTAGTGTAACAATCTTGCCACCATTGCATTCTTTCAGCATATCTGGCAAGAAGAAAATATGCTTCCGGTCTATTCGGCAACATCATTTGAGCCTGCCATAATAGTCCTCGACCACTTTGATCTCTTGTACCTTGCTTAAAGTAACAATAAGATCCTTTAATTAGTGCTTCATATCCCAAATCTGGATTAGAGTCAACAGATCTTTCAGCACACCTAAGAAAATATGATAATGCAGGAGCAGTATGCCCAGAATCATAGTAATAAACACCAAGATTAAAATTATTTTCTGGACTCTCAGTATCACATGAATATTCTACCAATAGTTTCTCAAGATCAGTTTTTTCTACTTTTGTGGGAATATTTTTTTCGGCATTTTTCCACAAATCTAAAACTAATTCTGAAGCAATTTTATGATTATTTTTACTACCATCATTCACATCATCATCACGATTATCAAATGTAGAAATAAATTTAACATTTTCAACAAATAAAGGAATAGTATATGCATCACCTAAAGAAAAAATTAAAGTTTCTACTAATGGTTGAACACTAGACCCAGGAACTTCTAAATGATATTCATCACCTTTAATGTAAGTATCAATAATCTTTTTAGCATAATCTCTATTAAGAATATATGCGGTTGCACCCCAATCATTCCAATCTCTTTTACGTATCTTTATTGAAGAATATTGATCTCTTATAGTAAGGAGTTGAATACAATCAGCATCTTTTGGAATTTTTTCAATAAATTCATTCCATGTAAAGTTCCAATATTGAATCGTCTCTAAACTTAAATCATCTTCTCCAAAAAATCCATATTCATCATTAGTATTTTCATACCAATCTTGTATCATCTTCAAATGAGATACTGCACATCCTTTAGTACCTTCATTTAATGTGTGTACATATTTTCCCACCACCTTATCATTAGATTCATGAAATCTTTTTCCTATGTAACATTTAGAATCAATTCCACATGATATGAGCGACTCAGTTAGTTCTTCTCTTCTATCAATACTTTCTTCTAAAGATATGTATCTAAGCAATGGAAACTTAGATCTATGCTCTACATGTTTATGGTTAGTAATATAATCATTAATCCATAAAGATAATTTATCCCTGAATACAATATCATTTTCTAAAAGTTGATCAATACTTTTTTTAGTAACTTCAATTTTCATAATTTACCTCAAACTTTTTTTGCTTTGTATAGTTGGTCAGTATACTGATCTATTTCCCATTTGATTTCTTTACAATCTATATTTTTTTTATAATCTTCAAGACTTCTTTGTATGTGTCTTTGTGCTATTACATACTCAGATTGCCATCGAAGTTGTTCTCCACTATAACTTTTTGATAACTCATTATATACTTGATCATTCATATCTTTATCAGTATGATAAGCTTCAAAATTTTCAATCCTCTTTTTGTCTGTATGTGGAATATGAAAAACTGTGTATGCTTGAGTTAATAATTTCTTTTGAAGACCTAAAGATTCCAATCTATCAACCAGTTCATCATCTTCATTACCATAATACTTAGATTCTCCTCCACGATAACCACCAACTTTTAGAAAATTTTCTCTAGTTACATAAAGAATTCCCCTCAAATAATAAAAAATAGGTTCTTTAGTCCTAGGATCAGATTCATAATCTGCCATACCACATAGAAAAGAATTGTTATCTATTGGATAACTATCAAAAAAATTAAACTCTGGATATGGATTAAAAAAGTAATCTGTTGCCATTGTCATAACGGCATCTCCAGTAGCAATACTTGCCGCCAGATTCAGTGGTTGAGGCATATTAAAGTATGCTTCATTATCGACTCTGATTAATTTGACTCTGGGATCAAATTTAATTATATCATGAATAGATTGATCTGACGACCAATCTACAACTATAACTTCATGTACTTCTTTTTTGAGTAACCATGATTGTATAGATGTATATAATGGTTCAACTCTGTTTTTACATGCACAAATTATTGAAACTTTCATATAGTATAAAATTGTTTGATACAATCACAAGTATATTCAATTTCATTATCAGTTAACCAAGGATGCATTGGTAAACTAAAAATTTTATCTGAATTCTCGATTGTTTTTGGATTACTGTATATATTTAAGTATTCAAATGGTTCAGTTTTTTGAATGGGTACTGGATAGTGAATTCCAGATTGTACTCCACGCTCATTTAAAAATTGTTGAAGTTCTTCTCTATGATCGACTAATAAGCAATAAATGTGATATACATGCAAGTCTACATGAATATCTTCTTCTGGAGTCTGAACAAAGTTTGGGAGAAAATCATCTTGCAAAAGATCATTGTATTTTTTTACAACTTCTTGCTTAGATTGATTCCATGAATCCAAATGCTTCAGTTTTTCATTTAAAATGATTGCTTGAAGTGGATCCATTCTATGATTCCATCCAATGTCATCATAGTAATACTTCTTAGATGATCCATAATTTCTCAAGGAACATAATCTATCTTTATACTCTTCGATATCAGTTGTAACAATACCTGCATCACCAATAGCACCCAAGTTCTTTCCAGGATAAAGTGAGTATACTGCCATGTCAGAATACTTTCCAACCATCTCACCATTTGTTATTGCCCCATGTGCCTGAGAGGCGTCTTCAATGATCTTACAATCATACTTCTTTGCAATCTCAGACACCTTTACCATATCTGTAGGATGTCCATACAAATGAACTGGTAGTATAATACAATGATCATACTTGCCACGAGTGTTATCTAAATGTTCTACAAGTAGATCAAGATCCATTTGAAAATAATTATCATGGTCAATCAGTGAGATGTTAAAGTCTCCTTTGATTTGATAGTAAACTGCAAGAGGATCTGCGATAAAGGTATTTGCTGGCATTACAACATCAGTTGTTCCTTCATATAAATTTAATGCCTGAATTGCCATCTTTAATCCATCAGTACCATTGGAAACACCGATAGAATATTTTCTTCCAGTCCACTTTGAAAAACTAGTTTCAAATTTTTCAAGATATGGTCCACAAATATATGCAGAAGAATTAAAAAACTCCTGAATTTTTGGATTTACTTCATCTTTAATTTGATCCCACTGTTTTACAAGATCATTAAATTTTACTTTCATGAGAACAAATTTTAGTAACAATTTCGGTAAGTTTCTTCTGATCATATGACATCTCAGAAGTTTTGCAATAGTTTAAAAATTCATAAATTGAATTTTTTAGAGGAGAATTTTTATTTTGTTTACTTATAATTTCTCCATCAAATTTTAATAATTGTTTTGAATCATCCCAGATCAAAAATCCCCTTTCAAATTCAAACAAACACTTTCTAAACTTTTTTCCATATTGCCAACTAGAATTTATTATACAATCAAATGTATCATAATTCAAGATACCTACAGAAGTATCATCTTGAAATCCAATTTTGTCTCTCCTATAATTCACCCAAGTTATATTTTCTGGAGAAACATTATCAAAAATATATTGAATAATACTTACGTCGTGAGAAGATAGATCCCATCGTGCATCTACATCATTTCTAACTGGACCAAAATTGAGACGATTCATTTCAATGGATTTAATCTCACCAAAATAATCTTTCAAATATAACTCTTTAATTAATTTTACATCCTCATTGAATGTAAAAATCCAATCAACAAATAATCTAGAATTATTTTGTTCTGACAAATTGTAGAGATATTTTACATCTTGGATGTTTAAGCAAAGTGGTTTTTCACAAAATACATGAACTTGTTTTTTTAGAAAAAATTCTACAACTTTTCTATGGTATTTTGCAGGAACAACTACAAAGGCACAATCAACATCATAATCATAATACTTACTGTCAATAACCTCATCTACACCATCAATGTTTTGTCCAGCAAGTAATGGATCACATATTTTTATTTGAGTAATTTCCGAAACTTGTTTTAAATTTTTATAAATTATTTTTCCCCAATATCCAAAACCAATTAATGCTACTCTCATTTTTCAATCTTTGATAAGTTTAACATTGTAGTCTATTGTAGATACAACTATAGAAATTTCATCTTCACTAATTATAGATCCAGGTTTTTCAAAACTCTTTATTTTAGTTGAAGCTGCTTGTCGTATCACTTTTCCATCAAACACAGGCATTTGATACACTCTAAAAGTATATGCTCTAAATTGATTAACCACTTCAAATGCAGTTTTTTTGAAATCAATACTTATATTTTTGAAATCAATTGCTGCTTTTGAATAATACGTGGATCCATAATATGGTTGTTCTAAAGAAACATAATGATTGTTAATAATACTATCAAAATGTTTTACAAATAAGTTAAAACCATTCTGCAAATACTTACTATACAGAACTTCAGCAGTATCTTCAGAATCTATTAAAAATGATTCTTGTGCAATTATATTTCCAGTATCAATACCAGCATCCATCTCATGAAGAGTAACACCTGTAATATCTTTTCCATGAAGAATAGGTAAACATGATGTATACATCCCTTTATATTCTGGGAGTAAAGAAAAATGTATGTTGAATAATTTTTCAGATTTAAATCTATCAGGTTTGACAATCTTATCAAACTCTAAAGAGAAAAAATATAAATTATCAACTTCATACAAATCCTCTAAAAATACTTGTGTCAATCCATGATCAATACAATGTTTTTTAAATGAAGGTTGCCAACTATGTTCTCCATTGTCAATTTCAATAGGAACAAATAAAAAATTATCAATTTTATAATTGGATAAGATATAATCAACCGCATCTACCGCGATTTGATTTCTTCCACCAATGCAAAGAGTTAAATTATTCATTAGGATCATTCATTCTGAAAAAATATAATTTTTTACAAATTCTTGGTTAACTCTCACAAGATACGCAGCATTATCTTGGAACCCAAATGTAATTAGATAATCAGCACCATACTCACACATACCAACAGCAAACTCAATCTCACCTTCCAAGAAAGAAAATCTTCTTGAGACTTTTACAATATTCCAATCTTTATCCCAGACTACAAAACGATGGCGATATGTTCCATCTTTTCTTCCTGCAGGACTCTTGAAAAGAAAAGTCTCATGGCATAATGCAAAATGATACTCACCAAAAGGAAGAACTTGAGAACCTCCCCGAAGATCAATACACCCCAAATCTTTAAAATCTGTAATTACAACTTGTTCAGTAGTTCCAGTTTCAATGTTATACTTCACAATTTCAGTACCATTTGTCCACTTCACAAAATGATATGGCATATCAAGAATTGGCATCCAATTCTTCTCGCAGTATGATTTATTTGGTGGAGGTGTAGGAATCCTATGTTGATTAATTTCTTTTACAATCCCATCATTAGAAATTTCAATTTCGCAGAGTTCCATACGACCAGTGCCGATAGTATCTAAATCACGGCGAACTCCACAAGTATAAAGTTTATCATCCCACCTAAAGATGCGAGCATCTTCAAGACCCACAAACTCCCACAATTCTTTATCAGGGTGTTTTGATGTGTCAATATGAGTATGCCACTTCAATCTCATATTATTGTCCATTTCTCCGATTACATTCCATGTACGAAGACGTAGATCATTTTCTGGGTGAATGTAAACAAGAGGTCCCCAAGGATGTTCAAAAATATTTTTTTCTGAGTGATAAAGAGTATAATTAATATTTCTGAGGTTAACAATAATCCTTCCATTATCATTGTAAATGGAAGGATTTGTAATTGAAGGACCTTTTAGACTGTCTGATGGGATTATTAAAGGATGTATAGAACCACCATCTTTTAATACTAGATTTACGAAATTTTTAGTCATTTAATATTTTTTAAATAATTTATACTTATCTTGCCATGTCATTTGCACACTGACATCTAATTCCATCAGCAAGAACATAATGGAAAAATATTTGATGATAATATAAATCATCTTGTTTATTTTTTTTAAAGAAATTCCAAAATCTTTTTTTACTTGGAATTGGCAGTATTCCTGGCATCGCATCTCTCCAATGAGGTCTTTCACATCCTTTATACAATAAACCATCACCAGGTTTCAATATTAGTGAATGAGATTCTCCAACTACACTAACTTCTCTTTTAGTTTTATCAGTGTATATGTCTGGTGTTTTAATTTGAAAAGGCCAATCAGCATCTTTTCCTTTTAAATTTGTGCTGACATGAACAGACACTGAAATTTCACATGCATCACGATCTAAATGTTTAGTGAGTTCTTGTCCCGGATAATAAAATCTATCGTAATAATAGGTATTATACAACTTACGACCGATGATTTTTTCTAGTTTTAGACGAATACCAGAATGAATACTGTGATATTGCGGGTGCCAATATCTGGAAGTAGATCCTTCTACTTGAAGTTCTAATGGGTCATATCTAAATTGATCTAATTTTTTCCCCCAATAATTATATTGACCTTTTTCTGAAGGAACTGGAGAATACAGTTCATCTACACTCCATAAATCTTTAATTATAAGGTATCCATTTTTTTCGAAAGATTCATTTTTTGTTGGGGAAGTGCCCGTATTTGATCTTTCTTGTAATGTGTTTTGAAATTCATTCATTTGTTCTGACATTTTACCTCACTTCCAACGAGGACCAACAGTCCAACCAACAATAGATTTGCGAACTCCTTTTGTAACTTTGAGGACACGGTGTTGTGTACGAGAGTCGAATAAAATAACAGTGCCACGTTTACGAGGAGCAAAATAAGATTTTCCAGATTCGTCAAGCAATTGTAAATTTCCACCTTCATAATCATCTGGATTGGAAAGTTGCATTACAAATGACAGTTTTCTAACGAGTTCGATATTTTCATTTAAAAAATCTTGTGCCAATCCATCCGCACGATTACCAACACTTACGGGTTTGTACTGTGTTGCTAATCCGGCATCATTATGCCATCCGTAAAATTGTCCTTCTTCATATCGAGTATATTGCATCGATTCCCCATCAATACAACGAAGATCATACATAAAATTTTCTCTATTGGCACGTTCAATATAGTGCCAAAGAAATCCACCAACCCAATGAAAACTTGGAATCCATGCATTTTGAGAGTTTCTTTTATCTTTGTTTAATGCATCCCCATGAAGTCTAGAATCTTGCATTTGAGGATCGAAAGATGTCTTAAGATCTTTTTCTATAATATCTACAACATCATCTGGTAAATCACTAAAATACCAAAGAGTTTGATATGCCATTCAATTATACTCAATGTTTATACCTAATTATACCATACTAATTAAAATTATGCAATTAAACTACTGATCGTAAAAACCACATATAATGTATTTTAGTTTCTAACATCTCTTGGGTGACTTCAACAGTCTCGTCTTGACTTAGAACCTCTATAGCATGATTATATCCTTCTTCATTCCATTCATATTTTCTACGGTACAATATATCATCCGATGTTAATGATGGGGATTCGATTGGAGGTTTCCATTCAAATCTATTTGTTTCCTCAGAAAATAAATTCCATGATTGATGTGGTTGAGCAACAGTAAATATTCCGTCAGGATATCCAGAAATACTATACGAAGATAGTTGATCGATATTAACATATTGTTGACCAATACCCGGATAATGATTATGTTTATTATTATTATATGATACTTGAATCCAATTAGTATCATTTCCATAGAATGATTTGCAGTAACTCACTCCAATACTTTCATTCTCATTTCCATCTGCATCGATGCAGTTAGAATTATCAATCGGATGGACTGCTATGACAATATTATTTTCATTTAAACGAGCAAAATGTGCCATTAAAATTCTCCTATATTATACTTTAAATCTCATAATAAAGACACCAGATCCACCAGAACCGATCCGACTACTACCAGAACCTCCTCCACCACCAGTATTTGCTTTTCCATTACTATCATCTGCTGGTATAGGATAAGCAGTATAGGGATTACTCGTATCGAATAACGTACCACCGCCACCACCTCCGGCACCACCATAGTTTATAGGTGCAGGTCCAGATCCTCCTCCACCACCAAAGTATCTTCCCGTATCTGGTCCAGGTGTTCCATAATTTGTTGGTAGACCAGTATCACCAGACCATACTCTCCCACCAATACCACCTGAAGTTAGTATCTGGGGCGAGGGTATATCTGTGTTCTCTCCTCCAGCACCACCCCATCCGCCTCCACCACCACCTTTGCCCAATGGATTATCATTGGATACTCCATTATTTCCTTGCGGTGATACTTGCTGTGGGAGAACAGGAATGGCGGTTGGATTACCAGTTACTCTATTACCAACACCAATTGGTTCAGGACCAGGACCTCCAGTACCACCACCGGATCCACCATAGATACCAGGTTGTAATGGTGAACCATTACTATCAGTGCCACCACCAGCTCCACCACCATATGCCGTGAGTGTTGTAAATTCTCCTGCTGGATTAGAAAATGTAGAAGGAGTTCCGTTAGTTCCACGACTAGCGACATAAGGGCTACCGGTAACAACAACAGAAGCGGCACCGCCACCACCAATAGATACTTGGTGTGTTCCGATAGGTAGAGGATAACTAAATAATTCTAAACATCCTCCAGCTCCTCCTCCACCACCAAAGTATCCCTGCCGAGTCGGATTGTATGGATTGGTGGAATCGGGAAAAAATACGTTAGTAAAATTGCCCCCACCTCCTCCACCACCAACTAAAAGAATATCTACAAATCCACCCCTTTCTACGGTCATTACTCCAGGACCAGTATATACAACATACTGATATCCATTTCCTGGTGTGAATGTAGAAGCTGCCCCAAATGATGCCCCAATTCCTATGATAGGAAAATCATCTTCAATACTATCACTAGAAATTGAAAGAAATTTATTATTTGTATTTTTTAATGGCATTTTAATTACTCCTCTTTATCACCTAAAATTAAAACATTAATTGGATTTGTTGATCCAGTTCCATATACAGTATTACCTGCATTAAATACTTGAATACTATCACCATTACTTTCGAGAGTTATGGGATACTGTACTTCATAAAATGTAGTATCATCAGGAACTAAACTAATTCTTGCAATAGCATTTCCTTCTGTTGCAGTTCCAACAGAACCTCCATTATTGGGAACCACATAAATGTGTCCTATTTGTGCTAATGCAGATCCACTTCCCACATTATTATGGTATAAGATTATTGATCTTACATATGCTTTTTTAGAAGAAGATACTGAATAAACTGTGGTCGTAGCACCGGCACCACATTCTATAGGAAATCCTAAACTTGATTTTGCTAATGCCATTATTAGTTATAGATAGATTTCATTTTTTTTATTTATGAGAATAGCATAGATTCTAAGGCATCACTACCACTAGAAAATTGTGCTCCATCTTGATATAATGTTCCGGAAAAGTTAATATCTCCACCTACATCAACCGTATAAGCTGGTGCAGTTGATTTTATACCCACTCTGTCATTGCTGATATCAACACTTATAATATTTTCAGCAGATATATCACCAGTATTTCTAGTCTTTCCCATAATTCATATTTTATAAGTATTTAGATTAATCGTTTATACATCTAATTCCATCAGGTTGGTTACACTTCATCAACATGAATTTCTGGCCAAACAATATTGTCTGGATCTGAATTTGTCTGGGGAATTTCTCTTAGTTGTTGCATATATGTATCAAGATCAGAAATACTATCAGTATGTGTTGTTATTCCTACTCTTTCTTCACTTTGATATCTTAACACTCTTTGATCTGCTTCACTCAATAAAAGATTTCTTTGATCTCTAACTGCTGTCCATTTTTCATTATTTAAATTCAACAATTCATCCTCATCAAGTTCAATAACATTCCATTCCGTGTTCTCTCTGTTCCAAACTAACTTGTGAGTATTTGTATTATATGAAGGAGTATCAGCAACTGTTGTTATTCCTGCACTTACTAGATCAGAATCAGTGAATGTAGTGCTATCAGTTTTTGTAGATCCATTTGGTAACCTAATTCTATGAGGTAGAATAGTTGTTGGATAATCGCCGTTTATAGAGTACTGCATTTTTGGAAGTATTTGTATCTTATATATTATATATTATTGATCATCAGTAAGGGTATCTGGAAATGCTCTCCCAGTGCCCCAAATAATTCTAACGGCACCGGTTCTTCCAGGTCCTGCTTCAGTGGAGTTATCTGCAGCACCACCTCCACCACCATATAGACCACCCGTACCAACACCACCACCAGAACCACCACCAGAACCACCATATCCGTGACCGCCATTACTACCAGTATACGTTCCACGATTACCACTTGAACCCTCCCCTAAAAGTCCAACTCCACCACCTCCTCCACCATAATCACTAGGTCCACCACCACCTCCTCCACCACCTCCTCCACCAGAACCGTTCGTGCCACTAGTACCATTTCCACCACCATTTCCACCATTTCCACTATATCCACCGGCTCCTCCTCCACCACCACATCTGTTGCTTGAGGGAATAGGTCCTCCACCATAACCACCATTACCACCACCATCACCAATATAAGTTCCACCAGGACCACGGATATCATAACCACCTCTAGTTCCACCACCACCACTCACGGTTGATTGATTTATAAACCATGATGTGCCGCCAGGAGTTCCATTACTGCTAGTACCATAGCTACTTCTCGATCCACCTCCACCAACGTAAAGTGAATAAGACTGCCCACCAGTTACAGGAATATTATTTTTCCATCCAAGTCCACCACCACCTCCTCCATTAGATCTTTGAAGGTATCGATGTCCACCACCTCCACCACCAACACAAACAACACATACTGATGTTGTTGTTGGTGGAGCAGTCCATGAAGCAGATCCCGCACTATCATATAAAGCTTGTCCTGCAGGTTCGATGGTAAATCCCCAAGTATCATTACTTCTTAATTGATGTGCATCATAAAGACCCCAGATACCAGACTGATTGGTAGCGGTGGTGGTTCTTACTGCACCAATAGATCCTCCGTTTCTACCTCTTCCTCTTGACATAATTTATTCCTCCTTTACAATGTTTTATAATTTATATATTACAATAAAGTATAATCACTGGTCATTCTAACCCAGTAATATCTATTACTACTACTATAGTTTGGATCTGATCCTTCAAAATACAAATAATATCCACTAGTACTTCCAGCAGCATCTCTTGTGCCACCAGTACTACTCGAGGGTGTTCCTGCTGTATCCCAGTTCCACACAGTGTTAGTATTACTAGAAGTGGTAATAGTAGAGAAAGTGGATGATGTTGGAGCTGTTGCGCTAGTTGTGTAAGTAGTTATCTTTTGCCATCCACTCCTTCCATCTGTTGTTCCTGGATCAAGATCTATAGTTCCTAAAGTTGTATCAACTAGTTCCATATTATCAAATTGGGGATCATTTTTATAATTAGATCCTGTTTTGTATCCGATATAAATTCTACCCGTTGTTCCACTATATGAAGAAAGATCTTCGGAATATGTTTTCCATGTTGATGTTGAATTGGTATGTTGCTGTCCAGCAACAAAGCTTAATAAATTTTGTGTTCCATCAGTTTGAATCCAGTAAGCATATGTAGTTCCTATATCTACTCCATATGCATAATATCTCCAATTAAATTCAGGTGATCCTGGTATAGTACCCCAAGTGTTAAGTTGTTTTAATTGGTGTGCATCATTAAGATCCCAAAAACCACTTTGGGTAGATGCCTGACTTCTTGGAGGTCCAATAGCACTACCATTTCTACGGAACCAAGGCATTATTCGCTAATCTCCTCATAAGAACAAGTTGCACTCAAATCTCCAGCAGCACTTGCTAGTAAATATAATGACATATCTTCTTCCAAATAGATTGAAGTATCTCTAGAAACAACAATCAATGTTGCATCTGCTGGAACAGCAACTGTACTTGCTAAGGTAGAATAAGTTGTTCCACCAGCAGCATTTCTAAGTGTTATAGTAATATCTGCAGAGTTTGTTCCATCAATATTTGAAATAATCAAAGAGTTTATCTTATATATTTTTCCTGATGATGCCGCATTACTTACAATAGAAGCAGCAGAAGCTGCAATATCAGTATCATATACAGTCTTTCCATATATACTTTCAACAGATACTATATTCGGGTTTGCCATTAATCAGATACTCCTCTATGAATTTATTTATGAATATTAATTTATGAATATTAACCAAAAACCGCTGCAAAAGCATATGCTTTTCCTTTAGAGACACCTCCTCCACCACCAGATCCTGATGTTGCAACTGTAGAAATTCCAGTAATTTTTCCATTAGAATCTACAACAATAATAGGTGTTGCATTAGCAGATCCATAAGTTGCTGCAGATGCACCAGTTAATCCAGTTAATGCTGACCCAGAACCGGAGAATGATGTGGCGGTTACATCACCTGTAATATTGATATCACCAGTTCCTGTAATATCGTTATTGTTGAGATCCAAATCACCACCAAGTTGTGGTGTCGTATCATCAACAAGATTTGCAAGACCATTTAAATCTACTGATGCAGTTATATTTTGAGCAACAGTTTCAATAATATCATCAGTAGATGCTCCGGTTCCTAAAACTACACTTGTTCCATTAGTTGCAGTAAATTCAGTGCTATCAAGTTTTGAACCATTTAAATAAACATCAACATATCCAACAGTATAAGTGGCAGAAAATGTGGTTTGGGCATTTGTTGCAACTGTTCTTGTGGTTGTTCTTGTTGAAACTGGAATGTGTATATCTGTAGTTGATCCATCATCAGACATAGTAATGCCAGTGCCAACAAAATTAATTGTTGATGCACTTGATGTAATTTGAGTTCCACCTGATTGGATACCGATTGAACCTCCACCACCACCTCCTCCTCCAGAAGAAGAGAGCGTTATGCTATCCCCACTTGCATCAGTGGTAATAGTCATATTGCTACCTGCAACCAATGTCAATGTATCAGTTGAACTATCTGCAACTACATCACTTTGTCCAGAAACTGAAATAGTTTTAAATGAATCTGAAGCACTTCCACCTCCTCCAGATGCTGATATTGTCGTATCCGTAACTGTTAAATTAGTACCTACAGTAAGGTAAGTCAACTTTCCTTCAGAATCATCCCAGAATACTATTTTATCTGCACCAGCATCATCAGCACTAATTGCTCCAGAAGATACAGATAGAATATCAGCAGCAGTAGTTGTAATACTAACAGTATCTCCTCCGGAGATGGAGACATTACTTATTCCAGTAATTCTTCCATTAGAATCTACTACAATTTGAGATACATTGGATGCATCACCATAAGTTCCTGCAGATGCACCAGTTAATGATGTTAAGTTAGTACCAGATATAGCAGGTAATGTTGAAGGGAATCTATCATCAGGAACAGTTCCAGATCCTAAGTTTGATGCATCCAATGAAGTAAGATTGACACCAGATATAGCAGGTAATGTTGAAGGGAATCT
>Ga0098055_1000974_pt1 | contig 15864 bp, 17 predicted proteins | sample 17_taG_FD_75107 | JGI IMG/M metagenome (GOLD analysis project Ga0098055, IMG submission 75107) | Marine viral communities from the Subarctic Pacific Ocean - 17_ETSP_OMZ_AT15314 metaG | ecosystem: Environmental > Aquatic > Marine > Oceanic | place: Pacific Ocean | collected 2015-01-18 | reverse complement strand
TCTATAGCCATATGCCTTAAGAAAAGCGTTATTTATCAATCTACAAATATAGTAAATTATTAACACAAAAAAAAGGGGCGTTAGCCCCTCTTATCTAGTAAATGTGTTTTTTTACATCATATCTTCAATAGTAGAAGAAATAGTTTCGTAAGCATCCGCTCCTTCGTCAGTCATGCAATACTCAACAAAGTATTCCATCATATCATTTCCTTGAGGAACAGATACAATCATTTCTTTATCTTTTCCATTTAAGAATCCAAATTCACGCTTAGTCTTATTCATATAAATAAGTTTAAACTTAATAGCGTCTTTAATTATTTGAGACATATCTGTAGTTGGATTAGAAGCGTTTTCTAAAAACTTTTCTGGGTTTCTTTTAGCAAGCGATAATACGTCATGCTTAAGCTCATACATGCTTCTGTTTGAGTTAATTCCATTAGCCTCACAATAAGCAACTAGTTGTTGAGCTGTCATTTTTAAAGCTGTATCTACAGCCGTATGTTCAAGCTCTATGTTGTTTACCGTAGCCTCTGCATTAATGCTGTAGTCTACTATGTCGTATAATGGAGTTATTCCTGGCATTCTGTTTGTATTAGACTTGTAGTAGTTGCTACTTTTAAGATATTCTAAAAGAAGAGTTTCTCTTTTGTCTACAACTATACTACCATTACTAAAAATAACATCGCCAATTACAGGCTTTTCATTTTTTTGCTCATCTTGAAAAACGCTTTGTTCTCCAATAGCATATCTAATTACTCTTGCTCTTTGTGCTTGTTCATCGTAAACTTGGTCTACAGAAGGAATCCTGTAGCTTAGTGGGTAGTGTCTACCTTGTGTTGATGGGTTTTCTGCTCGTTTTAACAACCTAAATACAATAGGCTTATTGATATTTTTCATTTTATTAAATTTTAAATTAAAGTAAAAAAGAGGAGGGAAATTAATCCCTCCCCTGAGTTATATAAGAATTGATTATGCTTTCTTAATTAGCATGAAACGGTTTGCACCGAATCCTTCGAAACAACGCTCAGTTCTGTAGTTACACTTCAATTGGTCATCACCACTTGTAGGTGTAGCCAATCCAGCAGAACCTTCAAACCAGTGCTCCATTTCTCTAGAGTAACCTCCAGCTTCTTTGTAACGCATTCTTAACGCAGGAATTTTCTCTCTTGTTTGAGCATCAACTCCCATGTCACCTGGTACTAAGAATCCTAATCCTGAGTATTTGAAACCGTCAGCACCCAACATTCCAGCATAGCTAAATGGGTCATAAGTTTTCTTGTGGAAAGTATATCCACCTCTCATGAATGATTTGAATCCGAAAGCAACAGCTAACTCTTCCATTCCAGAGAATGCTCCGTAAGAAACACCACCTCCAGCAAACATAGAAGCAACTGCATCATCAATAGCTAAAGATAAGTCAGTACCACAGAATAAAGAGTTCTCACGAGCTCCTCTGTTCTTAGATAAAGTTCTTACCATTGCATCGAAGTCAGATAAGTTGAAACCAGTTAATTGGTTGTAGTTCTGTACGTTACCACCATTCTCAATAAAGTCTAATAGACCTTCAGAAGTTTGGAATCCGTCAAAACCAGAAACACCAGTTAAAGTAGAGTTAGTAGTTCTCTTACCAGTTAGCATCTGCATTTCACAGTAGTTTACGAATCTTTTGTAAGTATCAGCTTCACCTTTGATGTACCATAGGTATCCAGACTCTCCAGTCTCAGGATTCTGTACTTCAAAGTAAATGATGTTAGTCATTTCCGAACCAGAAACAATGTAAGATTCTTTAAGAATCTGCATGTCGTTTTCGTAAGCTAAAGGCTTAGATACGATACTTGTAGGCTGACCAGTGTTTTCGTTGTGAGCATTACCAGTTACGATAACGATGTCACCACTCTCTACTAAGTTACCAGAACCAGCAGAAATCCAATCAGTTAAAGGATAAACAGTTAAAGTTGCACCAGCAGCAGCATCTGTAACATTAGTTACAATACCAACGTCTCCTGAAGGAAACTCAACGATGTCATTCTCTCTAAAGATAGTAACATTGTCAATATCCCAAGCTGGGTCAATGTTGATAGTTGCAGCAGCACCAGAAGCTGGGTTAGCTGTAGCAGCATCAGTTTTTGCATATTGGTGAATGAAGTCTTCTTCCCAGTGCTGAACTTTTTTGTTAGCAGCAGGAACCATAGCTCCCATTGCGTCTAGTAAACCAGTCAATGATTGGTCACCGTAACGCTGAACGAATTCCTCAGTTACTTCAGGCTTGTGGATAGACAACGTAGAAACATAGTTCTGAGTTGTAGCCGCCTTGTAAGCAGTAGGAACCGCATTTAATAATCCATTTTGTGTATAAGGCATTTTAAAATAAGTTTAATAGTTAAAAATAATAATTACTTGTTTAATTCATTCCAAATTTGCTGTCTCATAGTAACCTCGCTAGGTTTAGCATCTTTGCTAGTAGGATTGTAAGTAGGGTTGTCTAATTCCTTAGACATCTCTTCTTTGCCTTTGGACGCAGCTTGTGAAGCTAAAAAAGCATCTAACTTGTCTCCAGCATGTATTCGAGCCATATCTTTTAACAAAGACTGATAGTTCACAGACTTGTCATCATTTATGTATCTATTCCAAAAATTATTAATGTATTGTAAAGAGTCTTTTATTTCACTCTTAACTTTATCATCTATCTTATAGGAGAATTGTTTATCATCTCCCAAAGTGAAATCTAAAGTGTTTAAAGATTCCAGCTCTTTTCCCAAAGTAGTTTCCCACTCTTTCTGTTGCTGTTGAGCTTGCTGTTGCTGTTGAGCAGATTCAGCCTCTCTATCTTTAAATCCTTGAGGTATTTCATTTTCTTTTTTGAAATTCTCGAAAAAATCTCTAGCAGCCTTACTTTCCTTTCTAAGTTGTATTTTAGACAGTTTAATTTGGCTCTCGTTATAATCGTCTTCATTAAGTTTGAACTTGTCTTGCAACAAAAGTTCTATTTCGTCTTTAGCTAGGTCTGGGTCGTCAAATTTCATTTTTTCAACAACCAATTCCATTTCGCTCATTGACGAGTAGTCCTTAAGTTGAGTCTCTAAGAAGTTCTTTAAATCACCACCTTTAGCAACATAGTCGTTAAGTTTTTGCAACTGTTCGTTAGCAAACGTTGGGCTATCTTGTTTAGGAGCTGAAAAGGCTTCTTCAAGTTCAGTATAAGATTTGTATTTACCGCCACTCTTTTCGGATAGCAGTTCATCAAAACTAGGGACTGAAGCTTGGTTCTCGCTTTCAGAAGTTAATTCAGTATTTGTAGGAACGTTTTGTTCTTGTGGTTCTATTTTTGTTTCCGTGTTTGCTTCAACGTTTTCTGTAGAAACTTCTTCGGCTACAGGAGTTTCCACAACCTCCTTGTTTTCTGCTTCTTCCTTAATATTTACATTTAAGCTTTTAGCAATCTGGTCTTCAAATCCAGCCATAATTAAAATATATTAAATTAGTATTCGATTTGCAAAATTAACAATTATGTTAATAAAAACAAAATTATCTCTTTCTTATTCTAGTTAAATCCGAATCTATGTCAGAACTAGCTACTTTTATGTGCTCAGTCTTAATATCTCCAGACATTCTGATTCTTTCCAACTCTCTTTGGTGCTCTGCTTGAGCAAACGCTTCTTTCATCTGATACTCAGCTTGAATAGATGCTTGCCTAGCTTGCATTTTAACTTGCTCTATTTGAGCATCAGCCTGTGCTTTAGCCCCAGCAGCTCTTTCCTGTATTTGAGCATTCATTTCAGAATTCTGTCTAGCTATCTCCATTTTTTCTGCGTTATACTTTTTTCTTCTAAGTATAAGCATTTGGTTTGCAAGCTTAACGTTTCTTATTGTTCTAAGCATTATAGCGTCCTCTATCCTTAGCTCGTCTCTAGATAAAGACATTTGGATATTGTTTTCTAACAATGCTTTTTCTTCCTCGTCTGGAAGAGCTTCAATAATTATTCCGAAATCATGAGGGTGTATATCAGAAGTTACCTCAATACTCTTAAGTCCCATTTCACCTATGTTATTGATGTACCCAACATAGTTTTTGTTATATTTAACGAAGTGCTGTATTCTTAAAGCCGCAGACTTAGCAGAGCCTTCCATTATAGAAAGGTAAGCTTGATTAAGCCCTCTTGTAGCATTGTTTGAAGCTAATAGAGATAGTTTTTGAACTCCAACTAAAGCTTCTTTATCTGGAGCAGCACCTTCTCTTGTTTCATTAACTCCAGTTACAGTTCTTATTTGCTGCATGTTGTAATTAACAATAGCCATAAGTTCATTAAGAGCACCTCCTATACCTCCAGATAGTTCCTGAATAGGATTAGGGGTTCCCATAGAGCCGTCTTCTTGTTGAAGTCTATAGTATATATTACCAGTAGCTTCGTAAACATCTTGAACGTCTAGTGGAGTAAACTCACCACCGTCACCCATCATTACGTTTTCTAAAGAACCGATTTCAAAAGCAGCTCCCTTAGGTTTAGCTTTTGCTATAAGTTGTTGGATTTTTAGGTGTGCAATTTGTATTTGGTCTGCAAAAGGCATCATTCTTTCCACTAAAGACTTATTGTTTAGATTTATCTGATTAGGCATATAAACAGAGTAAGACATTCTAACTTTACTTTTGTTAGACTTAGGTCTTATCATGTTGTCAGCTCTACCATAGTCAAAGATAAATTCAGTTCCAATAATATATTTACCCTTGTAAACCATTTCTACAGGGTTTGTTAGCATCTCTCTTTTGTATCTAGACTTTTTAGGAAGCTTATACTTAGAGTCTCTTTTGTTTACAGTGTAGTTTCCGTAAGCGTTATATTTCTTTTCGTACCTCATGTTATCTACCGTCTTAAACTCAGCGTCTAAAACAGCAACTCTAAAGCTATCATACTGGTACATTTCGTACCCTTTGTAGTATGTTTTTTGAGTAGGAACATCTATAGGGTTGTCATACTTACCAGCAACAGAGTTAGCTATCTCTTCATACTCAGCTTCTGTAAAGTAGTCTCCAGCCATTTTTCTTACGTCATGTATAGTGTAGTATTTTACTTCACCAGCGTGAGACATATCGCTAAAGTCTGGGTCGTTAGAGTGAGAAATAACTAAGTTTGCAGGGTCTACATATCTAACATGAATACCCTCTTTATCGCTGTATGTTTTTGTAGCTCCAAATCCAACAACAGTTAAGTCACGAATAACTCTTCTTGTAATTTCTTTCCAGTTGTTTATTGAGAAGCAAAGGTCAATTCCTTGTTCCATTGCTATTTCAACAGCTTGCTTGTAGTTTAATTGCATGTGCAACTCTAATTCTTCGGCATCTGAAGGAAGTTTTTCGTCTCCCCCTAAAGGAATGTCCGTCATTATCTCCAAGTCTTTTGTAAAGTCACTAAGCATCATCTTAGCAGACAATCTCATTTCTTCTTTAAACTTTTCTTCTTGAGCTACTTTATCTATACCAGTACATTTGATTTCGTAATCTTGATTTGTTAAACCACCAACAATTACATCTACAAATTTTGGTATTACTGGAACTACCGACCAGTCAAGAGATAGGTAAGATAAGTCTCCATTGTTTCCTAGTAATTTTTTATACTTACCAACATTCTGCATTCCTTCTGCATACTCTCTATTGACAATATATCTTCTTCTTCTAGAACCGTAAAGGCTACCATCTTCTCCAGCAAAGTCTGCGTACATTTTTTTAAAATACTGCAAACCATACTCAGGGTTCATTTTTTCTTCTGGTGTAGCTAATGGGTCTGGATAACCAGCGTAAATACCTTGTTTTTTAGACATTTTTTTTTATATAAGTTTTGACATATTTCCAGAGTTATCATACCTTCTTACAAAAGGTTGTGACACTTTCTTTTCTTTTTCTTTCTTAACAGCATTTTTATTCGCAGCTATTAAAGCTAAGCCACTGGCAATCGTGCTATCATATTTTGTTCTGTTCTCTGGCTCATATTGAGACCAGTCTTTTAGTAATCTTTCAAAATAACAAACTCCCATTTCTCCACCTTCTAAATAGCCCACAAAGTCATAAACATAGGCTTGAACTGAGTCTGATATTGCGTTAATAACAACTCTACCAGTTGTTGGAACGCCATATTCTTTTTGCTTTCTACTAAACTTAGTGTGTGTGTTTTCTGGTCTTTGCATAAGGTAAGCTTCATATCCTCTTTCCTTAAAGTGATTTATTAGTCCTATCTTGTTGTTCTCGACTAATATTTCACACCCATAAAATTTACACATCATAACCATGTCTTCGTAAAAAATCTTTACTTTAGGTGGTCTCGCTAAATACTCACAAACAAAAGAGTGAGCATGCTCTGAGTCCATTCCAAATTTTTTAAAAACGTAAGCAGCCGCATCAGAACGCCTACCGTCAGTTGTTGTGTCGTGGTCTACTGGGTCACACCCAGCAACCATTGTGTCTTTATTTCCTGGAGTATTTAACTTATCGTAGTATAGGTTTTGGTCTTCCGCAGAAGGAACCCAACTAATAAGAAATTTTCCTGTTTTGTCTGGCTTGAATGTAACCTCTGAATCTTGAACCCCATTCTTCCATATAAAGTTTCCTTTAGTAACAAAACGCTCTCCGTAATCTTCTAGATAATCTAGTTGTTGATATATTTTTTCTACATCAAATATGCTGTTATTCCCTTCTTTTCTAAAAGCCTCTTCTGGGCTAAAAGGGTATTGTCTTTTTTCTTCTGACAATTTAGAAGTATCTATTATTGCTTCCCTTCTATTTTCAAAGTATTCTTTAGAGCCAACATCTATCATGTGCCCCTCAACTGCTTTTATCGGTTTTTCTGGAGCTTCTATCACTGAGTTTCCGTACTCATCAATAAATCCTTCGTAACCATCATAAACAGGAGTAAAGTATCTGTATAGACCAGATAAAGTATAGCCGTTAGCATCTTTGTTGTTTATGTCTGAATCTTGCCATACGTTTTTCAACTCTTCACCACCTTCAGTCATTTCATTAACCGTAGAAGGCATAAAGCATTTTCCGTATATGTTTATTCCCTGAGTCAAACATGGTCTCACAATCTGCCAGTTCTTTTTTAAACTAGCCTCTTTCCACTTACCAGCCTCATCAGACATAAAGAACTTTAGTTTTGTGGAGTCATATGAGTTATCTCTAGTGTTTCTAAAGTCTATTTTTGAATTAAGAGCTTCTGACTTAGAAATTTTCTTATTATTCTTAGTAATCTTCTCTCCAGGCTTTCTGAAACTTAATGTTGATTTTGGATTATCTGTACCATCAATTATTGGTTGGAAGAACTCAGGCATTCCTCTAAATAGGTATACAACCTTTTCAAATAAATCCTTAGCATCCTTACCAGTTTTAGACAGCAATCCACCGTGAGCATTAAAGTTTTGAGTTATGTAATACAAAGCCATAGCTGCCCCTTTCCAGGACGCACCTTCTCGTCTATGCTTTACCATAATCATACCGTAAGACTTAGGGTCTTTTACGCACGCTTCCCAAAATATAAAGAACCTTCTGTCCCTATCTCTGTAATCAGGATAGCCGACATCAATTTTGCACCAGTTTATGTAGTAGTAGTGAACACCAGTAATATAAGTTGGCACACCATTATTCATAAACCACAAACCGTGAAGTCTTCTCTCAAACTCTTTAGAAGCGAACTTCTCTCTGTCTGAAGTTGACATAGCCTCCCAATCATCAGGAAACTCTGTTCTTGACCATTTTTGTTCGTTAACAGGAAGATTGCTAAATAGTATATCTTCTTTTTTTGGTTTCTTTGGTATACATACTTCTAATTCTGATATTGTAAGTACATCTCCTTCGTCACCATTTTTTATAACGATTGGTTTGTTTTGCATACATTAAATTATACTAATATGCAAAAGTACAAAGATTAATTGTATATCGCAACTTGATTTATTACCTTTGTAACTAACTATTTATTTATAAAAATTATTTATTATGGCAAATTTTATTTCCGTACCTGCTAAAAAGTATGGCTTTGAAGATTACACAATCGAAGAAGCTGCTGGGTACAAAACAATCGGTTTAAGTACCGAACACATTATCTACGCTAGAGATATTGAAACAAAAATTGGAGCAACTGCTGCTCAAACTGGTTCTAACAATAGTATTACACTAGTTGCACACGGTTTAAAAGCTAATGATGCTATTTACTTTAGTGCTCAGATTGAGCCAACAAACATTCTTGCTGACAAAGTATACTTTGTTAAGACTGTAGTTGATGCTGATAAGTTTAGTGTTTCTGATACTATTGGAGGTTCTGAACAAGTTATTGCTGGTGACGATACGGTTGCTGCTAATATATTTAGAGTTGAAGCTGAAGTTATTTATGCTGACAACGCATTGTCTGGAAGACCAATTGAAGTTATTTTAAATAGAGGTGTAATCAGATTAAATCACGCTGGAGACACAATCACTGCTTTATCTGCTCAATTATTACCAGTTGATATTAACGAAAAAAATGGTATTGCTTACGCTGGTACTGCAAACAACCTTGTTATTAACACTGACAGAGTTATTCTTTCTTATGAAAGCTCTTCTGCTAACGACTGGACTGTATTTTACGATTCTTCTAAAACTAACAACGCTGGACTAGATACTCCATTTGTTGATATACTAGAAGTAGAAACTTCTTTAAATACTGTTGGAAACAAAGTTAGATTCATTAATCACATTGGTGCTTTAGGTGGACCTGAAAACTTTGAAAGTTTAACAGTAAATGGTAACACTGTAGTATTTCCTGACCAATCTGCATCAGGATACATCAGATTATCATCTGTAGTAAACGCTTACGAAGCATCTTCTAAGTCTTACTTAAAAGTTAAAGGAATGGGTAAGCCAGGATTTGACACTTTGATTATTGACGATACTCTTGAAAACGTTGTAGGTTCTACTGACGCTACCAATGTTGTTGAGTAATCACTAATTATATAATAACTTAAGGCTGTTGTTTTGCAACGGTCTTAAGTTATAACCTTTAAATAAAAAAAAAATTATGGCAAATAACTTATTGGGATTGTATTGCTTATCATACAACCAACTAACGCAAAATGCTCCAATCGTTATTAACGAGGAGAACATAGCTATGGTAGTTCCTAGTGGAACTGGCTCGCTAGTAATATACGAAGAGACTGATGGCACTTCTTCTGAAATAATATGTCAAGATACTATAGGTCAAATAACTCAAGCAACAGCTTTATTACTGTCTACAAACCCATCTACTATAAACGGAGTATCTGTAACTGGAACTGTTCTTGTAAACCCAGGAAACATAAATGTAATTACTTCAGTTACTGGAGACACAGACTCTGGGGGAAGCAACGTAACTATTGAAGTGTCTGGAACGCCTGGAACAGTATTGGGTGAACTTACTCAATCCCAAGACAGTTTTAACCCTTCTTGGAGTTATGCCTCTATATCAAGCATACCTACTGAATTAAATCAAACTAATCTTGTTATATATTTTGATGCTGGAGATGCTCAGAACATAGAACTTGATTCAAGTGGTAATGTAGAAAAGTGGATTGGAGAAAACGGATATTATTTTTATCAAGGGACAGCTAGCTTAAGACCTGGATACTCAGGAGGAGCTTTGGTTTTTGACGGAACAACATACATGGACCTTTATAACTCTGAAGATTCTCAAGCTATATCATTAACATTAGATAGAAAAAGTTATTCTATGTTTTTTGTATTAAACATAGATGCTCAAGGTAGTAGCTACAATAACACTTTGTTGTCTGCTGCTAATAGAGGGGTTCACTTTAAGTCTGGAGCTTCTGTTGGTGACTTTATTTTAAGTCAAAATGCATCATGGCCTTCAGTAGGTAGTAGTGCGGATATTGATTTTGATAGCTCTAGCAATGGTCAAACAGGAGATTTTCCTGGTGCTGATGGAGAATTATTTACTACTATAAACAACCTTACTGGAAATAAAATTTTATTAGAAATGAATTGTATGTCTAGGTTTTTCCCTAACATAAGTGTTTCTTCTTTAAAATATTTTGAGTGTGGATTTTTAAGGGTAAACGGTACTGCGTCTCAAATTCCAGCAACTCAACTTTATGATGAAAACACTCTTGGAGACGGAGGTGACGCTACTTCATTAGATGATTTAACTATGAATGCTGGTTTTGCTTTTGCTCCCCCTTCTGGAGGAAGCTCCAATGGAGTTGGAGATGATATGATTGTAAGTAGAGTTGGTGCTAAGCAAGACGGAAGTACTGGATACAAAGGTAAGATTCACGAGATAGCTATTTATAACGGAGCTATGTTTGGAGACCAAGATAACTTTTCTATGAATAATGGATTTGATGAGGGTAATATGCCTACGGGAGCTACTGCTGGTCAGATTGAATCGTACAGAGGTTATTCTCAACACTCTTACTACAATACTGTAGCAACATACTTTACCTCTAAACACTCCTTAACTGCTGTTTAGATTAATGATTGTATATAAAGAGAAAGGGGCGAAAGCCCCTTTTTTTTATTATTGATTTTTCATTTTCGCAAACCTTTCCGCAAGTCCACCCTTAAATGTGTTCTCTTCTTCGATAATATCTTCTGGAGGCTCTTCTCCAGCGAGTGCCATTTCCAATCTCTGTACTTCTGCCTGTATGTCTTTAGCATCCATAAAGCATTCTCTTTTAGATTTCATAGCATTTCTTGCTTGGTCATCACGAAGTTCTATATCTATAGGTTTTTCAACCTCATCTAAAAGTAAGTCAAAAGCTTTCTTTCCTGCTTTGATAAGTCTTTCTATAGAAGCCTGGTTAGCTGATTTCGATGTCATAAGGGTTTTCTTCATAGGTTGGTAACTCTAGTTCTATCTCTTTGTTACGCATAACGAAATAATTCTCACCCTCTATCTCCATTGAGTAGTCGGCATCATTTAAAAACGTAGCAATCATTCCCTCTCTCACTCCGTACTCCTCGCTAGTAGCGTTTGTTTTAACAACTTTGCATATACGCTCTACATTCTCTGGCTCTGGTTTAATCATAATACCAGACTTAGTCATATACTTATGCTCTGGCTCAACGATTGGTTTAGCTAGTATGTATTGATTAAGCATGTGTATTTCACCGTCTCTAACCACACAGAAGCACATAGGGTAAGGAATATAGTATAATTTCTCACCCATGACCTCTTTAGGCTGCCTGTTATCAATTAAAAAGTGGTGGCAGTATATTTTATCACCTTTAAGTAATTGAATGCCGTCTTCGCCTTCTTTTTTTAATCGTCTAGGAAAGTGTTTAACCTCTCCCCACTGTCTAGCGTGCCACATTCTTTGAAATGCTGTGTCAAGATACAACTCGTCACCATTAACCATTATAGTATCATTGGTCTCTGTATCCATGTTTATATACACCTCGTTTCCTAGAGGGGTAAAGTTTGGGTATTGTTCTTTAATATTCATGCTTCTCTATTGATAAATCATACTCAAGTGTAACATCGTGCTCAGGAAATGACTTCCATATCCTAATCATGTTATCTACTTCAACATATACATTGTATCTAATTTTTCCGTAAGCCTCTTGCCACTGGCTATCAATAATAATATCTACTACCATTATTTCTCCAGCAGGTGTTCTCATCGTTTGACCTATACAGTAAGATAATCCTTGCTTAAAATCGCCTTTAGTTATCTTCCTTATCAGAGCTCTTGTCTTCTCCATTTTTATTTTTATTTATAATATCTGTTACGTTATCTATTAACTTGTTAGGGTTTATGTTTTTATTTTCTAAATACATATCTAACATCTTGTCTTGTAGGCTGGAAAACTTTTCTGCTTCCATATCTGTGCAAAACACATAGCCCTCAAAATCCATTACGCCATCGTAAGACTCATCTAAAGCTATCATTAGACCGAAGTCAAAATTAGCATTCTCTGAGTACATTGTCGATAACAGTCTTATTACTAACTCTATCTTTTGCGTCTCGTCTAGATTGCTGTTTAATCTGCTGACTAATTTCTCTAACATTCTCTTTTAGTTGTTTAAGGTTTCCGTTATTACTTATTACACCGTCTACAAGAAGTATCGAATCCTCTATTGATTTAATAGTTAAGGTATCGCTATCTATTACGTCTCTGTCAATATAATAAAAAAACACACTGCCACCAGAATTTTTTAAAGACTTTATAAAGCTTAACTCAGAATCTCTCCTTACGTCAGTTACAATTAAGTCTTCATTACCGTAATTTTGAAAAGCTTCTCTTATCCAGTAGCTCTTGCCCTGAGTGTTTCGCATATGCTCACCGTAGTTTATTAAACCCTGTCTATGCTTTTCTTTGAAATCCCTGTCTTCAGTATCAGGACAGTAATTAACGCAGAACTCAGAGTAGTAATCTTTTTTAAGGGCATCAGCAAAAGCTAACCTCTTATAACCGTAATCAGCAAATAGCTTGGCAACGGTATCCTTACCGCTACCAGCCTTGCCTATAAGAAATATAATATTACTCACCAGTAACGAACGTTACCAATTCTTTAGCTTCAGTAATAGCTTCTTTAGCACTCTTAGCGTAACCGCCTTGAACAACTAAATGTAAGCAATCAATACGTAAAGCTTTTCTTTCCGCTCTTTTCTGATTCAAAGCAGCAGCCTGCATTTGTTTTACTTGAGCGTTCTTGTCTAACTCTAAAGGCTTTGCCTGTGAGAAGTCTACTTTATTTGACATAGTGGATTTGATTAAATTAATATTATACAAATCTAAACAAATATAAAGTAGCAATTCCAAATGTTAATAAAATCAGTAAAACCTAAACGACAGCTAGAGTGTAAACAACAATCATAATAGCAGTGTAGATAAACTTACTGATGTCAATCTTTGTAGTAGTGTTCATAAAACAAAGAAACAACCTTTTTTAATACCGAAAGTTAAGGCAACGTTAAATAATTATAGTTAGCATAATATTTAGCACATGCTACTAGCATAGCACTTAGCATATGCTCGAGCATTAAAGTATTGAAAGACAGTGAGTTACAAAGGCGAACAACCCGATTTTAGCATTTTGCGACATATATATAATATATTACTATATATAATATATGTTGTAATTAGTGAAAAAGACATGAGATGTACGGAGATGTGGGGTTATATATATACATACACGCACACATACGTCTACGGAAAGTCGATACCCTGTACCCTGTACCCACGCATGCACGTCACCCATGCCCACACGCATACGCATACACACATACACGCACGTACTCGCACACACATCATGCACGCACGCATGTCGCACGCATAGGGGCGCATATGCACGCACGCAATAATGGAACTAGTATTCCACTAGGGGGGAAAGGAGAACGTCCAATACACGCCACTAGATACAGCCCTAGAGGTACGAACAAGAGGCACAACCACCCCCCCACTAGATTATCCACTAGAGAACACCTAGCTTAAAAATACCTTAACTAACTGAAAACCAACCACTTAAGCATCTACTAGGTTACACCTCTAGTAATTCAATATTTATTTGCAATTTTTTTCAATAATTGTTTGGTAGTTTAAAAAATTATCGTACCTTTGCACCAGCAATACAGAAAAACGTTCTTTGATTATTGCGAGTTACTAGAGACAATGTCGGACTATCCGACTCACTAGAAATAGCACTAGAGTAGTAAAAACGTCCTAACGGACGGCAGAACCTTGAACCACTAGAGTAACGCTAGAGTAAATTGAAAAAAGTTTCAAAAAATGCTTGCGAGTTTCAAAAAATTGTTTTACCTTTGCACCAGCAAAATTACATAAACCAAGCGCCCTGCTTTTATCATTACAAGGGCGTCTCTGGATAAGGATAACTATATCCAAATTAGAAACAAATGTATCGGCTCCTTCGGGAGGCTCACTAGATGACTAGGCTTGGCAATCGAGAGATTCAATGGGATAAGTATGCCCACTAATCAAGACTTTACATCAACGAGTACTGGAATCACTAGAGTAATCATTGTAGGCGGTACTAGGGTTGGAAACCTAGGCTAAATTCTGATAAGAGCAAAAATACCTATATTTTTTTATTGTTTTATGGTATGAGTGTAAACAATAGCAACCGAACGGCACGGGTGCAACTAGAGACAAGTTACAATATGCTAAGACAAAAAGGGATAAATATGCACTTAGGGGAGGTTCGTACCCTCCTATCCTTTCGAAAGTCGGACAATCCGACTAACTTAAATTAACTAACTAATTTTTTATATCATGTCAAGCATCAAAACTCAATTAAAAACAGCAATTACATCATCAATCAGAAACGGAGCAAAAGTTACCGAACTAATCAAGGAGTCTATTGTTAAGGAGCAAGGGAAATCTTTATGTGAATTAGCTACTGAAAGCTACCTAAAAGCTGGGGCTAAGGGCAATAAATTTGTAGATACACTTACTCGAACGATACGCAAAATTACCACTCACAAAGAATGGGACAAAACTCCTCCACTAAAGCTTGTACTAGATAGAGGTTCGCAAGTTTACACAATGGAGTTACACTCTCCTAAAATTAAGGAGGTTGATACTCTAGAGCAAATCATCAAGCTAGTTGAGGCTGACTCTAGTACGTTATCTAAGCAACAATTTGCAATCTTAGGACAGGCACTAGCAAAGTGTCTTACTCCCGAGTTAGCATAGTCGGACTATCCGACTTAAGCGTGAATGGTTTAGCGAGTGAAATTCTGCTAGGTGGTTCGACTCCACCCACGTTTCTTTTACATTAACCAAGTCGGACTATCCGACTACAAAACAAATTAACGATGGAAACAACAGGAGATTACATTGCAGAAACAGACGAGTACACTATGATTATAAATTACAGGTACTACTACCAGCCACCAACTTACGAAAGGGGGGCTTATACAGAAACAGAAGTGAAAGAGGTACACCTACAATCTAAGGATAAACACGGGGTATTTGTTACGACAGATATTACAGCGTTTTATTGGGACTTTATAGAGGCTAATCTTATAGAGCAAATAGAAGAAGAGGCACACGAAAATTTAATGGGATAATATTATGAATAAGAAACAACAATTTAAGGGACAAGTCTTGACTAGGACTAAAGTTAAAAACAACATCATGCACTTTTACAATCAGTCGGACAAGTCCGACAAGTATGATTGGTATGCAGATGCACACAAGTTTGCACAAGAGTTATCTAAAGATTACGACATACCCATAACTACATCGTGTGGTATAATCGCTGCGTTAAGTCCAATGAAAATGTGGGAGCAGAACAAGAAATGTGCTATATCTTTCTTGGAAACTGGCAATGGTAAACATATGGGAACCTTTCAGAAAAAATCAGAAGAGATTCTATCTTGTAACGGAAACGAAGAGTGTATCAAGTCTATACTCAAAGGACGTAAGATAGTAGCATTCTTTATAAATATGTTGCACCCACACAAAGCAGACAACGTTACCATTGACAGACATGCTTTATCAGTATCACTAAAAAAGTGGGTAAGAGAAGAAGACTATGCAGGTATTACTAAGGGACAATACAAGTTCCTAGAAGACTGCTACAAGTACACTGCCGATATAATTGGAATCAGTCCAGTGTTATTACAGAGTACAACGTGGGAGAGGTTCAGAAAAATCAAACAAAATTACTAACCAAGTCGGACAATCCGACTACAACAAACAAAAAAAATTATGGGAACAAGAAGTTTAACAAGAGTTATCCAGGTTTGGTATAACGAGGAAGAAAAGAAAAGAGAAGAAATAACTTTAACAACTATGTATCGTCAATACGATGGGTATATGTCAGGACACGGAGTAGACTTAGCAGAATGGCTATCTAAGTTTAGTGTTGTAAATGGTATAAGCTT
>Ga0098055_1000973_pt1 | contig 15891 bp, 23 predicted proteins | sample 17_taG_FD_75107 | JGI IMG/M metagenome (GOLD analysis project Ga0098055, IMG submission 75107) | Marine viral communities from the Subarctic Pacific Ocean - 17_ETSP_OMZ_AT15314 metaG | ecosystem: Environmental > Aquatic > Marine > Oceanic | place: Pacific Ocean | collected 2015-01-18 | reverse complement strand
GGAAAGTATGGTATGAACCAGGAGGTATACTAATATGAAAAAACAAGGATACAATGCTAGAAAAGACGAACAGCTAGGAATGACTAGAGGAAAAGAGTCAGGTAAAAAAATGTCTATGGCTGGCAGAAGAAAAGTAGCTAAAGCTACTCGTAAACCTAAAGGGACTTACGGTTTTAAAAAAAAAAAGTAACTAATCGATAGAGGAGGCTTTAGTTATATATGAATCAATTTCGCTTTAATACTAAAGCTCACTCTATTAAAAAAACATATGCCTTTTAGATCAGATAAACAAAGAAAATGGATGCACATTAATAAACCAAAGATGGCTAAAAAATGGGAAAAAGAAGAAGCATCTGGAAATTATAAAAAGAAAAAAAAGAAGAAGAAGAAAATATAATGGAAGTTGAACTAGATAAAAAAAAATTACAATTCACAAATGATAAAGGTGAAAAAGTTAGGGTTGATATAGATCAAGATCAAACTGAAAAAGATGAAGAAGTCTTTGAAAGAAATCATTATACAAATTTAGCAGAAGAATTAAATGAAAGAGAAGTTGCAAAAATAGGAAAAGATTTAGTAAGAGCTTATGAAGATGATAAAAGTTCTCGAAAAAATTGGGAAGATCAATATTCTAAAGGATTACGAATGTTAGGAATAGTAGTAGAAGATAGACAAGATCCTTTTCCAGGAGCCTCTGGTGTTCATCATCCTTTACTTGCAGAAGCAGCAACACAATTTCAAGCTAGAGCTATTGCTGAAATGTTTCCAGCAGGTGGTCCTGTTAAAACACAAATTATTGGAAAAACTACAGATAAAAAATTAGAACAAGCACAAAGAGTTCAAGACTTCATGAACTTTCAAGTAACTCAAGAAATCCCTGATTATTTTAATGAACTAGATCAAATGTTATTTTATTTATCTCTTGCAGGAAGTGCTTTTAAAAAAATATATTTTGATAATACATTAGATAGAATTTGCTCTAAATTTGTACCAGCAGAAGATTTTGTAATCTCTATGGAAAATACAGATTTAGAAACAGCAGATAGATATACTCAAATAATGAAATTAACAAGAACTGAAATAAGAAAACATCAAATTTCAGGTTATTATAAAGATGTTCCATTAAGTAAAGCTGAAAGTAATGCAGGAGCTAATAGTGGAGATATGGTTGAACAAACTTTACAAAGATTAGAAGGTATGACACCAAGTATGGCTGATAAAATACATACTCTTTTAGAAGTCCATGCAAATTTAGATTTAGGTGAAGATAGAGATGGATTAGCTTTACCTTATATTGTTACTATTGATTATGAATCACAAAGAGTTTTATCTATTAGAAGAAATTGGAAAGAAGAAGATTCATTAAGAAGAAAAAGAACTTATTTTATTCATTATAAATATCTTCCTGGCTTGGGCTTTTACGGCTTCGGTCTTATACAAATGATAGGTGGACTTCAACATGCAAGCACTGGTGCTTTAAGAGCACTATTAGATTCAGCTGCTTTTGCAAATCTCAATGGAGGTTTTAGAGCTAAAGGAGCAAGAATTGAAGGAGGAGATATTACTGTCTCTCCAGGTGAATGGGTTGAAGTAGAAGCATATGGTGATGACTTGCGTAAATCTTTTATTCCTCTCCCTTTCAAAGAACCATCACCAACATTACTCCAATTACTTGGAGTGTTAACTGAGTCAGGGAGACGTTTTGCTTCTATTGCAGATGCAATGATTGGAGATTCAGCTGGATCAGGTCCAGTTGGAACTACTATTGCTTTAATAGAACAAGGGTCTAAAGTATTTAGTGCTATTCATAAAAGAATACATCAAGCTCAAGGTAGAGAATTTAAATTAATTTATGAATTAAATGGAGAATATTTAGACGATGAATATTCTTTTGAAGTAATAGGTGAAAATAAAAAAATTAGAAGAAAAGATTTTAGTTCTTCAATTAGTGTTGTTCCTGTATCTGATCCTAATATTTTTTCTCAAGCTCAAAGAATAGCTTTAGCTCAAACTGGTTTACAATTAGCAAGAGAAACTCCTGATGTAGTAGATGTAAAAGAAGCAACAAGAAGATTTTTACAAGCTTTAAGTATTCCAGATTATATGGATTTAATAATAGAAGATGAAGATACTCCTAGACGTGATCCAGTATCAGAGAATATGGCTATTCTTAATACTATGCCTATTCAAGTATTTGAAGATCAAGATCATCAAGCTCATATGCAAGTTCATTCTCAATTTATGAATGATCCTAGATTTGGTGGAAATCCTGAAGCTAAAGAGAGATTATATCCAGCAATGTTAGCTCATATAGGTCAACATATGGCATATTTATATCAACAACAAATGCAAGCATCAGTTCCTGAAGGTAATCCTGTTTCATCTGGAGATTTTAATAGAGAATTAGATAATGAACCTTCTAAAGAAATAAGTATAGAAGAAGAAAATAGAATAGCAGTAAATGCTGCACAAGCTGCACAACAATTAGCTGGTAGTATGCCTCCTTCTCCCGAAGAACAAAAACAACAAAGGGAAGATCAAAAAGATCAAGCTGATATTCAATTAAAAGCTGAAGAACTTCAAATTAGAAAAGCAAGATTTATGCAAGGTGTAAAACAAAGTGAAAAACAAGATGCTAGAAAAGATGCTGAGACTAAAGCTAAAATAGTAGAGACAGCTTCTAAAGTTGCTAGAAAAGATAAAAGAAAATAATGGCTATAAAACCCGAAGCCATAAGACAAGCTAAAAAATTTTTAGAAAATAAAAAAATTTCTATTAAAAAAGTTAAACCACTTTTACTTGCTAAAGTTTCTTCTGATTTAGAAGTAAGTTTTTCTGACTTAACAAATACAATAAAGAAAGTTTTAAATGGAACGCCTACTACAAGCGATCAAAAAAAAAATAAAAACTCATAAAGAAGAATTAAGTAATAATTTATTATCTAAAGGTGTAGATAATTTTTCTGAATTTAAACGTGTCTACGGATATGGACAAGGTTTAGATAAATCACTTGAAATAATTAATGAATTAATTGAAAAATATAAAACAGGAGAAATAGAAGATGATTAATAATGATACATGGGCAACTGATAATAGTATACCTACACCTGATAAAGTACCTCAACCAGTAGGTTATAGAATATTAATAAGACCTAGAGGAATTATAGAAAAAACAAAAGGTGGTATTATATTGACTGATTCAAGCAAAGATAGTCAAGCTTATTTAAATAGTGTAGGTCAAATAATAGCAATGGGTGAAGAATGTTATAGTGATAGAAAAAAACCGTGGTGTAAAGTAGGTGATTGGGTTATTTTTGGTAGATATGCAGGTGCAAGAATTTCTGTACAAAAGGTTAAAATGCTGTTATTAAATGATGATGAGATTATTGCAACTCTGGAAAGTCCAGATATAATAACTCAACAATTATAACAAACATTAACATAAGTTAATGACAACATAGGAGATACTATGCCCGAGAATGAAAAAGAAAAGAAAGATTTAGAAGTTAAACTTGATGAAGTTGTAGAAGGACAAGAGGTAGATGTACCTTTAAATCCCTTAGAGAAATTACAACAAGAACAAGAAAAATCTTCTGATGAAAGTGAAAAAGAAGAACATAAACGAACTTATAAAAAAGAAAAAGATCATGGGACAGATATATCTTATGAGAATGAAGTAAAATATGATGTAGAAACTAAACCTACTGAAAAAATACCTTCATATTCAGAAGAAATGCCTTATTCTGTTAAAGTTCGTAAAAGAATTCAGAAAGAAGTAGCAAAAAGAGCAGAAGCTGAACAAAGAATAGTTGATTTAGAACAAAAAATAAATTCTATGGAAAAAAGAACTTATGATATGGCTAATAAATCACTTTCTAATCAAGCTACTGCAGTGTCAAATGAATTAAAATCAGCAATTGAAGAAGGAAATACAGAAAAACAAGTTAAATTGTATGAAAATCTTGCTGAAATTAGAAGTCAAATGACAAAAACTGAAGATTATGCTGCTAGAGTACCTAAAGTTAAGGAGAAAAAAGATAAAGCTCCACCTTTAGCTTCTGAATGGGTAAAAGAAAATTCACAATGGTTTAATAAGCCTGGTTTTAGAAAAGAAACTGCAATGGCTTATGGAATTGATGCTGAATTAACTGAAGAAGGTTGGGATGTGCATGATCCTGGTTATTATGATGAAATGAACAAAAGACTAAAAGCAAGTGGTCTTGGTTATTTTATTAAATCAGAAGAAAACACTTCCAAAAGTAATCAAAATGTAGTACAAAAAACTAACAGAGTGCAATCTCCGGTTGCTGGAGTTTCTCGTAAAAAAGGAACAAGTAGTAATAGAGTTAAGCTCACAAGTGATGATCTTACCACTGCTAAAAACTTTGGTATTAACATTAATGATGAAGCAGCACTAAAACGATTTGCTAAAGAAGTAAAAGATTTTAGCGATCAAAATACAGGAACGTAAAGGAGCCTGACATGAATAAAACAAATAAAATAAACAACGAAACTAGAGTAGAAAAATCTGCAACAGTTTCAAAATGGCGACCTAGTAACTTATTAGAAGCGCCTGATCCACGACCTGGCATGAAACAAAGATGGATTGCCACTATGGTCTTGGGACAGGAAACGCCGACAAATGTAGCTAAACGATTGAGAGAAGGTTGGCAACCAAGAGACATTAAAACTGTCAAAAATGCTCAACACTTTCCAACGATAGAACATGGTAGATTTGTGGGATGTATAGGTATAGAAGGAATGGTACTCTGTGAAATGCCAGAAGCAATGGTAAATCAACGTAATGAATATTACGCAAAAATGACTGAAAATTTAATGAGTTCAGTTCAACAAGATATGAATAGAGTAGAATCACCCGGACAACCCATACAAAGGTCTTATAAAAGTTCTGTTACTAGAGGCGGCATGAAAGAGTAACAAACTAACTATGGAGACAAATAACTATGGCAAACGTAGATGCACCTAACGGTTTCACACCGTTAAGACATTTAACAGGCGGTGTTATAAGAAGTAATGAATATCTAATTGCAAACGGCTATGCAGCTAATCTTGCAAGTGGTGATATTGTTGCACTTCATACCGATGGTACAATCATCAGAGGAACAGCGGGCGGAGTAGTGCTCGGAGTTTTTCATGGTGTTGAGTACATCGATAATGACACAGGCGATGTTAAATTTAAGAAAGTTTGGAACAATGCAACAACTGCTAAATCGAGTGATTCGATTAAAGCATATGTTTATGATGATCCAAACATAACATACAAGATTCAATGTAATGGAACTTTCGCAAACGCAAATGTTGGCGAATTAGCGAATATTACTATTGGAACTTATAACTCAACATACGGACATTCAACTGACGAATTGGATATCTCAACTCTTGCAGCAACTGCAAAATCATTGAGAGTTCTACGGTTAATTGATTATCCTAACAACGCAGTTGGCGCAGATGCTGATGTAGAAGTGGTAATTAACCTATCTCTATACGGTACTCGTACGGCTGGTATTTAACCTATAGGAGTATAATACAATGGCTTTAAATAGAGCACTATTTACCAAACAGCTCAATCTAGGTTTAAATACCGTGTTTGGTATGGAATATGATAGATATCCTGAACAATGGAGAGCTTTATATTCTACTGAGCAATCAATGAAAGCATTCGAAGAAGATGTACAAATGATCGGATTCGGTGCTGCACCAACCAAAGCTGAAGGTGCCATGATCAATTATGATTCTGGCAGAGAAGGCTTTGTTTCTAGGTATGTGCATGAAACTGTCGCTTTAGCATTCGCAATAACTGAGGAAGCTGAAGAAGATGGCTTGTACGGTTCTCTAGGCGCTAAATACGCAAGAGCACTAGCAAGATCAATGCAACAAACTAAAGAAGTAAAAGGCGCAAATGTTTTCAATAACGCAACTGGCACATCAGTTGGTGGAGACGGAGTATCATTATTAAATGGTTCTCATCCACTAGGTGGTGGCGGTACTGCTTCTAATACATTAGCTACTGCTGCAGATTTATCTGAAACGTCTTTAGAGACAATTTTAGTTCAAATCTCAACAGCTGTTGATGACAGAAGTATACCTGTTGCTTTATCTGGAAGAAAACTTGCGGTTCCACCTCAATTGGTGTTTATTGCAGAAAGAATCCTTAAGTCTAATTTAAGACCGGGAACTGCTGACAATGACATCAACGCAATGAGAAATATGGGTATGATCCCTGAAGGTGTTGTAGTAAATCAAAGATTTACTGACCCTGATGCATACTTTATATTAACTGATTGCCCAGATGGAATGAAACACTTTGTTAGAGCACCAATCAAAAAAGCTGTAGAAGGCGATTTTGAAACTGGTAACTTGAGATACAAAGTTAGAGAAAGATATTCTTTCGGTTTCACTGACTGGAGAGGTGTATACGGTTCCGAAGGAGCTGCGTAATCACTAATCACTACTAGGCGCTTCGGCGCCTAGTAACCCAAACGACTGCGCAAGCAGACTATTTTTTAAAGGAGGATAGACTTATGGGAAAAACAACATTTTCGGGTCCGGTATTAGCTGGTAGTATTAATGAAACTACTGGTAGCACTTTAGGCTCGAATGTAAAAAACACTGGCTATGTAACAATGGCACAAGGTAAAGATGTTACAATTACTGGAGCAACAGCAAATACAAATGTTGCTGTAATTCCTGCTAATTCACAAATTTTATTTGTGCATGTAGATGTTACTGAAGTATCAAATGATACAAATGCTGCAACTTTTTCAGTAGGAACAACTTCGAATGCTACAGCATTCACTGCTGCTGCAAACTGTAAAGCTTTAGGAAGAACATCACAATCTTCTGCAGCTTTAGGTTTAATGGCAAATGTTGGAGCTTCTGATATTAAAGTAGTAGGTGTATTTACTGGTACAGATGGCGATGGTAATACAGGAGCTATAACAACTTCTGTTACTTACGTTCAAGATAATCATCTGCAAAGAACATTTACGATAGCTTAATAATAATTTAGGGGGCCTTCGGGCCTCCTTTTATTGGAGAATTATGGAATTAAATTTAGATTTTTTATATAAAACTGGAAATGCTTTTAAAAATATTGGTAAAGAAGATGATCAATTAATTAAAGTTAAAGATAAAAAAGTAACTGAATTAAAAGATGATGATGAAGAAACTGATATATCTACAACAGTATTAGAAGGCGGTGATGCTAAAAAAGCTGAAGAAATTTATCAAAAAGATGAAGGAATTATTACTACCAAAGATAAAGAAAAAGAAAAAGATACCGAAGAATCATTAGAAGAAAAATTAGAAAATATAGAAAAAGTAATAGACACATTTAGTGGAGGATCAACTGTGATAGATAGTGGTCAATCTGTAGGACAAGCTCAAAGTATTAATTTAAATCAACAACCATTAGATTTAGGAAATCTTCAAGCTAAAGCTTATCAAGCAGAATACTTACAACCAAGCACTGTTCATGATGACAGAATTGCTCTATTATATGATAACTTAAAAAAATATAATTTAATATAGGAGAAAAAATGGCAGGATCAGATATATTTGCAAATTCAGCAAGTGGAGCTACTATTAATAATGCTACAGCAACTTTATTTGCTGGTCCCATTAGACTTAAAGGTTTTATAATTGAACCTAATGTTACTACTGGAACTCTTACTTTTATAGATGGTGGAACTGATGTATTTGAAGTAACTACAGGAAATGTAAGTGCGGGTGCTTCAACTGTTCAATTAAATCTTCCAGCAGAAGGTATAAAATTTGGAACAAGTTTACAAGCTAAAGCTTCAGTTAATGGTGCTATATCAGTAACAGTATTTTATGCATAATGGAGGAATATGGCATTATCAGGAAGTTCAACTTTTACTTTAACAGTAAATGATGTAATACAAGAAGCCTATGATAGATTAGGAGGAGATCCTATTTTAGGTTATGATGTACGATCAGCTAGACGTAGTTTAAATATTATGTTTAGTGATTGGGCTAATCGAGGTTATAATCAATGGACTGTTGAATATAAAACTCAAGCTGTAACTCAAGGTACTACAGACTATACATTAGATAGTGATACTGTAGATATTATAAATGCTAATATTAAAATAGCAGATGGATCTGAATATGCAATGACACGTTTAGGTCTTAATGATTATGCTGTTATTTCAAATAAAACAACTCAATCTAGACCTACACAATATTATTTACAAAGATTAATTTCTCCTATTCTTAAAATTTATCCAGCACCTGATCAATCTTATACTATTACATATTATAGAATGAGAAGAATTGAAGATATAACTGCTTCAACAGTAAGTGGAGTAGAACAAAATATTGATGTACCTTTTAGAGCTTTTGAATGTATGTGCGCAGGACTAGCTTATTATCTTTCTAAAAAAAGACCTGGTATACCTGCTGCAACTCAAGAAACATTAAGAATAGATTATGAACAAGCTTTTGAAAGATTAATAGCAGGAGATGATACTCCTTCTACTAGAATTTTACCAGCTACAGCTAATAGGTTTTATAATTAATGCCAAAAATACCAGCTACTACAAGACCACATAGAGCCCCTTCAAATAAATTTGCAGGTGGAAAATATGCTTATGCTATTTCTGATAGATCAGGATTAAGATTTCCTTATCAAGAAATGGTATTTGAATGGACAGGTATGTTAGTTCATACTTCAGAGTGGGAACCTAAACAACCTCAATTAGATTTAACTTATTTTACTGATGCTCAAAGTTTAGAAAATGCAAGACTTCAAGCTAATGTTTCTGCTACTAAAGCAGCAAGAACTGGTGGAGGAATTGCTGGATCATCTACTGGTGGAGTTCCTAATCAAGTAACAGCTTTACCTGGTTTTGAAAATACATCAGGTCAACCTTTATATGTAGGAGTTGCTACTTTACCAGAAACTTGGTATACTACTGACACAAATTTGTTACAAACTGCGCTCGGAAATGTTACAGTTGTAATATTATGAGTGATAAAAAATTAGGTGTTATGGTCGCAACACCTTGTTATGGTGGTCTTTTATCTGAAGGATATTTACACGGTATTTTAAGTCTAACTCAATTTGCAGCTAAAAATAAATTTAAAGTTCATTTAAATACAATGGGAAATGAAAGTTTAGTTACTAGAGCTAGAAATACATTAGTAAGTCAATTTTTAGATTATTGTGAAAAAGACGAAAAATCTTTTACTCATTTAATGTTTATTGATGCAGATATAGGATTTACTGGAGAAGCTGTAACTAGATTACTACAATCAGATTATGATATTGCTTGTGGTATATATCCTAGAAAATCAATTGATTGGAAAGGAATTCCTGATTTTGTAAAAGAAGATCCAAAAAATTTAGAACAAAAAGCATTAGGTTATAATTTAAATTTTGCTGATCCTAACAATATTAAAGTAGAAAAAGGATTTACTCAAGTTTTAGATGCAGCAACTGGATTTATGTGTATAAAAAAAGAGGTTTTTGATAAAATGAAAGAAGCTTATCCTAATCTTAAATATACCAGTGATCAAATTATAAATAATGATAGATATTCAAGTAAAAATTGTTTTGCATTTTTTGACTGTATTATTGATGAAAAAAGTAATAGATATTTAAGTGAAGATTATGCTTTTTGTAGATTATGGCAAAAAATAGGCGGTAAGATATATGCTGATCTTCAAAGTCCTTTAACGCATTATGGAACTTATCCATTTGCTGGACATGTATGGACTAAATTTAAAGTTAATGAGGTAATTAAAGATGGCAATGACATACAGCAGTCTCCAAAATGATATTAAAGTTTGGGCTGAAAATACAGGAACTGATTTTACTGCACAAATAGAAAATTTTATTCAAAATGCTTTTGAAAGTTTATCTAGGGATATAGATCCTATTGGATTTAATGAAAATGTAACTACTACTTCAATTGCTGGAGATAGATTTGTAAATCTTCCTACTGCTATTGAACCAATGTTATTTAATTATTTAACTATTACAGTAGGTTCTAATGTAAGTTATTTAGAAATGAAAACATTAGCTTTTTGTCAAGAATATTGGCCAGATATATCAATTCAAGGTCAACCTAAATATTTTGCTAATTTTGATGATAATAGAGTTTATTTAGCTCCTACTCCAGATCAAGCATATACAATGAAATTAGGATATCAAGGTAAAATTAATCCTTTATCTAATACTAATACTACAAATTGGTATACAGAAAATATTCCAAGTACATTAACTTATGCTTGTTTAGCTGAAGCAAATCTCTTTACAAAGAACATGGAAGACTATACTATATACAAAAATTTGTATAAAGAACAAGTAGCTACCATTAACAATGAAGCTCGTAGAAGAAGAAGAACAGACTACAAGTTTCCTGGTAGCCCACTAGGTACAAATACATTAACTGGAGGACAATAAATATGGCAATAACACAAGCAATTTGCACTGTATTCAAACAAGACTTAATGTCGCCTGGTGGAAACCTTGCAGCACAAACTTTAAAGTGTGCTTTGTATGATAACACAGCTTCTTTAGCAGCTAACACAACTGTATACGATACTGCAAACGAAGTATCTTCATCTGGTACTAATTATACTACAGGTGGAAATGCTTTAACTAATGTTGCAATTTCTGTAGATGGAACAACTGCAATTTTTGATGCTGATAATGTTACATTCGCTAACGCAACTATTTCTGCTCAAGCTGCACTTTTATACAATGCAAATAACAGTAACTCTGCAATTGCAGTTTTAGATTTTGGAGGAGTTAAAACTTCTACAAACGGAACTTTTGAATTACAGTTTCCTACTGCTAACTCGACTGCTGGCTTAATTAGAATAGCATAAGGAGAAACTCCTTATGAGTGCAGTTGTTGGATATGGTAGACTTGGTTGGAATGTAGGTGCATGGAATACATCACCCGATGTTGCAGCTGCAATAACTGGTCAACAAATTTTACCATCAGTTAATTTTGGATTTGGTTGGGGTAGAGAATCATGGAGCGAAGGTGCGTGGAATACTAATATAGGATTAGTATTTACTGGTAATGGTGTTATTTTTTCTACAACTGGTCAACAAGCCAATACAGCTTTAAACTTTTCAATTGCTCAAGCTTCAGCACAAACTTCTATAACTGGAATTAATGCTAATGCAAATTTAGGAAGTGTAGTAACTACCGGAGCAACTATTAATTCTATTACTGGTTTATTAGCAAATACTTTTATAGGAACTTATTCAATTGCAGCAGGTGGAGCTATTACTATTGTAACACCTGGTTTTGATTTAGAAGTAGATTTAGGTAATATTACTACAGGATCAGCTAATATTATTGATATAACAGGTGAAGAAATAACTTCTTATGTAAGTAGTATTACTACTGATACTGAAAATTATATTCCTATTACCGGAATTCATGCTAATGCTAATGCTGGATCTTTTATATTTAAAGGAGAACAAATTTTAAGTATAACTGGTCAAAGTATGACTATTTCTTTAGCTACTATAATTCCTGATTCTAATAATTTCTTACAAATGACTGGAATACAAGCTAATGTTACTCCTGTAGATTTAAGATTTTGGGATGATATTTCTGATGGAAATACTTATACTTGGACTACTATTTAGTGTACAAATGACTACAAATATATATTATTTACAAAAATAAATTAATAAGGTATAAATAACTATGTCTTCAACTTATACAGCTCGTTTAAAATTAGAACGTCAAGCCTCAGGTGAAAATTCAGGAAATTGGGGTAACCTTGTTAACTATGTTTTCAATAGAGTTGACTGTTCAGTAAAAGGTTATCAAGCAGCCAATGTTGCAGGAAATGCAAATGTTACTTTAACTTCAGCTAATTCAACAACCAACACAGATGATTCTTCTACAGATGATCAAGTCCATAATGCTATATTAGAATTTACAGGTGCTTTAACAGCTAATATTCATGTTTTTACAGATGCTGTTGAATCTAAATATACTTTATTTAATAATACATCAGGTTCATATACTTTAACTTTTGCAAATACAGGACATGCTGCGAATGGAGTTGCTCTTAAACAAGGAGCAAAAACTTTAGTATATACCACAGGGTCTACAGTAAATGATGTAATGGCAGATTTAGGTGATATTAATGTTACTGGAATAGGTAACGCAGGATCATCAAATTACTTTACTTTACCAGCTTCTGATGGTAGTAGTGGACAAGCTTTAGTAACTGATGGAAGTAAAAATCTATCTTTTTCTACAGCTGGAATAACAACAGGAAAAGCTATTGCAATGGCGATAGTATTTGGATAATAGGAGAAAAAAAATATGGCAAACCCTAATATAGTTAATGTAGCAACTATTAATGGAAAAACAGATACTTTTGCATTGACTACTTCAAGTGCTAATTTAGTTACTGCAACAGCAAATACTGTTTTTAAAATTAATTCAATTTTAATATCAAATATAGATGGTACTAATGCTGCAGATGTTACAATAAAATATTTTGATGGATCAGCTACAAGATCAATAGCAAGTACAATTTCTGTACCTGCAGATGCTTCTCTTTCTTTAATAGATAAAAATAACGGATTTTATTTAGAAGAAAATGAAAAAATTTCAGGACTAGCTTCTGCAAATAGTGATCTTGAATGTTTGATTTCGTATGAAGTAATAGCAGATTAGGAGGTTTAAATTATGGCTGGCAATGGCGGAATAATTGGACCAACGAATACTGTTTCATTAGATTACAATAAAGATAAAGTTACAGCTATCACAGCCTCAGGATGTTTTAACAAAGCTACAACTAATCCTGCATCGCCAGGTTTAGCAACTGTAGTAGTTGTTTCCGGTGGTGGAGGATCAGGTGCTGATGCTGGTGGAGCAGGTGGTGCGGGAGGTTTGACTATTACTACTTGTCATCCTTTACCTGCAAGCACAGTTCCAGTTACAATAGGTGCAGGTGGAAGTCCTGGAGCATGGCCAGGTGGAGCATCTGGTCAAGGTGGAGCTTCAACTTTTGGTTCTGCAACTCCTTTATCTACAACAGGTGGTGGACGTGGAGGTTATGCAAATAATAGAGTAGGTGGACCAGGAGGATCTGGTGGTGGAGGAATGGAATGGAATCCAGCTACACCAACCGGAGGATGTGGTGGTTCAGGAACACCGGGACAAGGAAATAATGGTGGACCTGCAGGATTACCAGGTATTGGAGGTGCTGGAGGAGGCGGTGGAAAATGTGCTGTAGGACAAACAGCAGTAGTTCCATCTGCACCAACTTGTGGTATTCAAGGTGGAGCTGGTTCAGATATTACACCTTATTTTGCATGTGCAGCTACTCCTTATACTGTCCCTAACTGTGGAATTTATGCAGGTGGTGGTGCAGGTAGACCAGGTGGCGATGCTAATGCTGGTGGTGGTGGATCATGTTGGTATTCTCCTGATGGCAGACCAGCGCCTGAAAGTAATGATGGTGATACAAATACTGGTGGTGGAGCTGGAGCTGGACAAGGAAATGCTAATGGTGGAACTGGTGGTTCCGGAGTAGTTTTAGTTGTAGAAAAATGTCAAGAAGCAGGTGGTAATAAAGCACCAGGTATGTGGAAATTAAATACAGTATATGATTTTGTAAAAAGTGATAATTGGACAAATGCAAAATATACTATCGCATCTGGCGGTACAGAAACAGAAGATGGAGATTATAAAATTCATACATTTAATGCTTCAGGTCCATTTAATGTTACTCAAGTAGGATCAGCAATACCAGCAGCAGATTTAGCTGTTGATTATTTAATTGTAGCAGGTGGTGGATCAAGTGGAAATGGAAATGGAAACTCACCCGGAGGTGGTGGAGGTGGAGGTGTTAGAGCTTCTGCAACAACTTATTCAAATGGAGGACCAAGTGCTCCAAGAACAGCTGGTGTTTCTGCAATAACAGTTACTGTTCAAGATTATTCAATTGTAGTTGGTGGTGGAGATGCTGGACAAACAGGTCCGCAACCAAATCCAGGAACAAGAAGAGGTACCGATTCATCAGCTTTAGGATTAACAGCAACTGGTGGTGGAGCAGGAGGTTATCACACTGGTGGTGGTAATCCAGGAAACTCTGGAGGATCTGGTGGTGGAGGATCTGGAGGTGGATTAGGTAAACCAGGTGGAGCAGGAAATACTCCGCCAGTTAGTCCAGCTCAAGGTAGTGCTGGTGGTGATAGACCAGGAAGTGGACCGGATAGTTCTGGTGCTGGAGGTGGTGGTATGATGGCTGCTGGTACAAATGCAACACCTGGCAGTGCAACAGGTGCACCAGGAGGTGCTGGTGGTGGATTTCCTAGTGCTTTTGGTACATCAGGTCAATCTTCAGGTGGTTATTATTATTTTGCTGGTGGAGGTGGAGCTTCAAGTCAAGTTACTACACCAGATCCTAATAATGGTGGTTTAGGAGGTGGAGGTGGAACTTCTGCAACTTATTCTCCAGGATCTTGTTCAGCTACAAAAGGACAAAATGGAACAACTAATACTGGCGGTGGAGGAGGTGGTCCAGCTAATGGTGATTATCCTATTGGTAGTGCTAGTGGAGGTTCAGGAGTAGTAATAATTAGATATAGATTTAAATAAATTAAATATGTACAAAAGTAAAAAAAAATATAAATTATAACTTTTAAGGAGTAAAAATATGGCACATTTTGCAGAATTAGATGATAATAATATAGTAAAAAGAGTAGTTGTTATTGGTAATGATATTACAACAGCAGCAGGTCCTTTAGGTGAAAATGACATGCATGTAGATGGAGAAACATGGTGTGTAAATTTCTTTAAAGGTGGAAGCTGGAAACAAACTTCTTATAATTCAAATTTTAGAAAACAATATGCAGGAAAAGGTTATACTTTTGATGCTGCAAAAAATAAATTTATTTCACCTCAACCTTATGCATCTTGGGCATTAGATGAAAATGATGATTGGCAAGCACCAGTTACATATCCATCTGATACTACAGATAAGTTTATAAGTTGGGATGAAGCAGGTCAACAATGGACTGCTATTGATAAAGCAGATCCACCAAATAATTTTAATTGGGATGCTTCAACATTAGCTTGGGTATCCGCATAAGGAGACTTAAAGCATGCCTAATAATAACGGCGGTATAATCGGTAAAAGTAATAAAACTTCTTTCGGGAAGTGCACAGTTACAACTAAAACAGCTTCAGGAGATATTACTACACAAGCAGGAACAAGAGTTGTTCAAGCTTTACTTATAGGTGCTGGTGGCTCTGGCGCTAATGATAGAGGTGGTGGTGGAGGAGCTGGTGGTTATTTATGCGTTGCATCTATTCCAGTTTGTGGTTCAACAGCTTATGCAGCAGTAATTGGTGCTGGTAATGCTAATCCTGGAAGTCCTCAAAGTTATGGAGCTAAAGGAGACGATACTACTTTTGGAGGTTATACTGCAATAGGTGGTGGAGGTGGCGTATTTTGTGCTACTCCCACTTGTGTAAAAGATGGAGGATCTGGTGGTGGCGGAGGAGACCCTGGTAGTTATCCAGGATGTTACCCTTGGGGTAGAGGTTCTGGAACAGCTTGTCAAGGAAACCCTGGTGGTTGTGGTCCTAAAAGCGGTGGTGGAGGTGCTGGTGGTGTTGGTACTGCAGGAGCTGGAACACCTGGAACTCCCGGTGCAGCTGGCCCAGGTGGAATAGGAAGTTCTGCATCATCTTTATCATCTTGTACATTTGCTGGTGGAGGCGGCGGTGGCGCCGAAGATAATGGACCTACAACAGGAGGAACTGGTGGACCTGGTGGTGGAGGTGCTGGTGGTGATAGACCTGGTGGTGGAGCAACTGGAACTGCAGGAACGAATGGAACTGTAAATACTGG
>Ga0098055_1000970_pt1 | contig 15937 bp, 9 predicted proteins | sample 17_taG_FD_75107 | JGI IMG/M metagenome (GOLD analysis project Ga0098055, IMG submission 75107) | Marine viral communities from the Subarctic Pacific Ocean - 17_ETSP_OMZ_AT15314 metaG | ecosystem: Environmental > Aquatic > Marine > Oceanic | place: Pacific Ocean | collected 2015-01-18 | reverse complement strand
GTTGCTAAGGCGAAAAACGTAAGTATGGACCCAAGACAACAATTTACTGGAACAGTTGAAGCTGGAGGTTTGAAGGTAAGAGCGATTTCTGGTGACGATGCGAGAAAGCTTAGAGTTAAAATTAAAAAATAAGTTTAACAATTAAAAATTAAAAATTATGCCTTTTGCAAGTTCAGGGGCCGCATTGGCCCATTTAACTCCGCGTCCTAGCCAAGACGTTTATAATGATAATTATTTATCATTTGATAGCGCTACTGGTGGCGGAACATTTGCACAGCAATTTCTACCTGAAATTTATGAAAAAGAAGTAGAGAGATACGGAAAAAGAACTATCTCTGGATTTCTTAAAATGGTAGGTGCTGAAATGCCAATGGCTTCAGACCAAGTAATCTGGTCTGAACAAGGAAGACTACACGTTGCATATGACGACGGTGTAACAGGTGAAGCCTGTAATATCGCTGTTGCTGCAAGTAATACAATAACTATACCGCACACAACTGCAGAACCTAACCTAATCAAAGATCATGATACTATTATAGTAGCTAACGTCGCTGATTCAAGTGAAGTTCTTAAGTGTTTGGTAGTATCAGGTGGTGGAACAGCTACAATAACAGTTGCTCCTTATACACAAAGACGATTATCTAATGGTGATGATGGTTCTGGTACTAGTGGTGCAGTTAATTTTAGCAACGGAGATGATGTAAAAATCTTCGTTTATGGTACTGAATATATCAAAGGATCTTCTAACCTTGCTGGTTCATTAGATTCAAGATTCACTCAATATAGTAACAGACCTGCTATCTTAAGAGACAGATACAGAATCTCTGGTTCTGACACTGCTCAAATAGGTTGGGTTGAAGTTACTACTGAGAATGGAGCTAACGGATATTTATGGTACTTGAAATCTGAGCATGAAGCAAGATTAAGATTTGAGGATCAAATGGAAATGGCAATGATTGAAGGTGAGCAAGTAAGTATGCCTTCAGGTCACACATTCCAAGGATCAGGAAACTTCGCAGTTTCTGGTACTCAAGGATTATTCTCTGCTCTTGATGCTAGAGGATTAGTTTGGACTGGTACAGACTTTGACGTAATTGGTGGTAACGCTGCTCCTACGAATGGTGTTGCATACAATACTCAAAATGGTCTTACTGAATTCGATACTATTCTTCAAGAATTAGATAAGCAAGGTGCTATTGAAGAAAACATGATGTTCTTAGGTAGAGATATTTCTCTAGAAATTGACAACATGTTAGCAGCTCAAAATGCTGCAGTAATTGGTGGAACATCTTATGGTGTATTCAACAATGAAGAGGATATGGCGCTTAATTTAGGTTTCTCTGGTTTCAGAAGAGGTTCTTATGACTTCTACAAAACTGACTGGAAATACTTAAATGACTCTGTAACAAGAGGATTAATTGATGACATCGAAGGTGTTATCGTTCCTGCTGGAACTTCAACTGTTTATGATGAAAATCTTGGGAAAAATATATCTAGACCGTTTTTACACGTAAGATATAGAGCTTCTGAAGCTGATGACAGAAAATTCAAATCTTGGATTACTGGATCAGTTGGTGGTAGTTATACAAGTGACGCTGACGAAATGGTAGTTAATTTCCTATCAGAAAGATGTTTATGTGTTCAAGCTGCGAATAACTTCGTATTATTGAAAGACTAACATCATAATACTTAAAGGTAAAGGGTGCTTCGGCACCCTACACCTTTATTTTTAATAACTTTTTAATTATATTATATCATGGAAAACACAATATATATGTTGATGGGCCAAAATTCTCCGCCCGTAGTGACTATACAATCAAGACACACAAGAAGAAAACCTCTTATGTGGTTTGATAAAAAAGTAGGTCACCAAAGAGAATTAAGATACGCAACTAATCAAAAATCACCTTTTGTTGATGAACAAACAGGTTATGCAACTTTGGGACATATTCAATTTAAAAATGGAACTTTAACAGTTCCTGGAAGTAAACCAAATTTACATGCATTCCTACAACATCATCCAAAACTAGATAAGTTGTTTTATGAATACAAACCAATTCAAATAGCTGCAGATCAAACAGATGCTATTGAAATGGAATTTAAGGCTTTAAGTTTAGCTAAACAATTAGAAGTAGATGAACTAGAAGCTATAATGAGAGTTGAAATAGGTAGTAAAGTTAGAAAAATGTCAAGCAAAGAAGTTAAAAGAGATGCTCTGATGTTTGCTAAAAGAAAACCTGCATCTTTCATTGCATTAGCCGCTGACGAAAATGTTCAACTTAGAAACATTGGAATTAAAGCTGTTGAAGCTGATATTATCAAACTATCACCTGACAATAGAAAATTCACATGGGCAAGTAACGGTAGAAAATTATTTACTGTTCCATTCGAAGAACATCCATACTCAGCATTAGCCGCATGGCTAAAAACCGATGAAGGACTAGAAGTTCTTAAAGCATTGGAAAAAAAGTTAAAATAATTAACATTTTATAGAGGTAACCACTTCTATGAGGTGGTTACTTACTATAAATAAAAGAAATTATGGCAGTTAATATAGATACGGTTTATCAAAGAGTTTTAGCGATAGCTAATAAAGAGCAAAGAGGTTATATAACACCTCAAGAGTTTAATCTATTTGCCAACCAAGCTCAGTTAGATATATTTGAGCAATATTTTTATGATCTTAATCAATTCAGTAGAGCACCTGGTAATGATACCACTCATGCTGATATGGTGGATCTATTAAATGAAAAGATAGATATATTTGAAAGATATAGACAAAATATAACTGATTTATCTGCCGCAGGTGTTGGTACTTGGCCAGCATATTACAGAATGGGTGAAGTATATTATAAATATAATGGCCAATATCTAGAAATAGAAAAGATTGGTCAAAATGAAATTCATCATATACAGAATTCACCATTAATAGCACCTACCGTAACACGACCGTGTTATGTACAATTAACAGAAATGACTTTCCAAACTTATCCTACTATAACTGTAGAAACAGATATAGTATGTAACTATATAGCTACACCAGCTGTAGTTAACTGGGGATATGTCATTAACACAATTAATGGATCTGCTTTATATAATGCTACTACGTCTACAAATTTTGAATTACATGCATCTGAAGAAACAGAATTAGTAATTAAAATATTAGAGTTAGCTGGTATACAAATAAAACAACAAGACATATATCAAATAGCTGCTCAAGAAGAAGCACAGAAGGTACAACAAGAAAAACAATAAGATATGCCATTATTTACAGGAACTCAAGAACAGTATTATTTAAATCAACAGACTATAAATATAGATTCTACTATTGTAAGTAATAGTTACTATGTTTTAAACTTTGATCCACTACCGACTGATGAGAATCAGTTTCAAGTGTTTGTTAATAACGAGGAGATAAGCAATACCGCGTATACATATACAGCAACAGGTAGTAATGCTGGTAGATTAACATTTGGAACAGCACCAACGTTAAATGATATACATGTTGTAAGACAGTTAATAAATGATGAATCTTTAGGTAACTATCAATACATAACGTTACAAGATGCTGTGAATAACTTTATATTCTCTTATGTAGGTACAGATAAAATAATACCTAAAGTTAAAAGAGCTGATGTTTTATTTCACGCTCAAAGATGTATACAGGAATTAAGTTACGATACATTAAGATCTGAAAAATCACATGAAATAGAAGTACCTACTACTTTAAAAATGAAATTACCACATGATTACGTAAACTATATTAAATTATGTTACGTTGATAATGATGGTGTTGAAAGAATATTATATCCAGCTAGAAAAACTAATAATCCAAAAGGTATATTACAAAATGATGATTTTGATTATTTATTTGATGGAGGAGATGGTAGTTTATTAGAAAGTTCTGATTCTACTGAATGGACTAGATACCAAGCAAACAGTGGTACACCCGGTAATGATCTTGATAAAAGATATGATATAAATGATTTTGATACAGCTGAAGGAAAAAGATATGGACTATCACCTGAAAATGCACAGGTAAATGGTATATACTATATAGATCAATACAGAGGTAATATACACTTTAGTAGCACAATGAGTCAAAAAACTGTTGTGTTATATTATATAAGTGATGGAGTTGCTACAGAAGAAGATAAGTTAGTACATAAATTTGCTGAAGAAGCTTTATATAAATGGATTGCTCATGGTATATTAGCAACAAGAGCAAACGTTCAAGAGTATTTAGTAGCTAGATTCAAAAAAGAAAGATTTGCTGCTGTTAGACAAGCTAAATTAAGATTATCTAATCTTAAATCAGAAGAGCTAACACAGATAATGAGAAATAAGTCCAAAGTAATAAAACACTAAGAAATGCCGGAAATTAGTCACACTTTTACAACGGGGAAAATGAATAAAGACCTCGATGAGAGGATATTACCCAATGGTGAGTATAGAGATGCTTTAAATATACAAGTATCTGGTTCTGATGGTAGTAACGTTGGGGCTGTTCAAAATATAATGGGTAATCAATTGGCTTACCAAAAAGCTGGTAAAATAAATATAGCTGGTTCTAAATGTATTGGTGGAATAGCTGATACAGAAAATGAAAAAATATACTGGTTTATATCAGGTACTTCAATAGATGCTATTGTTGAATATAACCAAGTAAATAAAGCTGTTACTCCAGTATTAGTTGATAATAGACCTAGTGGTGTTATTACTTTAAACTTTTCAAGTTTAAATGAAGATAGAATAACTGGAGTTAATTTAATAGATGGTTTATTATTTTGGACTGATAACAAATCAGAACCAAAATGTATAAATATACAAAAGTGTAAAGATGGTACTTCAAGTTTTTCTGGACACACTCAACTTAAAGATATAGCTGGTACTTTATATAATTTTACAGAAGAAGATATTACTGTAATTAAAAAAGGACCTACAGTTGAACCAACTATAACAATGGCTAACACGAAACGTGTTACATCTAGTGGAGCTACAGGTGTTGTTAGTTCTACAGTTAATTATAATTTTGGTTATGGAAATCCAGCTGAATTAAGAGAAGTTGGTTATGCTAGTGTTAGTTTAACATTTTACAATAGCCCAACATTTAAAGCTGGTGATGTATTAATATTAAGTGCTGGTGATGATGCTAATGGATTTGATGATGAGTATCAAGTTAGATTAAGGGTTAACACAGGTTATAATTATCCAGCATCGACATTTGTTTGTACTATATTATCAATAGGAGAAAACACACCTACCACAGCTACAGAATGGACAGTTGATTTAAAACAAGATGATCCTTTATTTGAAAAAGAATTTGTAAGATTTGGTTACAGATATAAATACAAAGATGGTGAATATTCTACATTTTCACCTTTTACACAAGTAGCATTCCTTCCACAGACGTTTGAATATGATCCAGCTAAAGGATATAACCTTGGTATGGTAAATGATTTGCGTTATTTAAAAATAACTGATTTTATACCTAGTGATAGACCTAAACAAGTTGAAGAAATAGATATAGTATTTAAAAAAGAAAATGGTCAAAATATTTATGTTGCTAAAACAATAAAATGGGGTGATGCAGAATGGAGTGGAACTGGATCTTGGGAGTTAGAAACAGAAATAATATACAAAACAATTGAATCAAATCAATTGTTAAGACCTTATGATAGTGTACCGTTAAAAGCTCAATGTCAAGAATTAGTGGCTAACAGAATTGTTTATGGTAACTATGTACAAAATTTTGATTTAACAACTTCTCATAATAGTGATTTATCTCCAAAATTTGATATTAGTCCATCTGTGAGATCTAACTACACTGCTTTATCTCCAGAAAAATCCCTTAAAACACAAAGAACATATCAATTAGGTGTTGTATATAGAGATGCTTATGGTAGAGAAACACCAGTTCAAAGTGATGATACTGGATCTGTTTTCTTACCAAAAGATGATGCTGTAAATTACAATCAGTTAAAGGTTAAGTTAACTTCTGATCCACCTTCATTTGCTACATCATTTAAGTTTTTTATTAAAGAAACTGCTAATGAATATTATAATTTAGCTCAAGACAGATGGTATGATGCAGAAGATGGTAATGTTTGGTTGAGTTTTCCTTCATCAGAAAGAAACAAAGTACAAGAAGATACTTTCTTAATACTAAAGAAACAACACGATAATGATACTTTTGTTCAAGAAGAAGCAAAATATAAAGTTATTGCTATAGAAAATCAAGCACCTATAGAATTAAAAACAACACAAACAGCTTTTGGTATATTAGCAACTACATTTGCTAGTGATGCGTATCCTATTCCAGATGGAACATATGTGGACGTAGATAAAGATGATTTTGAGGATAGATTTGGTGAAAACTCTGAAATATTATCAGCTTCTGGTTTAGTTATAAGAATACATAGTTCTGTTGGTAAATCAGATTGGTATGATGTTTCTACTATAGGTTTAAATGTTAACACTAGTAGTGATAGTGATGATGAATATAGATTTAGTTTAAAAAAGAAATTTGGATCTGAAGTTGAAAAATTCTATCCAGGTGGTGCTTATGCTGACGGTGTTTCAGGTTTAGAATTAGAAATAGCAAGAGAAGAAGTAAAAAATAAAGCTGAGTTTACCGGTAGATTTTTTGTTAAAGTATATAGAGATGCTGTATTAGAAAATAATATATTAAAAACAGTTACCGACGGAGGTTACATAATAAAACATCAGCAATCTATTTATAAAAGAACTGGTAATTGTAATTACAGTGGTATAGATGATATATATGACAGAGGTGTTGAATATAGATGGTGGCTACAGAATTGTACATGGGAATCTTGGAAAAATCCAATTGGTGGATCAAAACCTAGTTTAGTAGAAAATAAATCTAAAGGTTATTATAAAAATAAAGGAATTAAAATTGGGAATAATTACATAGCTATCGTATTCCATGGAAAAAGAAATTTAGCAGCCGCTTACGGTTTTAATGGAGGTGTACATACAACTATGTTAAACTGTTTAACAACAGATGGTCAGAAATTTAGATTTACATCAGATCCTAATCAAAGAGTATATACAATAAAAAAACACGCTTACAGAGGTATTAGATTTTATGATAAAGATTGGGAATCTGACGATGATTGGATGAGTAATCAAGGAATGTTATTTGTTGCTGAACTAAAAGATGGACCTATTCAAGGATGGGACTTTGCAAACAATTCTAATGTAGCTAATAGTAGTTTTAGTAATATAGAGTTTTTAAAAGAAGATGGAGAGGAAAATACTTATCGTACTCAAAATCCAGCTATATGGGAAACAGAACCAAAAGAAGCTATAGATATAGATATATATTACGAGGCTAGTCAAGCTTATTCTATAGATCATAGTAATTTAAATAGTACTCACAATCAAGAAAAAACTTTAGAATATTTTAATTGTTTTAGTTTTGGTAATGGTGTAGAATCAAATAGAATAAGAGATGATTTCAATACTATGACTATAGCTAAAGGTGTAAAAGCATCTGCCCCATTAGCAGAACAATATAAAGAAGAAAGAAGAAAAAATGGATTAATATTCTCTGGAATATATAATTCCACAAGTGGTATAAATAGATTAAATCAATTTATAATAGCAGAACCTATTACTAAAGATTTAAATCCAGAATACGGATCAATTCAAAAAATTCATCAAAGAGATACTGATTTAACAGTATATTGTGAAGACAAAGTATTAAAAGTATTAGCAAATAAAGATGCTTTATATGAAGCTAGTGGTAATCCACAATTAACAGCTACAAATAGAGTTTTAGGTCAAGCTGTACCTTACATTGGTAAATTTGGTATAAGTAAAAATCCTGAGAGTTTTGCTTCTTATGGTTTTAGATCATATTTCACAGATAGAGCAAGAGGAGTTGTTTTAAGGTTGTCTAGACAAGGTTTAACACCTATATCATCTCATGGAATGATAGATTACTTTAGAGATAATTTAGCATTAAATAATATTGCTATAGGTAGTTTAGATGATAGTAAAGGTATGTACAATCTAACATTAAAACATGAAAACCTAAAAGGTGGTAATGGAGATACTATAAGTTTCAAAGAACAAGTTACAGGTTGGCCAAGTAGAAAATCATTTATACCAGAATTTGCATTAACTCTAAACAACATATATTATAGTTGGAAAGATGGAGAAATGTATTCACATAATAATTTTAATAGAAATACTTTCTATGAAACTAGTTATAGATATAATGGCTCTAGTACTAGTAATTTTGAACCATCAAGATTAACACTTGTTTTAAACGATGCTTCTAATACTATAAAATCTTTCAAAACTATAAGTTATGAGGGTAGTCAAACTAGATTATTAGATGACAAACCAGATTCAGATGGTTTACTAAATAAAAACCACCCTAACGCAACTAATGGTTGGTACATTGATTCAATTGTTACAGATAAACAAAGTGGTCATATACCTGAGTTTGTTGAAAAAGAAGGTAAATGGTTTAACTATATTAAAGGAACTAAAACAACTTTAATTAATTTAGATAGTAAAGAATTTAATGTGCAGGGTATAGGTAGTGCAACTACAGTAGAAGATTCAGCTAATCCTACACAAGTTACAATAACAATAACAGAAAACGCAGACTAATGGCATTAACTAATTGTACTATAACTTCAACAACAGTAAATATCACAAAAGGCCAAACTATAGGTACTACGGCTAGTCAAGTGTTAACAATAACACCAGATGCTGGATACTGTGTTGCTGCCGCTGATTTTACTAATGATACTGATATGACACATGCTGATATATCTGCTATTATACAATCTATAACTATAACAGATAGTCACGCAACACCTTATCACGATAGTAATACCGTTTTAGTTACCTGTGATCTTAAAAACACTTACACAGCTAATGCTAATAAAGATTTAATAATAGATATAGATGGCGATGCTCTTGATAAAAAAGGAAGAAAATTTACAGTATCAGGTACGTGGGATCAAGTAGTTAATGGTAATGTTACAGCTGCTACAGTAACACAAGCTAGTAGTAATGCTTATACTAAAACAGATCACGCTGGAGATGCTAGTATTATTATATCTCAAACTTATACTTGTGCTAGTGGTTATTATTTTACGGCTGCTCCAACTTTTACAAAAACAACTGTTGGTAATTATGCTAGTAACTACACCTCTCTTATTGTGCCTTATGCTTGGGCAACAACTGGTGAACCTACAGCTTATGCTGTTCAAGTAACACTTACTATGCCTCAAGCTTTTGAAAGTGGTCATAATTTAGATATTAGTGCTAATGCTGTTGCCGCAGTAGGCACACAAGCTAATTTAATAACTGGAATATCAATTAACGAAGATACAATAGCTGAGGGAGGTGATATTAGAACATTAAAAATATACGGTGTTGTTGGAGCTTCAACTAGATACTTTGTAAGAGATGATGGAGTAACAACTCCTGATGATTCGTGGTATAATTTTACAACTGATTTATTTAGTGGTACTAGTGAAAGTTATAGTAGCAATGTAACTATACCTGATGGGACAGGTGGTACTACAGCTGGTGTATATGAAGTTGATATTCATTTTCCTACACGAAACGGTTTATCAGATTCCTTATCATATAAAACTTATTTCATCTCAGTAATAGGTGGTACATCGCCGGCCACAAATACAACACAAGGTAGTTCTAGTAATAATGATGCATTTACAAAAACATTAAATCAAAGACCAGATAAGACTTTAACGGTTACAGCTAGTGGAACAAATTTAAATGTTGCTCAAGTTTCTGGTACCACAGCTTCATTTACGGTTCCTTATGGTTCTCAAGTAGATAGTAATGGTGATCCGTATAACAAAAAAACATGGGGTATAACAGTAACCTCAACTGTTTCAGGAAAAGTTTTACATGTTAGAAGAAATCCTGTTATTTCTGATAGTGTTGCTTATAATGCCAACACAAATATAACTCTTGATGGAACTGAAAGTGATTTTACAAATACTTTACCAGGAAGTAATGATGGTATGGATTTTGATATTAAAAAAATGGAAGCAACTGGAACAGGTACCACAACAGTTACTATAAAATCAGCAACAGAAGGTTTCGCTGCTTTATTTGGTGGTACTTCTAATGTTACGAGTAATTTGAACCTAGATAATATAATAAACAAAGGAATAACTGCAAATAGTACTACATTTAATGGAACTGAAGATGTTGATTTAACTATGGATTTAAGTAGCGCAGTTGCTGCTGGAAACGAAAGTCAAGACACTTTAACGTATTCTATAGTTGCAGATAATACAGGTAGTAATGGTACTTTAACACTACTTGATGCTTCTACTGGTAGTGTAAAATTTGATAATGCAACAAATTGGGCTGGAACAACTAGTTTCACATGGAAAGTAAACGATGGTTTTGAGGATAGTAATACTGCTACAGCAACTGTAGTTTTAGCTCAGGTAAATGAAACACCAACCGCTATAGCTTTATCAGCAAATACTCAAGCAGAAAATACAGCAATCAATACCACGATTGGTGCATTCTCCACAACTGATCCTGATTCTGGTGATACATTTACTTATACTTTAGTTTCAGGTACAGGTAGTACTGATAACGCTTCATTTAATATTAGTGGTGCTAACTTAAGAAACAGCGCAGTGTTTGATTACGAAACTAAGAATTCTTACTCTATTAGAGTTAGATCCACAGATGCAGGTGGTTTATATACTGAAGCTCAATTTACAATAAATGTAACAGATGTTTCAGAAGGAGTTGGTAGATGGCTTATGGAAGTATATGATTCTTCTGGAAGTGCCACAGGTGTTCAATTCTATATTAGTGATACTCAATTCTGTGATAGTGGTAGTTTATCTGCAATACCTGGTAGTTGCTTTGGTTTAAACAAATTTGTTAGATATGTTACAACTGCTGGTGGATGTAGTAGTACTGTTATGGCTGCTGGTAAAATAATAAATCAGTCAGTTGCTGATGGTCCTATTGGAGCTTATATACATGGTTCAGGTGCAACTTGGTATAACTCAGCTCAAGACGCTCACAACAGTACTAACGGAGTAACTTGTTAAAATAAATAAAATATGGCAACTATAACATTAACATTTCCTAATCCATTAAACACATCGCTTCAAATTGGTGATACCGCGTATCATATGACTACAGATACGTATACTGTTACTGATAATACGTATGCGTTGAATAATGCTGGTTCAAATCCTAGTTTTGCTGAAAACCAATCTGGTAATCCAACACAGGCTTTTTCGGATGCTTTTATAGAGATGGGTATGGTAACTGATTTACCAACAACTATGGGTGGCACTTTAACCACCGCTAATCAAATGGAAGTTTATATGAATGCAACAGAGACAAGGCCAACAACTAGTAGTTTTATACTATTTAGTAAAGATGCTAGTGGTAATATGTCTAGTTTATTGGGGTATTATGCTGAAGTAGAGTTTGTTAATAATTCTAACATAGAATCAGAGATATTCGCAGTTAACAGTGAAATAGTTGAAAGTAGTAAATAATATGTGATTATATATGTATAACTTAATAAAAATTTAAAATTATGATGGGAGTAGCAAAAGCTGCTGGTAACGCTGTAAGTGGTGCGATTGGTGGTTTAACTAGTATAGCTAGTGGTATTATAGGTGGTAAGAAGAGAAGAGCTGAAGAAAGAGCTGCTAAAAGAGAATTCGATGCTTCAAAGCAGCGTATGGCTGGTTTTGATACATCTAACTTGTATGCTAACATGGATAATGCATACGAAGATCTTACTGTAAATACACAAGCTGCAGATTTTCAAGCACAACAAAACCAAGCTTCACAAGCTAATATTATGGGTAATATGGCTGGTGCTGCAGGTGGTGGTGGTATTGCTGCCCTAGCACAATCTATGGCTAATCAAGCTGCACAACAAAATCAACAAGCGGCTGTTAGTATAGGACAACAAGAATCTCAAAATCAACAAATGGCTGCTCAAGGAGCTATGGCTAATCAATCAGCTGAATTAGCTGGTGCTACAGCATCAAGACAAATGAATTTAGATAAACAAAGTTTCTTGTTCGATCAATCTAGTCAAAGATTAGGTGCTGCAAAAGCAGCAAGAGCAAAAGCAACTGAAGCTATATACGGTGGTATAAACCAAATGGGTGAAGCAGCTGGATCAGCTGTAGAAGCTGTAGGAGGTATAGCTCTAGGTGGATAATTATAAAAAATAAAATAAATAAAAATGGCACAAGGATTTAAAGGACATCAAGATCACGGAGCATATGCTGGTGATTATGTTTATAGTATAAAACAAGCTGTACAAGCTGGTAGAGCCGCTACTGGAGGATCTGGTGGTAACTTTGATCAATTAACAAGATACCAATCTAATGAAAAAATGAAGAATGCTTGGGATAAAGGAGATGTTAGTTTAACAATGGGACTTGTTCCTGATAAATACAAAAAACAAGCAGAAGAATATATACAATCAAGAGCCGCTGAATTAGGTAGATTAAATATAGAGATACAAAAAATGAGGGAAGCTGGTAACACACAGGAACCTTTATATAATGAACTTAGAATGCAAGCTAGTTCTATAGATCAAGAACTTGGTCCTGATGGTGTTTTTACAGCAAATTGGGATAAGTTCAATAAAATGGCACAAGAACACTCAGAAAATGGATTAAGTGGTGCGTATTCTGAAACATCAAATGATGCAGAAGATGAGTTATTATATAGTGATTTTTTTTCTAATTCATTAGATTTACAAATAGGTGAGGGTGCTAGTTTAAATTTTGGTAATAATGAACTAGGTTTTTCTAATTTCCAAGATTTAAAACCTCTTAATTTATCAGCATATAAAGATGGTAATAAATTATTAAATCAAATGGAAAATGTTTTTAATAAAGGTGAGGTACTAAGTCCTAATAGAGAATTATTTTATGGTAATAGTTTTAATGAAATGATTAAAGAGGGTGGTTCTAATACTTTACTGTCTTTAGCTTTTGATCCTTTATATGGACCAGGTGTAGATGCTGATGGAGGAAAAGGTGGTATATTAAGAAGAAATCAATGGGAGCAACAAATAGCTGATATAAAAAGTGGTGATCCTACTTTAGCGGCTAGAGCAACTGATGAATTAAAAAAAGCTACTCACGATGCTTATATGAAAATGTTAAAAGATCAAGCTCAAGCTGGTTATGATGAGAAAAACCCAGCTGCTACAAGCGGTGGTTGGACATTTGAAAACGATAATTACTCAAATAACACATTTGATACCACTGCTTACGAAACACTACCAGACGGTGAAGTAGGTGTAGAAAAACCAGAAGGTTTTGTATATAGAATGGAAGATCCAGGAGCGGATGCTAGTGATGATGAAAAAGACAAGTATAATAAAAATAAAGCGTTTCAGGATTATGAACAGAAACAGTATGTTCCGTTACAAGATGATATTTCAAAAAAATTAAACCTACTTGGCAAAGGTCATTATAAAACAAGGTTTAGTGGAAAGGATAAAAATGGACAACCTACATTTAAATTGCTTCACACACCTTGTTCTTCTTGTAAGGAACGAGTGTATGATAATTATTCCATAGAGGATATTCAGAATTTAGTAAACGTAAAGAAAAAATAATATGTCAAAATATTACGTCTCTAGCGTGACCGGCCAAACTTTTACACAAAGTGAAGTCGAGGCGCTAGCTACATCAGAAGGTATTGGAATAAACGATTGGTTAAGTCAAAACGATTTCGTGGTAGACAGTGACCAAGACGAGGTAGATGCTCATAATGAGCATGCTGAAAGAACCAATGACCCCATGGAAGAGGTTAATATGGAAGAGGATCTAGATTATGATCCTGAATTAATAGAGACAGAAGACGTAGAAACAGATCCCAAAGATGTCATGTTCGATTTCTTAGAACCTGACGCAGATGAAGCAGAATACGACAAGCTTCAACTAGAAAAAAATCCCAATTATGTACCGAGAAAAACTGGATACTCAAGACTATTACAAATAGAAGAGGAGGAAGGAGTATCAGCGCTTGGAGCTATGTTCCCAGGTTTTAAATTTGAAGAATCTACTGGAGCAACAGATAGAAGTGTGCTGTTTGATGTTATTAAGATAACATCACCTGATGGAAAAAACTCTACTTGGATAGAGATGGATATTACTAAATTACATTATGGTAGACAAGAAACTGTTGATAGTTTGCATGAAAGAGAATATAATAAATTAAAAGATTTTATTAAAGAGAATACTGGTGATGTAGATCAATTAATGAAAGATAGAGGTGATGTAGGTGAGACTATGGTTGATATAAAAGGAGATGTACAGGTTACAGAAACAAGATATAATTCGCAGGGAGAAGCATATGAATATAAAACATACCAAGAGCAAACTGTAGGTCAAATGACCGCTGCTGATATATACAAAAAAAGTCATTTAAATGGTGGTGCAGCTATAGATCAAACAGATATAGATGTTTTAAGAGAAGAATTTGGTGTTGATGAAAATGGTGACTGGGTTGATAATGGTTTATTTGATATACAACAAAGACAAAGATCAACTGGTTCATACTCATCACCAACAAGTGGTATTGTAACACATTCTGGTTACCAAGCATATGATTATAAACCTTATGAGGAGCAATTAAATCAAACTAGAAAAGCATTACAAGATTCTGGACAAAAATTTGATGAAGAAGATGTTAAAAGAATTACAGCATTAAACCTTTATCAACAAGAAGTAGTTAAAAAGAAAAACTATATATTTGAGCAATTTATAGATAGTCAACCTGAATCAACACAAGGTATTATGATTGCTTATAATCTTGAGCAAGAAGATAATGATCAAAAAGAAGTTGTAAAGAAAAGTTTATCAGTTGAAAACCAACTAAGAGTAATAGAGGAAAAAACAAAATACGTAAACGCTATTGCTAAATGGTATAACACTCCAAATCAAACATGGACAGATATTGACGAAATGGATGCTGAAGATGTTGTTGTATTAGATAATGGTAAAGCAATGCCTAGAGAAGAGTATTTTAGATTTTTACAATTCTCAAAAGATCACGAATCATCTATTAATTTAGCAATCGAAACTCAAAAAGAAGCTTTTGCTGCTCAAGAAAAAGTACAAGATAGACAAGCTCAATGGGATTTGTTAAGAAGAGATTATGATGTTTGGAGTAAATCTGGAACTAATATCACTCTAGGAGCTGCAGATATAGTTATGGGTGGAGCGTATATGATTCACAAAGCTGCTAAATACGGAGGAATGTTTATTCCCGGTGTTGGTTGGGTTGGTGCAGGTGCAAATTGGTTGGTAGGAGATAAAATAGATAATGCAATGGCTGATTATTATGGTTGGTCACAAGAAGCTAGACAAGAGTTTCAAAGAGATATAAAGTATGAAGATGCTTTTAAAGACGGTAATTTCGGTGAATTCTTTATGTCTGAAATGTCTAAACAAATACCTATTGTTGCATCGATAATAGCAAGTGGTGGTGCCGCTGCCCCTTATGTTGTTGGTACCTATTCTGCTGGTCAAGAGTGGATGAGAATGGAGCATGCTAATAAATATAAAGGTGCTAATCATTCAGAACTTGAAATGGGATTGAGATCTATAGGTTATGGTACAGCTGAATCTGTTTTAGGTACAATGCCTACAGTATGGATATTAGGTAGAGGTGCTAATATGATGACATCTAAGTTTGGTAAAGAATGGGTTAAAAATGCTGGATGGAACTTTTTCAAACAAAATGCTCCTACATCATTAGTATATGCACCATTAATTGAAGCTGGTTCAGAAGGTGCTACAGCGTTTTTCCAAAACGGTATTAATATAGCTGCGGACAAGATAATGGATAGACCAAATAACATGAGTATGTGGGATGGTGTAGAACATTCTGCTTT
>Ga0098055_1000969_pt1 | contig 15965 bp, 25 predicted proteins | sample 17_taG_FD_75107 | JGI IMG/M metagenome (GOLD analysis project Ga0098055, IMG submission 75107) | Marine viral communities from the Subarctic Pacific Ocean - 17_ETSP_OMZ_AT15314 metaG | ecosystem: Environmental > Aquatic > Marine > Oceanic | place: Pacific Ocean | collected 2015-01-18 | reverse complement strand
GCATTTTTATTCAAACCAAATTGTAAGTTTGTTCCACCTTTAGTTTGTTTATGATAAGAAGCACTAGTATTGTATTTATTTTTTTGAACAGATACAGAAGAGTCATTAGATAGTTGTTTTTTTAAACCATAAGTTTTGGTACTCTTCCCTCCATTAGAACTTTTAGTTGTTTGAGCACTGGCTGAAAAGTTATTAGGTAATTGTTTTTGAAAACCATAAGTTGTAGAGTTTCCTCTTGTATTAACATTTTTATTTACAAAAGCACTTGCGCCACTGCTATATACACTAGCATTATAATTTGTAGATTTTCCAGCTAAACTATCTGTATTTTTAGTTACTGAAGCTCTCGCATTTTTACCCTGTACACTTGCGGTAGTAGAAGAAGCTTTTCTTTGATTATTACCAGAAGCATTTCCTTCTACTGAAAAAATACCTTTTGAGTAAGAAGTGTGCAATCCGCCATTAGTATACTTTGTTCTTTTCATTTTAATATCCAAACTCCGAATCAACGGGTGTATATGCTTGTTCCATTCTCATATGCCTAAACTGGTTAAAGATGTCATTAACTTTAGGTCTTGACATAATTAAATAACGCAAAGCATCATAAGCATGATCAGGAGCATGTGTATCAACATCTTCTGGGTTAGATTTATCCAAAGGTATACTTTGAAGTTCACGTATTAAATTAGGACAGCTACTAAAGATTTGTATTTTTGGTCTTCCACTTGGCTGTATTCTTAAATATTCGTGTATTTGTATCTTACCCTGTATTCTATTTTTATCTGCTCTACGTAACTTATGGCCTCCTCGTTGTAGTGTCTCTCCAACTGTAGGGCCTGTAGTACCTGTTCTGTTCCATGCTGCTGTATCTAAAACACCTTGAACAGAAAAAGGATCTTCTAGCTCCATGTTAGTTATCATTACAGCTAGATCTTCACCTGTTAAACCTTTTTTATAAAGCTCTCTATAAATTATTAAAGTACCATCAGAAGGATCAACAGCACCCCATACACAAGAACTTTCCGAAGCATAACCATAGTCAATCCCTTTTACTCTTTCCCATGAAATAGGTATTTCAAAAGGAGGAATAACATGTACTTCTACATCAAACTCTGTAAAGGCAGCACCTTCTGATATATCCCAATTACCTTCAAGTAATTGTTTTCTTTGTACTTCAGGCAATGCTTTAAGCATTTGCTCATATCTACCATCATTAGCTAGATGAGGATTATCGTCTAGTCTTGCTGGTATAAACTTACGAGTTAATCCATCTTTACCTACAAAACTTTCATTAGGTACATAAGGATCAATATATCGTTTTTTAACCCAAGTAGCTCCAACACCACCGGGGTTAGCCGTACAACGTAGGTACGGGACAATCTCTGGATCGGTTGTCCGTAGACGTGATGCTAAATAGTTCCACCCAAATTCAGTAGGCAGGTGGGTAATCTCATCAAATCCGATCCAAGAGTAGGCTTGTCCCTGATACCTATATACATCTGCATCTCTTTCTAAGAAACCAAACTCTATCTTGGCTCCGCTAGGAAAGTTCCACAGTTTTTCTACTTCTCTAAACTTACATCCCGCTACTGCTCTAGGATATAATTCTCTAGATTTATCAATTAACTCTCTAAGTTCAGGCATTGAACGTCTTAGAATCAACGCCCTGTGTGCTGATTTATGCACATATCTTAGAGGATCAACTAACATAGCATAAGATTTACCTCCTCCCGCTGCTCCACCATAAAGAACATCAAGTTCTCCAGCAGCTAAGAAATCAGTTTGAGGCCCTTCATTAGCCTTAAATACAATATCTTGGTCAGTGCTTTTTAAGTGCTCTCTTACCGACTGAGGCAAATCTTTTAAATTATCATCTTCTACGACTTTATTATCACTAATATTGTCTAGCTTTTTAAAAACTTCTTCTTTGTTTTTCAGCTTTGATTTTTTACTTTCTAACTTATTAGAAAGACTTTTTATATCTTTTTTTTGTTTAGCTACAGATCTACGAGCTTGTATCTTAGCTTTAGTAGAACTATGGTAATTATATTGTGATGAAGATCCTTTAGGTCTACCACCTTTCTTTTTAGGTGTACCATCTTTCTTTAAAACAAAAGATCCATCTTCATTGGTAGCATATCTTTCAGGATATATTTCCCAATCTTTCTTGTCTTGTGCCATAGGTTTTATCTATATGTTTTTGTAATCCGCGAGGCGACATTCGTCTTCCCGTTTTATATTCTAACCACTCCGATCCCATTCTAAGGCTAATTTCTTCATTAGCTATCATATCTGATATAAGCTTTAAAGAATTTAACTCTTCTTCAATAGGCTGTAACCACCCCTGTACTTCTGATATTTCATATCCAAAAGGGATAGTTGAAGTAGCTCTTCGTATATAACCTTCTGGAATATCCATATTAATCTTCTACATCTATAATTACAGTTTCTTTAGTAGGTAATATAAATAAACCACCTGACACATTATGATCTACAGACATCTTTTCAGTCTTTGATACCCCGACACGATCTAATATTTGCTGTGCAGCCTGAAGCCTTACATTTGCTTGAGGTACAGGACGATCAGAGTCCATTACTTCTACCATCTTGAAAGCAGCTTTAGGTGCATGGTGAGCTAAGAGGTTTTGGGCTAAATCCACTAATTCATCTTTAAGACTATTTATAACTTGATAGTGATTTCCCTGATACCCAGCAAGCTCAGCAGCTAATTTAAGATCACCTCCTGTATCAACTACTTTATCTAGAAAAGCCTGTTGCATTTCAGTTAGTTCTTTCTTTTTAGATTTCTGTGCTAAGTAATTCATTTTGTTAAGTATAGGGTAGTTATTTCTGTTTGTCAAGCATTAAATAAAAATAATTCTTGACAAATGGAAAATATAACACTATACTGGAGCAATCCCTAGCCGGGGTTGCATATAATACCTACCTAACCTTTATAGTCTTTAAAGGTTTTATAGCCCGCATAGTCTGGTACACATTCCTAAACCTTCCTAAAATGTTTCTGATTGCTATATATATATACCTAGGGGGTGTGGCATCCTGCCTACCCCTACACACTAGACATGCTAGGTCTATATAAACTAAAAAGCTTCTTAGCTTCTGTAGCTAAATAGAAATAGTCCTAGCTCTAGGTAGATATATTTAGTTTAGTCTAGTTCACTTAGCTTGTCAAGACGCTAATGGCTGTATTTTATTAGAATAAAAAGGCTAGTAAATCTTTACAGATCAACAAGCTACAGAGTTTTCAACCGTGTGTCCCATAATTCCACGAAGTATATCAATCTAAACACTAACACAATAAATTTTTCTTTCCCCTGTGGGTCAAAAAATTTCTTTTGATCTTCTAAACTTAAATCCTACTTTGGAGTACCCTATGGGACACACTAATGAAAACTCTTCTGCTAACACTAACACTTTCAAATCTGGACGATCTATGCATACTGCTATATCTAAAAGATTTACGAGTACGTTAGATTTCGCTAACGTAGATCAGGACTTAGCAGCCCAGAGAAAAATACAGCCGCATTACTCTCTATCGAGAGCACTGCTTAGCGTCTTAGACAAGCTAGATAATAGCGAGAGACTAGGCTACGATGAGTGCTATGCGTTGCTAAATGGTGAGTTACCGAACTTACCAGTTGCTTTTCAGACACTAGTGAAGACTGAGTGTGAAGAGCTAGGACTACAACTACCTACGCAAGAATGGCAGTTTAGTACCGACAGGGATGTTAGGCAACAAGCTCAGCTACAGGCTAAGAAGCTAGTAGCCGACAAAGCTAAGGCTATCGATTGGACAGCCTTAGTTAGCTAATATCCAGACCTGAGCATGTCTATAAACTGCTCAACTAGTTTTTTTTAACTAGGCCGCTAGCATAGTAATGTAGGCGACTTGAAATTTTATCATCTAATAAGGAAATAAAGATGAGTGATGCAATCAAACTAAAACTAATTGAGAACTTAATTACTCAAGAAGCTTTAGATGTTATACAAGCTACTATAGAAAATTGGGTAAATGCTACTGAAGAAGAGTGCTCTAATATAGAAGTTGATAGTCCTAATGAAGTAGAAAAGATTCTTATGTGTAAGATACTTCTAGTAGAGTGGACTCGTATCTTAAAAGGAGTAGTTGCAGGTCAAACAGGAGTAGTAAAAGCTGAATTAGATTTAAGATCAAAGCTTTTAAATACCCTTGAAGAAGAGCTAGTTCAAGAAACAGTACACTAGTTGGAAGACCTAAGCATGTCTATAAAGTGCTTATTAATAACTAAACACTAGCTTAGTGTTGTTGGAATATTGGAGGAGACTATGCAAACTTATAGTTTGTACAAAACTGTTACGGTTAACTGTGACGAATGTGGTGTTGAGAAACCTAAGAGTTCTACATTTAGAAAAAAGAATCAGTTTATTTGTTGTAATTGTATGATGAAAGACTTGAAGTTCAAGCAAAAAGCTGCTAAAATTTTTTCTTAGTTTAAAGGCTTAAAGGATCTTATGTACGCTAAACTGCTATTGATTGCTATGTACATAAGCTTCTTTATTATTATTATCAATGACTTATAGGAGTTTATTAATGCGTAAAGCCAACAAGTATTTAAGCTATGAAGATAAAATAAATTATCTTAGAGCAAGAGTAAAATCAGGTAAAGTTCATAACGATGAAGGTTGGAGAGCAGTATCTGAGTTGTTGGGCTTAGGTGGTCATTGCGTTTTAAAGAATAGGATTATTAAAAAGCAATACAAAAAAGAATGGGATCTTGCAGCAGATGCATTGATAAATAGTTTGCATAATGCAGATCAATTAGATAAGTTCTCTCATGTACTCAAATAGAGTACGTTCTTCGGGTTCCCGACTTGGGGAAACCCTCATAACTAACTACATTATTAAAGGAAAATATAATGTTAGCATTTCAGAACGAGTATACACAACGTAAGCAAACCATTTTGGATCTTGGAGGTTGGTCAGAAGACTATACATTCAAGACAGCAAAGGTTCCTCTTATGACTAATCCCGGTTTTCCAGAATCAGGAAAAGAAATTGAAAGTAAAAAAGCATTAGTTAATGTAAATACTGGAGACTTCTTGGCTATTGTAGGTAACAAATATACAAACAATTACAGCCACATGGAGCAGTTTACGACTGTAGAAAATCGTATTGCTAAGTCTTCTTTAGATCTTTCAGAGATGTCAAGAGAAGTATCAGTATCCCATGATGGAGCTAGAGCATATGCTCGTTATCGTTTTCCAGCACATGAAGTTGATATTGGCAGTACAGGTAAAGTAAATCTAGAGATTCTTTGCCGTAACAGCTTTGATGGTACTTGGCCTACTATCTTTGAAGGTGGTGCTTGGAGAATGGTTTGTACTAATTTGTGTGTGTTTGGTGATACCTTTGCAGTATCTAAGCAAAGACATACAAAGAATATTAACTATGAGAAAGGAGCACAAGACGTTATGAACTGCTTAACAGCATTCATGGCAGAAGCTGATAAGTGGAATGAGTGGCGTAACATGCCAGTTACAGATGCTCAAGCATTTCAGATCCTTGCTAAGATCTCAGGTAACATACATGCAATACAAAATATTGACAATGTTATGGCTCATCGTGTAGATTTGTATGGTGTTCTTCAAGAAGCTATACAGACTAAGAAGGGTAATACAAGGACTAATAGCCCTTTGAATACTCTTTGGACTCTATGGAAGCAAGATTACAAGCCTATCCTTGGAGATAACTTGTGGTCTTTGTACAATGTACTTACAGACTGGAGTACAAAGCATCAGTCACCTAGAAAAGAATCAGGTGCAACAGTCACATCCCTACAGACACAAGCTTTTGAGAAAGTTAGAAAGGTTATTACAACAGATAACATTTTCAAGATCGCAGCTTAAAGTCTCCTCCGTTATCCTGAGCATGATGTCAAACTGCTCTTTATTAATTTTCATACAAAGGAATAGATATGAAAACAAAAAGAATCTATGTAACATTTTGTTTAGAAATACCTGAAGATGAGTGGGTGGTAGATACCATTGCATCTATTGATTACAAGTTTTGGAATACTAATATTATTAGCCACGAAATAACTGACGTTAAAGATAGTCAGGGAGTTCGTATATGCAGAGTAGAGGAGAACGTAGTTTATGAATTATAAACAGCTAAAAATGTGGCTTGACACTCTTGATGCTGATGAGTTATCAAGAGATGTAACAATTGAATTTAATAAAGAATACTATCCAGTTGTTAAGTATCCCTCGTTTGTTGACAGTGAAGAATCTGATTTGTTTGATAAAGGTCAATTAATTTTGAGAATTGATACATACTAAAAAGGATGAAGATGAAAACTAGAATACATATTAATCAACACAATATCAAAGCTAATACTAAGGGCGCTGAGCTACCTGTTATCACAGTTAAAGATTACAAAAGAAACAGAAAGACAAACGCTGCTGAGATATTAGATTCTAATGGAAGAATGATTGCACGAGTTATCTACAGTCCTGATAAGCCTTTGAGTTGTGGAGCTAAGGTATGGATTGAAACAGAACATGGAGTTAATGTTTTATGAGTACGATATGTGGTGATCAAGCTGATGAAGAAAAGCTTATAGATGCTATTCATAATTATATTAATGAACGAGAAGAACATTTAACTTTGTATTCAGAGCATTTTGATTTTTATTATGAGAAGCTTATTGCTGATCGTGATGCCGCTGAAAAGTTTATTAAGGAACATGGATAATGGATAAAATAGATATATTTGTAGATCACTTTGTAATCTATTCTGAGAATCGTGAGGCTTACATACTTAACGGTAATGCAGAGCAGTTCAAAAGTAATCTGCGTGATCTTGTTTTTTCTGAGATTAGAGATACATTGTTAGAGCGTGCAAAAGTTTTAGATAACGAAATAAATCTTACTGAAGCTAATCGCCATGTAAGTCCTCAACATGATAGGCTTAAAGATGCTAAAACTGCTTTGATGGATTTACATAATGATCTTCTTTGGAATAAGGAAACTAAATGAATGATATATTTTACAAAGCTATAAAAGCTCAGAGTAAACTAGATAAAGTTATGCCTCATAGAAACTGGCCTGTTGAAGCTGTTGAAGAACCGCCTGAACATATAGTTAATACAATTAAATTATCTAGGCAAGGATTAAGTCAGCGTAAAATAGCTAAAGAACTAAACATAACTGTACATTCTGTTAAGTCTACATTAAGGAGATCATACATAAATGGATAATAAAATAGGACTATTTGAAATGCTTGGTAATTCTATTATGCCGGACAGAGGAGATGCTGAAAGATCAGATCCTAAATCTCCTTGGAACCAGCCTGATTGGGATGATTGTCAAGAAGAAAAAGAATTTTTGATAGACATTTCTATGACAGTAAAAGCAGTTGATGAAGAACATGCAGAAGAAGTTGCTCGAAAAGCCTTGAGTTTTTACAGTGACCCATCTATTGTATGGCAAATTGAAAAGATAGAGGAGGACTAAAACACATAAAAACTAGCATAGTGTTGTTGGCTTTTTAAAAAAAGTGTTGACATATCTATACAGACTCTATAAACTACACAGGTTTTTAACACATAAGGAAATAAAAACATGGCGGTAATTGAAGGTAAAGCTTATTGGGCTTCAGTAACGACACCTAATACAAAGTTTGAACCAGTATATACTGTAAGTCTTTTAGTAGATGAAGACGTTGCTAAATCTTTTGCATCAAAAGGTTATGCAATTAAACAGCTACAAGAAGGCCCTGCAATTGTAATCAAGCGTAAGGTTGCTACAAAAGCAGGTAAGAAAAACGCACCACCTAAATTGATTGATGCAAATAAACAACCTCTTGATATTTTGGTTGGTAATGGATCAGATGTGAAAGTACAATATCGTGAGTGGGAAACCACGAACAGCTATGGTAATTTCAAAGGCTTAGATTTTCAAGCTATGCAAGTAATTAATCTTGTACCCTATGGTGGCTCAGCAGATGCTGATGGTGCAGAGTTGGGTTACGTAGAAGAAGAATCGGAGTTTTAAGATGAATGTATTTACTAACGATGGTGTAGAGTACGATGTATCTTTGCTGCCACAAGAAGCTCAACAAGCTTTTGCTTTGTTAGCAGATGTAGTACAAAGAAAACAAAAGCTAGAAACAGAACTTAATGTTCTTACTGCCGCAGGTAAAACATTTAATGATCTAGTAATGAATCAGCTTACTAAAGATGCAATTATTGAAATCAATACTGATGAGCCAGAACTTCCTGACTCAGAAGGTTTGGGCGAAGGCCCTGATTTAGATTGGCGTATTGATTAGTAAACTATCCTTCCTTTCGGGACTTCCTCACTTCGGGCGAAGTCCCTCTTTTCATTTAAATTATAATCGGAGAAACCAATGGGTTTTGTTAAGTTCCATGTTGCATGTAGATCGTGTGGCAGTAGTGATGCTGTCAGTGTTAATGACAATGGCTCAGCAAAATGTTTTAGTTGCGGTGAGTTCTTTCCAAATTATGAAGAACCTGTCACAGACTTAACTGAAGTTTACAAAAGAGAAAATATAAAAATGCAAGAAACACCAATATCTCAAGACGTATATGTAGGTACGTTTGGTGCTTTACGAGATAGAAGTATCTCAGAAGATACAGCAAAGAAGTTTAATGTCAGAGTTACATATGATTCTGCTGGAGAAATAGACAAGCATTACTATCCTTATTATTCAGGCAATGAAGTTGTTGCATACAAGATTCGTAAAGTAGCTACAAAAAGTTTTAGTAGTCAAGGAGAGATGCAGAAAGGTGAGTTGTTTGGTCAGCAAATATGTAATGCTGGTGCTAAGTATATTACCATTACTGAAGGCGAATGCGATGCTATGGCAGCATATGAATTGACAGGTAGTAGATGGCCTGTAGTATCTGTAAAGAGTGGTGCTCAAGCAGCGGCATCAGATGTTAAAAAGAACTTTGAGTTTCTTAATTCTTTTGAAAACATTATTATATGTTTTGATTCTGATAAACCCGGACGTGAAGCAGCTTCTAAAGTAGCTTCTTTATTTCCACCTAATAAAGCAAAGATTATGACTTTGCCTGTGGATTACAAAGATCCTAATGACATGCTTAAAAAGCATAAGCACAGTGAGTTTGTAGAATGTTTTTGGCAAGCGAAGTCCGTTACTCCTGCTGGTATCATACGTGTATCTGAAAGAGCAGAGGATTGGAAAAACAGAGCTTTAGCTGCAAGTATTGATTATCCTTGGTCTGGACTTAATGCAAAGCTTTTAGGTATGCGTCAAGGTGAGCTAATAACTGTTGCAGCAGGGACAGGCGTAGGTAAGTCAAGTATCATGCGTGAGTTAGAGCATTGGATACTTAACAACACAGAAGACAACGTAGGTATCATTGCGTTAGAAGAAGATTGGAGACGAACAGTAGATGGTATTATTGCTGTAGAGTACAGTGAAAAAATGCATCTTAAAGAAGTAAGAGATTGTTATACAGAAGAACAGTTAGATGAGATGTATAAAACTGTAACCTCTAATGATAGGCTATTTGTACATGCTCATTTTGGTATCAACAATGTTGAAGACATTATGACTAAGCTTAGATATTTGATTGTGGGCTGTGATTGTAAATGGATTATTCTTGATCACTTACATATGTTAGTTTCTTCAATCTCTGAAGGAGATGAACGTAGACTTATTGATAATGTGATGACACAGCTTAGAAGTCTTATTGAAGAAACAGGTGTAGGCTTCTTGCTTGTATCGCACTTACGTAAGATAGATGGTAACTATGGTCATGAAAATGGTGCAGAAGTAGCAGCTAGTCATCTTAGAGGCAGTGGTAGCATTGCTCAAATATCTGATTGTTTGATTGCTCTTGAAAGAAATCAACAAGCAGAAGACAAAATTGAAGCTAACACCACGAAGGTTCGTGTGCTTAAATCTAGATACACAGGTGAAGTAGGTGTAGCTACTCATCTATTATATGATCATGTAACAGGGAGGCTTTCTGAATTTCAACCAGAAGAAGAGTTAGAATTACTAAGCACAGAAGAAAAAGATTTCATACCATTTTAAAGGAAGTAAAATGAATCTAGTATTTGATATTGAAACAGACGGATTAGATGCATCAGTAATATGGTGCATCGTAGCTAAAGATATAGATACAAATAAAGTATACTCTTATCCTCCAGAAAAAATAGATGAAGGCTTAGAGTTGTTGGAAAAATCTAAAATATTGATCGGTCATAATATCGTAGGATTTGATATACCTGTACTGCAGAAGTTAACAGATATATCTTTCAAAGATAAAAAGATAATTGATACATTAGTTCTTTCCCGATTAGCTAATCCTGAAAGAGATGGTCACGGTTTAAAGCCTTGGGGATTTAGATTAGATTATCATAAAGGATTAATGGAAGAAGAAGACTTCAATGAATATACTCCAGAAATGTTAGAGTATTGCATCAATGACGTTGAGTTAAATACTTTAGTATTTCAAGAGTTGATAAAAGAACTCAAAGGTTTTGGAGAAGAGTGTGTAAAGATTGAGCATGAAGTTGCTGACATTTTAAAGAAGCAAGAGAATCACGGTTTCTATTTAGATGTTGTTAAAGCAGAAAAATTACTTGCTCTTTTTAGAGAAGAGAATGCAAAGATTGTTGAAGAAGTTCATAAAGTATTTGTGCCTCGTAAAGTAAAAGTCAAAACAGTTGTGCCTAAGTTTAAGAAAGATGGTACTCTTTCTAAACAAGGACTTACTGAAGAAGAGTATGATAGACTTTCAAAGCTTCCTGAAAGCCAAGTGCTTGCTTTTGATAGATATAAAATTGAAGACTTTAATTTAAATTCGAGACAGCAGATTGGAATGTATCTTCAAGATTTTGGATGGGAGCCTAAAAAGTTTACACCCACAGGACAGCCTGTTGTTGATGAAGGAACTTTAAAATTAATTAAACACATACCTGAAGCAGCACTAATTAATAGATTTTTACTGTTAAACAAACGTATAGGTTTGGTAGAATCGTGGTTTAAGTTCTTGAAAAATGACAGAGTTCATGGATACACTGTACATAATGGTGCTGTTACTGGAAGGATGACACATTTTAAACCTAACATGGCGCAAATACCTGCGGTCTATAGTCCGTATGGTAAAGAGTGTAGAGAATGTTGGACTGTTCCAAAAGGATATAAACTTGTAGGCATTGATGCTAGTGGTTTAGAGTTGAGAATGCTTGCTCATTACATGAATGATAAAGGTTATACAGATGAAATACTCAATGGAGACATACACACAGCTAATCAAGAGCTTGCAGGACTTGAATCAAGAGATCAGGCAAAGACATTCATCTATGCATTCTTATACGGAGCTGGAGATGAAAAGCTTGGAAGCGTGGTACAAGGAAACAGAAGAGATGGTAAAAGACTTAGAGGGAGTTTCCTCAATAATTTACCATCACTTGCAAATCTTAAAGACAGGGTTGAACGAGCGTCTCAAAGAGGATTCCTTAAAGGATTAGATGAACGCAAAGTAACAATCAGATCAGCACATTCAGCTTTAAATACTTTACTGCAAAGTGCAGGAGCTATTGTAATGAAAAAAGCTTTAGTACTTTTTAAAGAAAGTATTAAAGATATGGATGCTCATTTTGTAGCCAATGTACATGATGAGTGGCAAGTAGAAGCCAGAGAAGATATAGCAGAAGAAATAGGACAACGAGGAGTGCAAGCTATTGTCGATGCAGGAATGTATTTTAACCTGAGATGTCCTCTAGATGGAGAGTATAAAATAGGAGATAACTGGAGTGAAACACACTAAACAAGATCCAAGTAGAGTAGGTGATTTAGCAGAACATTATGCAATAACATGGCTATGGGATAACGGCTTTCAAGTTTTTAAAAACTGTGGCTGTACTGGGCCTATAGATTTAATTGCTATGGATGAAGAAGGCAACATAAAAAAATTAGATGTCAAGTCTTATAAAGATGGTAGGCTTTCCTCAAGAACATCTAGACAAAAAGAACTTGAAGTTCAGTATCTCCATTACAATTCTTTAACTAGAAAATTAAGGTTTATAAAACATAGAAAATGAAAGAACTCAGTACAGTTGTTGAAGATATTTATTCAACATTAAAACCATTGTCTCAAAATAAAGCAGTGCCTATTGATCCTCAAATGCTGGAAGATTTAGGAGAATCTTTAAAGAGTTGTATTCTTCATTGGGCTACACCACATAGAGACTCTACTAAATATATTAGGATGTCTAATGTAGGAAGACCCTTACGTCAGCTTTATTTTGATATGAAAGAAGAGTCAGATAAAAGTTTTAGCGATTCAAGTTTTTTACCAATTAGATTTTTATATGGTCACTTGCTTGAAGAGATACTTTTATTTCTTGTTAAACTGTCAGGTCATGAGGTTAGTGATGAGCAGAAAGAAGTTTCTGTTGACAACATTAAAGGGCACATTGACTGTAAGATTGACGGAGAAGTAGTTGATGTAAAGACAGCATCTAACTTTGCTTTTAAAAAGTTTAAAGAAGGAACTCTTAGGGAAGATGATCCTTTCGGATATCTTGCCCAGCTTAGCGGCTATGAAAAAGCAGAGAAGTCCAGTAACGGAGGCTTCTTAGCTATCAATAAAGAGACAGGTGAAATTACCTTGTATCAACCAGATGAGCTAGACAAGCCAAACATTAGATACTTAATTAGCAAAGTTAAAAAAGCTATGGATCTGGATACCGCACCTGAAGAAATATGCTATCCTCCAATACCAGAAGGCAAGTCAGGAAACATGAAGTTACCTAAGCAATGTTCTTTTTGTGCTCACAAGCAAAAATGTTATCCAGATTTAAGAACCTTTAAATATTCTAAAGGTTTAACATACCTTGTTAAAGTAGTAAATGAACCTAAAGTAGAAGAGATTTTATAATGTTAAGTAATCCAGTTAGTAAAAAACAAAAAATGAATGTGCTTGTTGTAGGGTTAGCTTACCAATGGGTAAAATCTTTAATGCCTGAAGGTACAGAGATTTCTGTATTAGAAGCTCTTCAACAAATACCAGATGAACCTTACTTTTTTTCTAGAGGACAGATAAGGACAAACTCATATACGTTTAAATGGTTTAGAAAAAGAATTAAAAAAGTGTTACGCAAAACAAAAAAGCCTATCATGTCTGTTACATTGTATGAGGTTATGAATGCGTAAGCCTAGGGTAAAAAGACCTGTAGAAAAAGACAAGCCCAAAGGATATGATTCTAAATGGGAATATAAATTACATAAAAATTTAATTTCCAGTTGGGACTTGCATTCTCAGAAATTATCGTATATAATAAAGCACACTTATAATCCTGATTTTATTAAAACTATAAACGGTAAGACTATTCTTCTTGAAGCTAAAGGAAGATTTTGGGACTATCAAGAATACAATAAGTACATTTGGATTAGAGAATCTTTGCCAGAAGATTATGAATTAGTGTTTTTATTTGCATCGCCTTATGCACCTATGCCAGCAGCAAGACGTAGAAAAGACGGCACTAAGTTTACTCATTCAGAGTGGGCAGAAAAAAATAAATTTAAATGGTTTTCAGAAAAAACATTTCCAAAGGAGTGGAAGTAATGAAGAGTATTGATGACGCAACACCAGAAGAGTGGGATGCACTTAGGAAAAAAACTGCTACCCCTGTAGCTGACACATGGAATCATATCTATGATGAAAACAATGATCCTAATAATCATCCTCTATATGGAGATTATAAGTTTGATCCTGTGTATAAGCCAGAGCATTACAATAATGGCGGCATGGAGTGTATTGATGCTATCCAAGGTATGCTTACACATGATGAATATATAGGCTATCTCAGAGGAAATGCGCTTAAATACCTGTGGCGATTTAGGTATAAAGGCAAGCCTGTAGAAGATCTTCGTAAAGCTCGTTGGTATGAAGAGCGATTAATTAATTATTTGCTGGAGCATCCAGGTGAGCAGTTGGGATAGAAAAGCAGAGCGTACTGAAAAGTTTCAAAAAAGAAACAAAGCTAAAGATAAGAAACAAAATAAAGCCCGTACTCGTAGCTACAGGCAAGAGCAATTAAAAGAAAGGGATGATTTGAATGACATCAAAGATTGGAAAACAGGATTATTTAGGGATTGAAATTGATTACGATAAAGAAAAAAAACTTAATACTTTTTCTTTAGAAACTTTAAAAGATAGATATTTTTGGGAAGATGAAACACATGCACAAGAAGCTTACGCAAGAGCTAGTATTTACGGGTCAACTTATCAAGGGCGCATTGATTGGGCTATGGCTCAAAGGCTTTACAATTATAGCAGCAGTAATTGGTTTATGTTCAGCACTCCTATTCTTAGTAACGGGGGAACGACTAGGGGCTTACCTATCAGTTGCTTCCTCAATCACGTACCTGATTCAAGAGATGGTCTTTCTTCTCACTATGATGAGAATATCTGGCTATCAAGCACCGGCGGAGGCATCGGAGGATATTGGGGAGAAGTGCGTTCTAACGGCATCTCTACTAGGAACGGTAGTCGTTCTACTGGTACTATACCATTCATCCATGTCGTAGATAGTCAGATGTTAGCCTTTAATCAAGGCGTAACAAGGAGGGGATCTTATGCAGCATATATGGATATTAGCCATCCAGAAGTTGAAGAATTTATCGCTATGCGAAAAACTACTGGGGGTGATCTTAATCGGAAATGTCTTAACTTACATAATGGTATCAATATTACAGACGAGTTCTTGGCCTCCGTCATGTCTGATAATAGCTGGCGTTTAATAGATCCTAAAACAAAAGAAGCAGTCAAAACTGTATCTGCTAGGGACTTGTGGTGGCAGTTAGTACACACCAGAGCAGAGACAGGTGAACCTTACATTGTTAATCTAGATCGTTGTAATGAGGCTCTACCGCAGTTACAGAAGGACATAGGGTTAGAGGTACGACAGAGCAACCTATGTTCTGAAATCACACTACCAACCAGTGAGGATCGTACAGCAGTGTGCTGCTTGTCTAGTGTTAACCTAGAATACTTTGATGATTGGAAAGATGATGAACAGTTCATTGATGATCTTATTACAATGTTAGATAATACTTTAGAACATTTTATTGATAATGCTACAGGAGAAGAAAAACTTCCAAAAAGCATAGATGCAAAGGAGTTTATGACTTATGTGGAATCAGATAAAACAGGCTTTACAAAAGCCGCTTATTCAGCATATAGAGAACGGGCGGTTGGTCTTGGAGCGATGGGTTTTCATAGTTACCTTCAACGTAATGGAATCTCTTTTGAAGGAATGTACGCCTCCAGCTTTAACAATAGAGCGTTTAAGACAATCAAAGAAAGAGCTGAGAATGCTTCCAGAAATCTGGCTAGAAACCGTGGGGAGGCTCCTGACATGGTTGGTAGTGGCTTGCGTAATTCCCATCTCCTTGCTATTGCCCCTAATGCTAGTAGCAGTATTATATGTGGTGGAACAAGCCCTTCTATTGAGCCTACAAGGGCTAACGTATTTACGCACAAAACTTTAACAGGATCATATAAAGTAAAGAATAAATACTTGGAGCAACTACTTGAAGAGAAAGGTATCAACACCGAAAAAACGTGGAAAGATATTGCTGCTGCTGAAGGCTCTGTTAAAGACTTACCGGAACTATCGGAAGAAGAGAAAGAAATTTTCAAAACAGCGCCTGAACTTAACCAGATTTGGGTTATCGAACACGCCTATCAAAGACAAAAGTACGTCTGTCAAGCACAGTCAGTAAACTTATTCTTTGAACCGCCACCAGCTACAGCACCACAGGAGGTACATGATGAGTATTTGGAGTATGTTAATAGCGTTCATTGGACAGGAGCTAACAAACTCAAATCTATGTATTACCTGCGAACTACAGCGGCTAGAAATACAGAGAATGTTAACATCAAAATCCCTAGAAT
>Ga0098055_1000955_pt1 | contig 16068 bp, 21 predicted proteins | sample 17_taG_FD_75107 | JGI IMG/M metagenome (GOLD analysis project Ga0098055, IMG submission 75107) | Marine viral communities from the Subarctic Pacific Ocean - 17_ETSP_OMZ_AT15314 metaG | ecosystem: Environmental > Aquatic > Marine > Oceanic | place: Pacific Ocean | collected 2015-01-18 | reverse complement strand
CAAGAGGAATGGTATAATGAACACGATGTTTAACCACGATAAAATAGACTTTGAAGTAGAGAAAGTTCCACTGTATCAGTACGATGGTAGTCACCCTACCTATGATAACCACTATCCAGAACTAGCATCAGATGTAGGTTCTTTGATCCGAAGAAAGGATAACAAGAAACCTTTTGCTGTAGTCAAAGACAGGTACGAAGTGATGCAGTATAAGACTATAGTACAAGACATAGAGACTGCTATCGCACAATCTGGTATGGACTTGACCCATTCTTCCTTTAATACTAATGTTTATAAAGAAGGAGCACAATTACAATTGACGGTAGACTTCCCTGCCTATACTATAGATATAGATGGAAGGGGCTATGTAACTCCAAAGTTTATCTTTCGCACTAGTCAAGATGGAACGTGGGCTAACAATGGAATGATGGGGCTATGGAGAAGCTCATGCTGGAATACCTTAGTGTCTGGTAACAAGCTGGCTTATGTCTATGGTAGACATACTAAAGGCTTTAGTCTCCCTGCTTTTACTGCTAAGATAAAGAATGCAGGAGAGTACATTCGGGGAGATGCCATGAAAGAAATGAAGGACTGGTTTAAGACCCCGCTTAAGCGTACTGACGCTATTGAATTATTCAAAGGTACACTAGCAAAGCGTACTGATAATGTGAGCCGTGAGAATAAACATAACAAAGTTATCCTCTCTCACCTGATGAACATCTTTGATGAGGAGAACCGTCACTGTCACGGCAGGGCTTTGTATGAGGGAAAGAATACCCAAGATGTAGGGAGTATGTGGACTGCTTACCAAGCAGCAACGCACTGGTCTACACATATAACTCAAGGTAAAGCTAAAGCACGATCACAAAACTTACCGAATGTAAGAGTGCTACGTGAAGAGAGAGTACGTAAGATGCTCCGCTCTAAGGAGTGGGCAAAGCCCTTGGCAATTGATTACTACGAAGAAACTGGAAGGGTGTAATGGAATTCAAAACATATGATGTAAAATTTCAAGGCTCATCACATAAAAGAAATGATGAAGACTTAGAAATTTGGTTACGGATTAAAGCATATAGTCCTTATCAGATTATACATATGCTTGGGCGTGATCAGCATAACCTTGTAGTCTATGGGACACTGGAGAACTAGAATGACTGAACAACTACCAATGATGAAAGCCGCTGAAACCCCGTTCCTAAGTGGAGTAAAGAAAATCTTTCTAGAGAAGATGGCTAAGGGTAAAGCATCCCCTCTTAAGGGATGGTCGGCACGTACTATGTTTAATGAAATCGTGGAGGAGCAGCACCTCACTCCCGCTGAACAAGACATAGCATGGGGTATCTTAACTGTAGATATCCTGGGATATGATGATAAAAGAATAAAGGACTTGGAAGATGCGTGGCAAGAAGAAAGACAAGAGCGTATTGATAAAGGGGATACACCCGTCACTAAGAAAAATGTCAACGGATCATCCTATCCACTACTTGAAAGTGATGGAGTGGATAGCCCACAATCAACTCTTAGCGAGTGAGTATCGTAAACAAGAAAGACAAAAGATAAAAACTTCTACAGCTAATCGTGCCTCATGTGAAGGATATATAAAACACATGAGGCACTACCTAAAGCATGGAGATTGGATAGATAATTTCTATGGTCAGGACCAGGAAGGAAAAGTTATATGGATAAATCGTACATAAAGTATAACACTTCTTTCAAAGTATTATTTGTTAGTGTAGTTACTATTGCAATTTTCTTTGCAACATTAGCACTAATGAATAAAGCTGAAGCTAAACAAACTGAGACACAATGTTTAACTGAAGCTGTATACTTTGAAGCAAGAAGTGAAAGTTTTGTAGGACAATTAGCAGTAGCTAATGTAATCTTACAGAGAGTTAGAGACAGTAGGTTTCCACCAACTGTCTGTGAAGTTGTACATGATGGTAGGTATTGGGAAGGAAATCCTGTAAGGAATAGGTGTGCCTTCTCCTACTGGTGTGATGGTAAACCAGAAATTATGAAGGATAAACAAGCACTTAGAACTGCACAAGATGTAGCACGTATGGCTATTGATGGTGTTATCTATGAAGAAATACAGGGAGCTACCTTCTATCATGCTTCTTATGTTAGTCCTTACTGGATAAAAGACCTATCATTTATAACGAAGATAGGTAAACATCTGTTTTATTATTACGAGGGGGATTAAAGTAATGCCTAGTAATGATTGGATTAAAAGAATGGAAGAGATAGAGAAACTAAAAAAGAAAATTGAAATACTAGAAGAAAACATTTTAGATTTACAAAGACAATTAGTAGAAGCATATAAAAGAATTAAAGAGTTATCAGACAAAGGAACAATACAATGAGTAAGAACTTGTGGGAACGAGATAGAGACTCCCTCTTTAAACAATTAACACAAGAGTATGTTAGTGAGGGGTACTCTCATAAAGAAGCAAAGCGTCTAGCTAAACAGGAGACAGAGGAGATTATGACTGATGGGTTGGACTTTGTAGATGATCTCGTTATTAAATCCTATAATGATAGATAATTATTGACATATCATTTTACCTATGATATTCTTCTAGTAGAGTTGAGGGGTTAGCATGGAAGATAATGACGTTGTTGCAGAGCGACTGCCACATGACGAATGTGGGGCAGAGATGGCTAGAGTATTATATGCTGACGGTCATTGGTATTGTTTTAAGTGTGAAACTTATGGCAGAGAGAAAGGGGATAATCCTATGAGCCAACCTAATACCTCACCAATTAAGGGTGTAATAAATAATGTTCTCTCAAAGGGAGAGAGCATGGAACTCAAGAGCCGTAACATATCTTTAGATACAGTTAAGAAGTATGGTGTTACAGCGAAGGCTAATAAACATATCTATCCCTACTTTGATAAGGATAGTTGTCACGTTGCGAACAAGGTAAGACAGACTGATCCAAAGAACTTCTTTACTGAGGGTGACCTTAGTTCTAGTCAGTTGTTTGGTCAGCATCTTTTCCCTGCTGGTAGTGCTAAGTATCTGACCCTATGTGAGGGTGAGATAGATGCTATGTCTGTCTTTGAGATGAATGGGTCACGGTTCCCTGCTGTATCCATTAAGTCTGGGGCTGGTAGTGCATTACGAGATTGCAAAACAAATCTGGAATATCTCAATTCATTTGATAATATAATCATCTGCTTTGATAACGATGACGCTGGACGTAAAGCTAGTGCTAGGGTAGCTGAACTATTTGAACCTAATAAAGCTAAGATGGTAAAGCTAGACTTCAAGGATGCTAATGAATATCTTAAGATAGGAAAGCGTGAAGATTTTATACGAGCATGGTGGGCTGCTGCCCCTCATACCCCTGCTGGTATCATAAACCTACGTGATATAGGGTCTACCTTATATGAAGAAGACTTCTGTGATACGTGCCTGTACCCTTGGGAGGGTATGAACGAGAAGCTATACGGCATGAGGACAGGAGAGCTAGTGTGCTTTACCTCTGGTTCTGGTATGGGTAAGTCTAGTATCATGCGAGAACTGATGCATCACATACTGAAAAGCACAGACGATAACATAGGTATCCTGGCATTAGAAGAGAACGTAAGGAATACAGCCTTCAATATTATGTCGGTGGAAGCTAACGCTAGGTTATACATCAAAGAAATTAGGGAGCAGTATAACCGTGAACAGTTAAACGAGTGGGAGAAAGCTACGCTTGGTACTGGTAGACTGTTTGCCTTTGATCACTTTGGTTCTATCTCTAACGATGAGATACTAGGTAGGGTACGATACATGGCACGGGCATTGGATTGTAAGTGGATCATGTTGGATCACCTGTCTATCCTAGTGTCAGGTCAGGAGGATATGGGAGATGAACGTAAGTCTATAGATATCCTGATGACCAAGCTACGTTCCCTCGTAGAGGAGACAGGGATAGGACTACTGTTGGTATCTCACTTACGTAGGCGTGGAGGTGACAAGGGCTTTGAAGAGGGTAAAGAAGTAACACTCTCTCACTTGCGAGGGTCAGCTTCTATTGGGCATCTTAGTGATGCGGTCATAGCGTTGGAGCGTAACCAACAGAGTGAGGATGAGACTGAAGCTAACACTACAGTCATTCGTATCCTAAAGAATAGATACACAGGTGACACTGGTGTAGCTGCTCACCTCTACTATGATAAAGATACAGGCCGTATGACTTCCATTGATAATCCCTTTGATCCAGAGCGTGAGTTGGAAAATCTATCTATCAGGAAGGATGATGTAGATGACATACCCTTTGAAATCTAAACGTAAACGGTTTGATCCTGTTGCTTATAATAAGTCTGATACACTAGCAAAGGATTGTATTACTAAGTATCTTATGTCACTAGGACATACAGTCTTAGAAACTAAAGAAGACTATGGTGTAGACCTCTCATCTACATTAGATGGGGTAGCCTATAAGCATGAAGTTGAAATGAAACATATGTGGGAGGGAGACTGGCCTACTGCTTGGAAGGATATAAACATTCCTTTCAGAAAGAATAGATTATTAACTCAAGTATACGGGAATAAGGGAGAGAATAAGGATGTAGAATTTTATTTCTATATCATTCGGGGAGACTGTAAGAAGGCATGGAAGATGCATGGTACTGTCGTACAGAACTCCCCTGTCGTTGAGGTTCCTAATCGGGCCGTAAGAAAAGGCGAATACTTTTTTAAAGTTCCTGTATCTAAAGCTGAACTTATAGACTTAGGAGTTTAAGATGGAAGTAAAATTGATTGACCATATGGGTAGTGATTTAACTGTAGTTAATGCTGCCCGTGTATCTTTTGATAAAGTTTCTGACTGGGAAGAGGAGACTGATGGGCCGATAATTGATTACTTAAAGTTTGAAGATGAGAAACTTATAAGGTATCTAGCTAAACATAATCACTGGACTCCCTTTGGTCACTGTTCTTTACAGTTCCATATCAAGGCTCCTATATTTGTTGCTAGACAATTAGGTAAACATCAGGTAGGATTGGTATGGAATGAGGTATCACGTAGGTATGTAGATAGCAAACCAGAGTTTTTTGATCCCCTACTATTCAGAAGTAGAGCAGATAATAAGAAGCAGGGCAGTATGCCCGATGCAGTTATTGAATATAATATGAAACCTTTAATTGAATATGTTACCCAATGCTATGAGAATATGTTGAACAAAGGTATCTGTCCTGAACAGGCACGTATGGTACTGCCACAAGCTATGTATACTGAATGGTATTGGAGCGGCAGTCTCGCTGCTTTTGCTAGGGTGTGTAACTTACGTCTTAAACCAGATACTCAATATGAAACTAGGTGGATTGCCAAAGAGATATCATGGCTTGCAGAGGAACACTTCCCTGCCTCGTGGGAATGTTTAATGACAGGAGATTTAGATGAGCAAGGGAATAGTACTGGACATAGAGACTGATGCTCTTGATGCGAGTAAGATACATTGCATAGTAACAAGAGATGTAAACACTAATGAAGTAAAGGAGTTCGTTCAGGAGGAGTGTTATAATATCTTTCCCCAGTGGTCTAAGGGAATAGATAAATTCTATATGCATAACGGTGTATCCTTTGATGGACGTATACTTAATAAATTAACTGATGCTAACATACCATTGTCTAATATTGTGGATACTCTTATACTCTCACAGTTATTTAATCCTATGAGAGATAAGGGACATTCGCTTGCGGCATGGGGTGAGAGACTAGGATTTCCAAAGGGTAATCCACCAGAAGACTTCTCACTCTATACCCCTGCTATGTTGCACTACTGTAATCGTGACGTTGATGTAACATATAAAGTACTGAAGCGTCTGGTGCATGAGGGGTCAGACTTCTCTGGTCAGTCTATTAAACTAGAACATAAGATACGACACTTGATTAACCAACAAGAGGAGAATGGATTTTACCTGGATGAGCAACGTGCTATGATCTTAATGAGTAGGTTTCAAGATGAGGCTACTCATATAGGGGGAAGATTACAGGAGGTGTTCCCACCAACCATTGTTGAGCTAAAGACTAAGACTAAATCTATTCCTTTCAACCCTGCTTCCCGTAAGCAGATAGCTGATAGGTTGATGGCAAAGGGATGGAAGCCTACGTTAAAAACAGACAAGGGCAACATAGCTGTTAGTGATGAAATACTAGACAGCCTGAATATACCTGAAGCTAAGTTAATGTCACGGTATCTCTTGTTACAAAAGAGAGTATCACAGATTAAACAGTGGATAGAAGCAGTAGATTTAACTGGGCGTGTACATGGTAGGGTAATGACATTAAAGACTATAACAGGACGAATGGCACATAACAGTCCTAACATGGCACAAATACCAGCAGTCTACTCACCTTATGGTAAGGAATGTAGGGATTGTTGGACTGTCTCTGACCCAGAGAACTACAGTCTGGTAGGTACAGATGCCTCTGGTCTAGAGATACGAGCCTTGGCTCACTACATGGGGGATAAGGATTACATTAAGGAAGTTCTGGAGGGTGATGTACATACAGCTAATCAGAAGGCTGCAAACCTGGAGACTAGGGATCAAGCAAAGACCTTCCTGTATGCCCTAATTTATGGGGCTGGTTCTGCCAAGATAGGTAAGGTAGCTGGTGTTAATTCATCTGAAGGACAGAAACTAATTGATAATTTCTTACGTAATGTGCCAGCCTTACAGAAGCTACGGTCACGGGTAGACATAGCAGCGAAGAAGAAACTGATCACTGGTTTAGATGGGAGGAAACTACACATAAGAAGCTATCACAGTGCTTTGAATACCCTTATTCAGGGAGCAGGTGCCGTGATCTGTAAGCAGTGGTTGGTTCAGATGATGGATCATGCACAGAACTTAGATGTAAAGTTGGTAGCATCTATCCATGATGAGTACCAGTTTGAGGTACATAAGAAAGACACAAAAGAATTTTGTGAGATAACTAAGAAGGCTATGAAAGAGACAGAAGAAATTTTTAATATTAAATGCCCCCTTGATAATGAGTATAAGGTAGGTGTGACATGGTCAGACACACACTAAAGGAGGAACAACTAGAGTTTTTTAAAGATGAGATATCTATAGATACTTCACAAGGAGTTAGGGTATGTCATAAGTGTAAAGTAGAGAAACCTCTCAGTTCTTTTAAGAATGGGACTACAAGATCATACTACTCACCCAATGAAGAAAAAATTAAAGGGAATGTATGTAAAAGCTGCGTATATTTAAATAGTAAGAGAGTAAACTACCTTAAAACTATACACCCATTACCTGATGAAACTTATATGTGTCCTATCTGTACTAAGAGTAGGGGTGATTTATTAGCGGATCAAAAACCAGAGAAAAAATATTTCTCTACTTTTGTATTAGATCACGACCATAACACAGGAGAATTTAGAGGGTATATATGTTGGAAGTGTAACTCAGCATTAGGATTTCTAGAAGATAAGATTTCTAATGTGAGGAGAGCTTTAGATTTTTTGGAACGACATGAGAAAGGAGAAAATAAAACTTGACTTTGTATTTCTAATTTGTTATTATGTATCATCAACAAACCTCATATGAAGGAGAAATATAGTGAGTAAAGTAATTGCAGGTACAGCTTACTGGGCTTCTGTTATCACCCCTAACACCAAGTTTGATGCCGATGGTGTCTGGACTATTGATGTTGGGAACTTGGATGATCTCAATAAGAAGAAGGCTCAGAAGGATGGGCTAACTGTTAAGAACAAGGGTGATGAGAAGGAAGACTTCGTTACGATCAAGCGTAAGGTTCGTAATGCTAAAGGTAATCTTAATCGTCAACCTAATGTGGTGGATGCTAACAAGCGTCTAGTTACTGATACGATGATTGGTAACGGTTCTAAAGTTAATGTATTGTATGAGCCGTTTGAGTGGAATTTCGGTGGGAAGACTGGTGTTTCTGCCGATTTACGTGCGGTACAAGTGACCGAATTAGTGCCGTACTCAACCGAAGAGGATGATGCTTTTAATGTAGTCCCTGACGGTTTTACTTCCGATGAAGCTGAAGACATCCCCTTTTCAGCTTAACCTTTAACTTGGAGGGGGAGAGTGTATAAAGTATATATGCTCTCCCCATTTTTTATTATGAAAAATATTAAGTCCTTGATTAAAGATATCTATAACCTATTCAGAGATAACAAAGGATGTAAACTAAAACCAAAAGATCGTGATGCTATCATAGATACGTGCGTTGAGAATATTAGAGAACAACTTACAGCATCTATAATGGGCAATGATAGGGATGCTACTAGATTAAGGATGTCTAATGTTGGGTATCCTGATAGAAAGATATGGTATCAATGTAATAATACACAACAAGAGGAGCTACAAGATAACGATCCAATAAAGTTTTTATATGGGCATATCATAGAAGAGTTGGTCTTTTGTTTTGCTAAATTAGCAGGGCATAAAGTAACAGACCAACAGAAAGAAACTAAACTTGAAGGGATTAAAGGTCATATAGACGGGCTTATAGATGGAGTGCTAGTCGATGTTAAGTCTGCTTCACCTATTAGCTATCGAAAGTTTAAAGATAGAACTTTATATAGTGATGATCCCTTTGGATACATAGACCAGTTATCCTCGTATGCTACGGCATTGAAAGCTAAAGAAGCTGGCTTCCTGGTAATGAATAAGATATCAGGTGAACTATGTTGGATGGGACTAGACGAACTGGAGATTGCTGATACGTCCTACCGTATTAAATATTTAAAAGGGATGGTTAAAGAAACTATCCCACCAGCAAAGTGTTACCCTGATGTACCAGAAGGTAAGTCAGGTAATTATAAGTTAAATACAAATTGCTTTTACTGTTCATATAAAAAAGAATGTTGGGCAGATGCTAACAATAGTCATGGTTTACGGACCTTCATGTATAAGAAAGGTCCAGTACATCTAACTCGTGTTAGTAGAGTACCTGATGTTCCTGAAGTAGGGATTTAATTATGAAGACATCTTCAGCCAAAGCTAAAGGACGTAAGCTACAAGACTGGGTTAGGAGTAAACTCATAGAGTATTTGGATGAAGGTCATACCCATGATCTAGATAAAGAAATTACTACAGCAATCATGGGAGAGAACGGGGCAGATGTTAAACTTAGTAGTGCTTGTGAACATCTGTTTCCCTTCTCTATTGAATGTAAGAACCAAGAAAAGTTTACAGGTCTATATAATATCTTAGACCAAGCTAAAGGTCATAGTGATCTACCACCACTAGTCTTTATTAAAATGAATAGGAGAAAGCCATTGGTTATTCTAGATGCGGAACAATTCTTAGAAGATTATTTCTATGAAGAAACCTACTGACAATACGCATCCCCAATTAAATCTTCTATTTAATTTAGAAAAGAAATTACAGAAGGAGAAGCCTGAACAATGCCTCTTCATTGCTGTAGTTCTACAGGCTTTGTTAGACGCAAGCAAGCCTACCTTTGAGACTGAAACAGAAACCATTACTGAAAATAGAGAGAGGGCAAAGGCATGGTTCTTTGCTAGTGTAGGTGTAACGTGCAAAGATTATATAGAAGTATGCGATCACGCTGGGATAAACTATTCAGATATAAGAGTATTTGCCCACCAACTAATACAATCGGAACAAAAGACAAGGATAAGAAAGAGGATCAACCTCTTACTACGGAAAGAACTTCCCATCAAGATAATGTAAATAGCCCTGTACATTATAACCAAGCTGGTATAGAATGTATTGATGCTATTGAAGCGGCATTAGGTGAAGGCTTTGAGTATTACCTTCAGGGTAATGTTATGAAATACTTATGGAGATATAGGTATAAGAATGGTGCGGAAGATTTAAAGAAAGCCGAATGGTACAATAAAAAACTTATAGAGTTAAAGGAGAAAAATAATGGGGTACGGTCCACAAGTTCAAGCCTGTGAAGAGTTACACGCAACAAAGTATAGATTGCCTAATGAAAGTTTTGAAGAGTCAGCAAGTCGTAATGCTGCCGCTATGTCAGACGATGACGATCATAGAGGTAAGATAAAAGAAATCTTTTTAAATCAAAGGTTTATGCCAGCAGGTAGAGTTCAATCAGCAATGGGAAGTCCAAGAGATGTTACAGCCTATAACTGTTTTGTATCAGGCACTATTGAAGATAGTATGGAGTCTATTATGCTACGAGCAACAGAAGCCGCTGAGACAATGCGTAGAGGTGGTGGTATTGGTTACGACTTCTCTCGTATACGTCCTGATGGTGATCGTATCGTTAGCCTTGATAGCTCCGCTAGTGGTCCTGTTTCTTTTATGCATATTTTTGATGCGGTTTGTAGAACAATTGTGTCGGCTGGTCATAGGCGTGGTGCGATGATGGGGGTCTTACGTGTAGACCATCCAGACATAGAACAATTTATCAGAGCCAAACAGAACCAAGATAAACTTACTAACTTCAATATCTCAGTCGGTGTTACCGATGAGTTTATGCAAGCTGTAATAAAGAACACTCCATTCCAACTTAAATTTAATGATACTGTCTACAAAGAAATAAATGCTGTTGCTTTGTGGGATGAAATTATGAGGGCTAACTGGGAGTGGGCTGAACCTGGGGTTCTATTCATAGATAAGATAAACAATGACAATCCTCTCTGGTATTGTGAACAGATTGAAGCTACTAACCCATGCGGTGAACAACCCCTTCCACCATTCGGTGCTTGCTTACTAGGTAGTTTTAACTTAGTTAAGTATGTAGATAATAAGGTGTTTAACTTTGACTTATTTAAAGAAGATATTTTCTCAGTGGTACGAGCGATGGACAATGTCATTGACCGTACTCGTTATCCACTACCAGATCAGGAGACTGAAGCGAAAAATAAAAGGAGGATGGGGTTAGGCATCACTGGCCTAGCTAACTGTCTTACAATGGTAGGGTTACGGTATGGATCAGATGAAGCTGTACGCTTTACAAGGAAGATAGGTAGAGCCTTATCTTATACAGCCGTAGAAGCTAGTTGTGATCTAGCTAAAGAGAAGGGATCGTTTCCTCTTTACAATCCTAAGTACTTACAGAGTGGGTATGTAAAGAGACTCCCTCCAGACCTACAAGATAGAATAGCTAAGTCTGGTATCCGCAATAGCCATCTCACAAGCATTGCTCCTACTGGTACAATTAGTTTCACGGCTGATAATATTAGTAGTGGAGTTGAACCTGTCTTTATGCATGAGGTAGATCGTACTGTACTTCAAGAGGGAGGTGCTCAAATTATTAAGCTACAGGATTACGTCTATGCTAACTATGGTATTAAAGCAGAGACAACTGAAGACCTAACAGTAGAGGACCACCTTAAAATGCAGATAGCTATCCAACCTTACATTGATAGTGCAGTATCAAAGACTATAAATGTAGGTGAGAACGTAACCTTTGAAGAGTTCAAAGATGTTTACATACAAGGATGGCGAGGAAAGTTAAAAGGAATAACAACCTTTAGACTTGCTGGTAAGAGGTATGGTATTCTTAATAAGAGTGAACCTTCTGTAAAAGAAGAAGAAGGTGCTGCTTGTTTCATTGACCCCACAACAGGACAGAAGGAGTGTGGCTAATGGTATATCATACTATAGAAGATAGGATTGAAGTTCTACAGATGGAAATTAAATTCTTAAAAGATAAATATGCAAAGATGGATAACGATGGGGGTAGATTTAAAACGGCTATTGAAGTCCTTGAGGAAATAATAGATGAGTTAGAATTTAAAAGCTCATGGAAAAGACATTAATGATTATGCTATATAAATTTATTACGTGGCTTAAGATAAAATATTTTAAACCTAATAAATCTGAACCCCAATATCTGTCAGGAAAAGGGAGATCAAAATGCTAACAGGTTTCTTTATAGTAATGTGTGTTATACAAATAGCCCCAATAGCAATCCATCTTGTAAAGATAATGTAAAATAATACTTGACAAGGATATAATATTTTGCTATTATATATAGTATCATAGGTAAACTATTGCTATATATAGGGTAGTTACCTTACTTGCTTTTATAAAGGAGAAAAATATGTACCCCAATAATTATTATGGTGACTTCATTCATTCTATGCTTAATAATACTTTTGGTATTCGTAACCAACCAACAGTCTATGTTGTATCCGAAGAACGTATGAAAGAGCTAGAGGAAAAGAGGCAACAAAGAACTCTCTCATCCATTGATGAAAGGATAGAGGAACTCCAGGCGTACCGAAAGTCTGTAGAAGATTCCAGCCCTAAGTCAGAGCCTAAAGAATAGGAGGAGTGAAAAGGTTTATGTATCAAAGACAACCCACGATTTATATTGGCTACGATGCTAGAGAACATTTAGCTTTTGAAACATTAGTTAAGTCTATTGAACTTACGTCTTCAGTAAAGAACTTAAATATTGTAAAGCTAGATCAGTATGCACTTAGGTCTGCTGGACTGTACCGTAGAGCATGGACTACTGCTCCTGATAATAGAAATCAAAAGATTGATCTTAATGATGGTAAACCTTTTTCAACTGACTTCAGCTTTACAAGGTTCTTAATCCCCCACCTTAATCAGTATGAAGGCTATGCAATCTTTATGGATTGTGATATGCTAGTACGGTCAGACATTATGGAAGTCTTTGACCGATACACTGAAGATGTTCATGCAGTCTCCTGTGTCTGGCATAAGTACCAACCTAATCATACAACTAAAATGGATAACCAAGTACAAGAAGCGTACTCCATGAAGAACTGGTCCAGCTTTATGTTGTGGAACTGTGGACATAAAGCTAATCTTAATCTGACGGTAGACGATGTTAATACTAAGTCAGGTCATTGGCTCCATAACTTTAAATGGTTAGACGGTTGGGCGCATGGAAGGATGACCCAATATCCTATTGGAAAAATTAGTGAGGAGTGGAATTGGTTAGACCATCACTCATCTGAAACAATTGAACCTAAGAATGTACACTTTACTACGGGTGGCCCTTGGTTTGATAACTGGTCAGCATCTCGTGATGTAGATATTAAATACGCTACAGAGTGGAATACAATGAAAGATAAGATTACAATGGAAGAAGGACTATCTAATGTATAACTTTATAACCTCTATGAATGAGGATGGTTTAAAACTTTATGGTATGAAGATGCTTGAGACTGCTGCCCGATACTGGAAAGAACCTCTTAAACTTACAGTATACTACCATGACTTTGACTTAGATAAGCATGATGTACCCCATCCACCTCACATAGAGTATCGTAATCTTAATCTACTCACAGAGATGACTGCCTTCAGAGAAACATTTAAAGAACATGATGGAACTGAAGATGGTAAGATAGATTATAATTTTAGATTGGATGCTATAAAGTTTTGCCACAAAGTCTTTGCTCTAACAGAGTTTGCTTTTGAATTAGCTGAAGATAGTCGTGATCCTGGCTGGTGTATCTGGTTGGATGCAGATACCTTTACTAAGAAAGAATTTAATTCAACAGATTTAGATAAATTTCTTAACCCTAAAGCAGAGTTAGCTTTCTTAGGGAGGAAACATTTTGATTATAGTGAAACATCCTTTATGGGTTTCAATCTTAAGTATCGTGGAGCATTAGATTTACTGGGTGATCTACGTGGAGCTTATAACTCTGGTGAAGTTCTTAACTATCGTGAGTGGCATGATGGCTTTATCTTTGAAAGACTGCTCACTATTTACCGTGCTCATGGTATGAGAGTACAGGATTTCACAGGACACTTGGACATCAAAGACTTGGTAAAGGGTAAGCAAGCCTTTGAGTCCTTTCCACTTAGTGATTTTATGGAACATCTTAAGGGGGATCGTAAATCAAAAGTAAAAGGTAAGCCTATCCCTCCAGCCCAACGATATAAACAACTAGCAGATATCATTCGTCAGTACCAACCAGCTAGGGTAGTAGAGACTGGTACATGGATAGGACAACGTGCTATCGAAATGGCTCTAGCTTCCTTTGAGAATAGAGATGACTTCCATTATATGGGACATGATCTCTTTGAGGAGGGTAATGAAGAGTTAAGTATCAAGGAACTCAATGCTAAAAGGATTGTGTCCGTAGAAGATATTACTAAACATCTTAATGAGTTCAAAGATAAGATGAAAGAGAAAGATAAAATCTTTACCTTTGAACTAATAAAAGGAGATACAAATCAAACGCTACAGGAGAATATAGATGCCGACCTAGCTTACATTGATGGTGGGCATAGTACAATTACAGTTCAGAATGATTATAATAAACTTAAACATATTCCTGTAGTAGTCTTTGATGATTTCTTTACGGCTGATAAGGATGGTAATTGCGTAGAGCCTGAGTTTCAAGAAGTAAATAGGATCATGGAGAAGACAACCCACCGTAAGTATGTGCTGCCATCTAGTGATGGGGTGCGTGAGGGAGGGTTTACTCACCTAGCAGTCATGCTGACTGATCCTGATATCCCAGACTTAACCAATAAGGTAATGCAAGTTCCTATTCATGTTACTCCTAAAGACTGTGTGCCTGATCAGAACCTAGTAAGTAATATTAAAAAGAATATTAAGTTAATAGATAACTGGTTGGAGAAAGGTAGAGCACACTCCGATAGAGTTATTGTTGTATCAGGTGGTAGTAGTACAGACTGGGAGCATGTAAAGGAATTAAGCCGACAAGATAATACTCGTGTAGTCTGTGTTAAACATTCATACCCTCATCTTCTTAAACATGGCATCCAACCATGGGGATGTGTTATACTGGACCCAAGACCATTAAGTGGTAAGTCTACACATGGGGTTATTCGTAAGACTTTGTTCAATAAGGTAGATAAAAATACTATATTCTTCCTAGCATCTATGACTAATCCTTCAGTGACAAGGCTCCTTAAGAAACAAGGGGCTAATCTATGGGGATGGCACGCATTCTCTGATACTCTACGGTCAGAAGGAGACAGGAATAAACCAGTACTAGATAACACCATTAATGTTTCAAATGAATTTGATATACCATCTGATACTACATTCATTACAGGTGGAACTTGTGCAGCTATGAGAGCTATAGGTATGATGCACGTACTGGGCTTTAGAACCTTTGATCTTTTTGGTTATGACTGTATTGTACCAGAGCCTAGTGCTAAAGATAAGACTAAGAAGGAGAAGGATGGTAGACCTAAGTGGATGAATGTTACAGTAGATGATCATAAGTTCTGGACTACAGGAGAACTACTAGCTATGGCACAGGACTGTGAGAAACTCTTTGAACGTGATGATGTAGATATGGATATCACGGTACATGGAGAGAATACTTTAGTAAGTACCCTATGGGAGAAGTCACGTATGAGTAAAGTTAAAAGTTATAAGGAGTTTTTACCATGTTAGGATTAGCAGATAGTATTGTAGGGGTAGCAGGGAAAGTCTTAGATAAGTTTGTAGAAGATAAAGACTTAAAGACTAAACTCAATGCCGAACTTAAACAACAGATGATTAGCCTTGACCTTGCTCAAGCACAAGCTAACATAGAGCAAGCTAAACATCCCTCCATCTTTGTTAGTGGTAGCCGACCAGCCATCATGTGGATATGTGCATTTGGTTTGGGCTGGCAATTTGTATTTCAGCCTGTATTTGTCTGGGCTATAGCTATTTCAGGTGCAGACATAGCTATTCCTATTATACCTACTGAGGGGTTAATGACCCTTACCCTATCATTATTGGGACTAGGTGCTGCTAGGTCAGCAGAAAAGTTCAAGGGTGTAGCTAGAGAGAACATGAGAAAGAGTAGATGATAACGGTTACAGAAGCAGCAGACCTTCACCTCTCCTCTATTATTGCTGAGAATAATCTTGAGGGCATCCTCTTAGCAGTAAAGGGAGGGGGCTGCTCTGGCTTTAACTATGACTGGCAACCCTTAGAAAAATTAGATACTAAAGTAACAGACTTTGAATTAGACCTGGACGTAGGTAAACTTATACTAGATGGTACATCAATTATGTACTTAGCTGGTATGGAAGTAGACTATCGGAAAGATATCTTTGGACAGAAGCTCATGGTAGAAAACCCTAATGTCCAGTCTATGTGTGGGTGTGGAGAAAGTTTTTCTCCTAAAGGTGTAGTCTT
>Ga0098055_1000950_pt1 | contig 16169 bp, 24 predicted proteins | sample 17_taG_FD_75107 | JGI IMG/M metagenome (GOLD analysis project Ga0098055, IMG submission 75107) | Marine viral communities from the Subarctic Pacific Ocean - 17_ETSP_OMZ_AT15314 metaG | ecosystem: Environmental > Aquatic > Marine > Oceanic | place: Pacific Ocean | collected 2015-01-18 | reverse complement strand
GATTGTTGTCATGCTATTCTCCTTATATTAAGCAAGTTAAATTTCGAGACCCTTTCGGCATCTCTGTAATGTACTAAGAACCATTCTTAGTACGTTTTATTTAGCATATTTTCACTTTTTTGGAGTTATAACCCCAATTTTTCTGAAAATAACACTAAATTCTTTGCTGGACCAACATCTTTTGGTAGTCCACCATGTTCTTCTATATACTCTCGTAGTACTGCTTTGTACCAATTCTGAGAGTTATGACGGGCTTGTTTATTAAAACGTGCAATCCCGGCACTGGAACCATCCATAGTAAGTAACGCTCTAGCACACTCTATTTGAAGTGTGCGAACAGATAACTCCTCTATATTAATATTTTCTTTTTTCAAGTGGGGCTTCCTTTTGACGTAATGTTCTTAACCATCTTTGACGGCCTGCTTTCTTTGCCGTGCGCCTTTTTGCACTTGGTTTTTCAAATGCTTGGCGCTCTCTAACTTCCTGAACGATACCTGCTTCTGTACACTTCTTTTTGAATGTACGTAATGCTCTTTCAAAATTGCCATTTCTGACTTCTACAGTTAACCCAGACTTTCTGTCTTTGTTTCTGTCCCTACTTGTATTTCCTTTTACATAATGTTTAGCCATCTTTTATTACTACACCTATTATTCTGTTACCAGCCATCTTCAAGGGAGCATCGTATTTGTAATTCTCTAAGACTTCGAATGCCTCTTTGAAATGATTAAATACATCGCTACTTTTAGCGTTTTCTCTTCCTCGCATCTGTACTGTGAGTTTTACCTTTGAGCCTTTATCAATAAACTCTTGGGCATGTTTTAGTTTGATATTTAAATCATTCTGACCAATACCAGGCCTAAACTTGACCTCTTTAATTTGTATTTGGCTTGCTCTTGCCTTTTTAGCGTTTTCTTTTTCACGCTTCTTTATTTCGTAATTGTATTTATTTAAACTAATAATCTTACAAACTGGTGGGATTGCATTTTCAACAGTTAAAATCAAGTCTAATTGTTTTTGCTTTGCTAAATTTAATGCTTCATGTTTTGATATTATTCCCAAAGCAGTACCATCTTCGTCAATTACTCTTACTTCTTTTGAAGTTATGCGTTCATTCATAATAACATTGTTTCGTTTATTATGTGAATATGAATCATTACGATTTTTATTCATTTATATTTGCATTTCCTAAATCCTCATCAAATACCATTAATGGTTCTGCGTGGTCTGTAATGAATTCATCATTGATTACTACCGAAGAAAGTCCGTCTCTTGCAAGTTTAGGTAACTTAAATTGTAATTTCAATAATGATTTTTCAATCACACTACGCAATCCTCTTGCTCCTGTTTCGTCAGTTGCGGCAATTTTGGCAATCTCTGCCAATGCTCCGTCAGTAATATCTAGTTTTACGTTGTCTAATGCAAACAAACGTTTGAACTGAGAAACAATATTATTCTTTGGTTCAGTCAATACTCTTACTAATTCATCTTTGGTAAGAGAATCTAAACCTACTAGAATTGGAAAACGTCCCATAAATTCTGGGATAATTCCATACTTAATCATATCACCAGCAGTAATTTCTTCTCTAGTATTGAATGATGGTGTATCTTTGTCTTTTACCTCTGCACCGAAGCCAATACTTGAACCAGTGTTTAGTCTTGTTGATATTACTTTATCTATACCAACAAATGCGCCGCCTACGATGAATAAGATTTTTGATGTATCAATCTCGACCATATCTTGACCTGGGTGTTTACGACCCCCGCCTGGTGGGACTCGAATAACAGAACCTTCAACAATTTTAAGTAATGCTTGTTGAACGCCTTCACCTGATACATCTTTAGTGATAGAAACACTCTCGCCTTTCTTTGCTTTCTTATCGATTTCATCAATATAAACAATACCACGTTCTGCTTTATTCACATCAAAATCAGATGCCATAAGTAAACGCTGTAAAACATTCTCTACATCTTCACCCACGTAACCGCTTTCAGTTAACGTAGTTGCATCAACTTGTGCGAATGGGACATTTAAGAATTTAGCAATAGTTTTACCTAGTAATGTTTTACCGACACCACTTGGTCCAAATAGAAGAATGTTTGATTTTTCCAACTCAACTTCATCCTTATCATCTGGTGCATTGATGCGTTTATAATGATTATAGACTGCAACACTTAGAACTTCTTTTGCTTCGTTCTGACCGATAACATGTTCATCTAAGAAATCTTTAATTTCGTCCGGTGTGGCCGGAATGCCATCCTCAGATAAAATGCCATCATCTTTTTTCTCATGTACGATATCGTGGCACAAATCAATACACTCATTACAAATGTACTGATTTGGTCCAGCGATTAAAGTTTTGATTTCGTCTTTTGGTTTGCCACAAAACGAACACTTGTATTCTTTAGTATCTGCCAATTACTTGCCTTTATTATCCAGGTCGTCTAACCAACCATCTTGTTTAATTGCTTCTGTATTTATCTCTCTCTGAATTTCTTCTGGAGATTGTTCTACAGTCTCTTTTGTAACTTCACTTTTACTATTATCGCTCATTGAGGTCGAAATGTCAAGCGATTTTTCATCTTTTTTATCATTTTTTTTCTGTTTCTTTTTAAAAATGCTCTCAAAGATTTCTTCTTGTCTAGTTTCATGGTCGTTACGGTGTATAAAACTGTAGTTTGCCGCAATTAGTAATAAAACGGCTAAAGGGTCGAATACGAAAATGAATATAATAATAAGCCATCTAACAGCATCATCAATGGTGCCAATGTCTGTATTTCCATATACCAATTCAGCAATATACTTAATTGGTCCAACTTCTGCTTCTAATGAACGAACTTCACTTTCAAGTGTGAACTTTTCTTCATACAAAGCATCAATAGATGTATCATTCGTTCTTACTCTTTCTTGTAGTTGGTCAATTTCACCATCGTTATCAACTTCCATAACATCAGATAATTGGCGTCTAAGGTTTTCAATAGTAGATTGAGAATTAGTAATCTCTCTATCTGCTATCAATCTTAAACGTTTTATTTCTTCTTTTGCTACGTCAATTGCCGATGTATCGATATTTCTACGGATACTTTCTACAATATCTGACAAACGGTTCCTGTCTTCTTCTAGTTTCATACGAAACTGGTCTGACTTCTGTGATGTTATCCAACCAAACTTACCGTCAACTCTTACACCGATTAATGCTTGAAGTTTTGAAATTTCATCATTTTCGATATATTTTTCCATCTTATCAATGGTGGCGTTAACTCTATTCAGTTGATTTGCGTAATCACCTACACGTTCATCTGCGTCTTGTTTTTCATCTGCAATAATTTGCATCTGTTCGTCTACTGCTGGTTGAACACGGTTATATGCCATATCCATACGCTCTTGTTCAGCAGTGATTTGATTTTGGATAGAAGTTGTATCAACTGTGCTTTCTGTATCTAACTTAGTGATTTTAACTTCTAGTCTCTTTGTTGAATTTTCATACCTTGCTATATCTTGTACGATACGTTCAATACGTGCGGTGCTTTCTTGGCCCTGTGCCGCTTGTTCTAAGTGTGCTTTTGATAGATAACCAAAAATACCCATAGATGTAATAAACATTAATACAATGACTGCCACAGTCAAGTATGTTTTCAAAAAGAAAGGTGCCCTCTGCCAATTACGGTATACCCATGATGCAGATATTAATTTACCTACTTCAAGGGAACCTGCCATTATCGCTACTGGAATAGCCGAGGCGGCAAAAATCGCCATAAGTCCAGCGATTGAAAACCACGCGGCGATACCGGCAATTGCGATAGCCACAAAAAATACTATAATTGGGAATAACATATTAAATCTCCTCCGATTAACAGACCTCATACGTATTTATCTGTTATACCGGAGAAAATTAAGTGTTTACTTAAACTAAAGTGACAAGTTAAGAAATACAATAGTTCCTTTAGCATATGGTCCTTTAGTTCTGAACGTATATTTCATACCATTTACATCAACAACAGTGTTGTAACCAACTGTCTGTTGTACAAGAGTATTAACATACACAACTTCGCATTGCTCGACTTCTCTATAGCCGATAACTTGTTGAGTAGTTGCATTCTTGTTAGCAAGGTCGGCACCTAGAATAGCACCTAAGAAAGTAGCGGCATCGTTGCCTTTACCTTTACCGATTTGATTACCAAGAATACCACCAATGATTGCACCACCAAGTACTTCGCCTGTCTGTGCTTGTCGTTTTACTTTTCCATATACTGGAACAGATGCAATTTCACAAATCTGTTCTGGAACAGTCTTTGTTACATCTTTTGTAATCGGGTTACTGCTTGTAACTTCACCCTGTACTCTTGTTGTTTCTGCGTTTGCAGTAGAGACTGATAGCATCAATGCCATCGTTATAAAAGTCATCCATTTCTTCATTATATTCTCCTCTATGTTATTAAGTGTATATTATAGCACTCTTTTATTACTTTGTCAAGTTTTTTAATAGTTCTTCTAAAGTGTCTTTTAACAGTTCTTGGTCTTCTACATCTTCTGCAAAATCTTTAATAGTTGCAATTCTTTCTAAATCACTATTAGTATTATTCTTATTTTCATTCAATCTACGTGACCGAATACGAAAGTTAGAAATAGAGTTATCTCCTCCTTGTTCTCTTGGTAGAATATGGTCCAAGTTAGGTTCATGCATTTTATCGATTGGTTTAATCTTGTTATGTCCTGCACCCCAATCATAAGCATAAAAAGTATCACCCACAAGATATCCTCTGGATTCTTCTAAATGTGTTTCAATGAAAGACATTGCTTGTTTGTCTGTCCACTTATAATCCTTTTTATACTTTCCAAGAATTTTTACTTTAAAGAGTATATCTGGGTCTTGATAATTTCTTACTGCGAATTTAAACAACTCCTGTGTGTAATATGTTGTTTCATCAAAACCTGAATAAAGTTTACGTGTTTGTATACGCTCATTAAACATATTACGCCACCATTGACATTGGCATTACTTCAAAGTCTGCCATAAGTTCAGATGCAACGTCATAATCTTTGAGAACAATTGGTTCCCACTTGATTTTAGGCTCAACGACACGAACAAGTTTCAACACACCAGATGCCCATTGTACCTGTAAGTCCTGCTCAGTAAATACATTCAAATCATGTGCGCCACCAATACCGTTAACACATGCCTTTCTTGCTTCCAAATAAAGACCCGAACGATTGCTTGATGGACACCAATGACGAATGCCACTTTCTACTGCCATGTCAATAACAATTTCATTTTCTGATATATCTGATTGTGTTTCTAAGAATTTACATACCATTTCGATAGCCTGTGCTGGGATGCCACCACCTGCTTTGTACATTGTTTGTGCGATAATACGAGTAGCACGTTCAAAGATATCATTTCCATAACGTTCATAGTCACGTACAAGACTAGCAACGCCGGTACATGCCATTCGTTCTGACACTGAGCCTTTTTCAACAATCTTAATACCTGCCTGAACTTCAACGATTTCATAAACCGAATATGCAATTTGATATTCTGGGTCTAAGGATTCAATATCTTTGTTTTCTTTTGTTGAAGTTATAACCATTTGTACACGATTGCGCCATTTGTCAAACTCACTTGCAACAAGACTGTTAATGTTCACACATCCATATTGCTCAACATCAACACTTTCATCTTCTGATTCCTCATACTCAACTGGGATTTCACGTACACCAAGAATAATGGAAGAAACGTTACGATGTTGTGCATCATTCATATAAAACTTGTCTTCTGCAACATCATAACGTGCAAGACCTGTTAATACTTTTTTCGGATTGAAGACAAATAAAATATCTTTCAAAAGATGGCGTAGCATGATGCCACGTTGTACTTTGTTATTCTTGTACATCTTATCAGTATTTTGATACATTTCACGTGGACGGCGCAATCCATTCACTAACAACCCAAGTTTATCTTGCCAATTTAAATCAATACCTTGAAGTACTTTTGTTTGTGCTAATATTTTTAAAATTTCATTTGCTACTTCATACAAAGAAGGAAACTTACCAAGATGGTCAGTTGATACATACTTTGGAACTTTGTTAATAATTAACATCTTTTCATCGTATGACAATTCAGAAATATGGGTACGTTCAGTCACATCACCAAACACACGTTCTAATTTTTCACCCCAAATTGCTTTCGGGTCTTTGTTCATTCCTGCCATTTATAGGCTCCTTTAATTAATATACAAGTATTATAGCACATATTTCTAGTCTGTCAAGTTTTCGAACTTTTCAAACAATGTTTCTTGCATCGCATATGCTTCTTTCTCCCAAGGAGCATCCCAATACTTAACATTTTCACAATCTTTGCCCTTCCAGAAACGCCTATAAGACCCTTTTTCTGAGTAATCCCTACGTTCCAATTTAGCAAATTGCTTTACATGTACCATTTCATGGCAGATACAAGTGACCATATCTTCGTAATCTAAGTTTTTATCAACATCTATCGTAAACTCACGAGGACGCCAAGGTTTATCTTCCCATATACAGAAGCCTTCTGCGCCATCTTTTGACAATAAATTTGAGAATTTGAGAGTAATCGAAAGAGTAGTATAACGGCTTAGCATTTCTTTAACACAAAATGAAATGACATTATATGCCAATTCTCTATTCTTTTTGTTTGAACCTTCAACAAATATCTCAGACATATAGCACTCTTTCTTTTGATTACTTATATATTATAGCATTGATTCGGGATTTGTCAAGTATTAATTTGTATACATTTTACGATATGCTTCGATATCTTTCTCATACTGTTTTGAACAGAAACTAGATTGACGTTTCCAAAAATTCATCTTACGCTCACATATGTCTAACTCTTTAGAGGCGTGATGTTTTTCAACTCTATCGTCACTTTTCAATAATATAAATTTCAGGAAAAAATAGTTTTCTAAATGCTTACAAATCATATGATTTGCATCATAGTCTTCTGCAAAAAAAGGTTTAGTTGAGCGGCGAACTTCATTATCGCTATAAAAAAACATCATGGTGATTCTCTTTCTCTCTGATTGCTTACTTAATATAGCATCAAATCAGAGATTGTCAAGTTTTTTATACCATTTGTGTGATTTTTCTACCGCCTTTTGGATAGACCGAGAAACGTGCGCCTTTGACACCGAAGTTGTCTCTGTCACCTTTGTACATCGCCATTAGTACTGGTTCAAATTCGCCTTCTACACGTTCACCATTTGAGTGATGTGGTCCTGTTGATACAAGTTTATTACCATCAAATACTGGGTCGCCTTGTAATACTAAGTCAACATTCTGCTTACCAGGTTCACTTTTAAAACCAATACCATAAACTGCGATACCACGTAATACTCCATTTTTAATTTCTCTTGCGTATGTAGTCGCTCTTGGTATTTGTCCACCTGTCATATCAATTACTGTTTTAGCAAATGCAAGAATTTCTTCTTTTGCTTCTGGAAATCGTTGATATACAGTTTTCATTTCTCTGTCACTCATTCCGCCCCATTGTCCAAAATCTTTTGCACGTGAACCTTTCTTATGAGATATCCAAGCAACTTCATTACCTGCGGCATCTTCGGCATGAAAGTCAGATTTGGGTGTTCCTGGAGTTGTGACAAACTTAGCAACATTAACTGTTCTATCACCAATAACTACTGGTATTTCTTCTTTGTCGCCTTTTAATTTTGCGAACATTTCATTAATGGAACCCAACGCCGCATCTTCGTCACGTGTTGAAAAGCCTGCGCCTTTGCCACCAAACTCACCTGTCTTTTCAAGTCCTCTAAGTCTAATCATCTGACCATTTTCCATTTCAAACTGGTCAGGAATTACACCTTGCTTAAGAAGTCGTAATACTTCATCATCTTTCTTTAACTTGATGGTGGGTTTATCATCACCTAGAACTACGAACATCATTCCTGCTTCGTATTTTTTGATGAAAGTATCTAGTCTACTTTTATTCTTAAGTAAACTTTTTTTGGTCACTGGACCTTCTATTAATTCTGAATATCGCATACTTGTATTTATCATTTAAATAAAAAAGACTGCTACCAAGTAACAGCCTTCTTTTATATTGTTTATAGTAGTTTAAGTATGAAACAGTGACCAAAACTTTTATGTAATATTTTATAATAAAGTGATAGGAGGGACTTGCGATTACCCTCAACCCGGTCAACAGTCGCTTTGCTCAATTTCCGGGAGCCTCGCATCAAAGAGTTATCTTCGAAACCTGCATCTTCGTGTCTCCACGCTCATACAGTGTCACTACAACTACGAGCCAAGTTTGGGGCCTGTAACCCCTCTTCCTTGCACTATCTAACTAAGGGCCGTCACCCTTGCTATTCTTTTAATATAACAAATCTAAAGTGATTCGTCAAGTGTTTTTTTTATTTTTTTAATCTTTTTTTGATGTTACCATTTGCAACACAATAGTCAACTCATAGATTGCTTTATCTAAAACTAAATGAGCAATCCTGTCGTTGTTCTTCTGTTTCTCATCGTGCAATAAGTCTAGTCGTACTCGAATATAAGTTTCTGCACTGTGTGGTTTTCCTCTACGCAATTGTTCTATCTTTCTTTACATAAACTACATCAACCCAATCTGTTCTTCCTGTCATTGGGTTCTTGCTGATATATCCAATATCATATAGTTCGAATCCTAATGGTAGCAAAGTTTTTTCTAAGTCATAGAATGAATTTTGCTTTTTATACAAATCATAAAACATAAGTTCAGTTACTATTACGTTTGTATTATTTAGTATATATTTACCACCTTCCAGTATCTCTGGTTCACTTCCTTGCGTATCCATTTTTAATAAATCAATATGTGTGATATTATTGTCATTTGCCCAATTATCTAGTGTTTGAGTATCAACATATGTTTGCCTACTTTTAAGAAAATTCTCATGTGCTGGTTCTGGACTATTAAGTGCTATACTATCTTTGCTTTCTTCATTTAACTTATAAAACCCACTCAACATAATTTGATGTTCGTTTACATGAAATTTGCGCATTCCACTATTTTTACTAAGTGCTAGATTATAAGTATGTACATTATCGTACATTTTAGCAACTCTAGTTAATTCAAAATACTGCGAAGTTAGTGGCTCAATGCTGTGAACTTCAGCATCTTTCCAAACACTTTTTAATTTATGTACTGTCTGTCCTACATTTGCGCCGACATCAATACAAACTGGTTTATCAGTACCGATAATTTTCTTAAGAAAACTATCATTATCAAAATTTTCTAAATAGTCTTCGGTTCGTTCTCTACTTGATTTGTACATCCCTAATCCTTATACTAGTACGTTTTTGTCTCGCCAGTTTTTATTTACATAGTTTACAATTATTGACATTCTGTTATCATTTAATGTCGGAAGTCCATGTTTTTCGGTTGCAGTATTTTTAAAGAACCAACCGCTACCTGTTACCGCACTTGTTGTGACGTTGTTAAATGTCGTACTTATATTTAAATCACTCAAATACAGTTGTAGAGTAAACTCTTTTGCTGGGTCATCAACGTGTTCTTCCAACCAACTACCTTTTATATCTTTACATATTTCTATTCGTGTTCTGCATTCTGTTAGGTCAAAAGATACAAAATCACTAAAACGCTTTTTTGTATATTTGTTATCAAAGTAATCACATATATATTTGTAACCGAATGATTCATATTGATTTGCCCAAATACGAACATTCTTGTCTGTTCTCTTTCCCTCTATAATAGAAAATGGAAATACTTCGGCCTCAAGTGTGATTGCATCTAATACTTCTTTTGGAAATGTTGTATCAAATTCCCAAATATCAAATCCGATATTCTTCTTTGTTATATTACAAATCGCCACGTATTGTTCTCCTTTATAATAATTTGTTGTTTATCTACATAGACACTATTCTTTTTTAGTTCTAGTTTTATTGGTTCAGACAATGTATGTGGGTTTCCATTTTCATACATTCCTAAAGTAGTATCAATTGTTTTTACCTCTTTATACTTATACATTTTATTACCACACGCTGACGTAAAACCTCTAGGTTTACCATCAGAATTGTCGGCAGTCATAAACTCTAATTTTGTAGTATCAAATCGTCTACGATTATATGGTATGAATTGCAAATCTGGGTAATCATTCTTTAATTTACCAGAGTAGTCTGTGATTATAAGTGTAACTGGTTCTTCTACAATATCTTTAAATATCATACGGGTGCCACCAGGATGAATAGAAAATTCTTTAGTATCGAAGTAGTTGCAACAGATTGGATTAACAAATCGTTTTTCTTTTTTCAAACTATCAATCATTGATTTGAATGAAATCATTTTGACCATTCTGTCCGAATCGATATCTTTGTTATTTGTCCAAAGAACCTTTTTATCACCGAAGCAGTATTTGATTTGGTTATCTAATGTAGCAGATACCTCGTATTTCCATATTAAACTAGAAATATCAGTTAAAGTTTCTTGTAAAATATATGTTGTAGTATCCCAGTCTTTGTCAAACTTCTTGGTTAATCTAACGAAGTGGTCATAATCTTCTATTCTCACACTAGAAAAATTAGCCATCGTCTTCGCCGTCAAACTCATCTAACAATGGAGTTTTATCTTCTTTATAACCCTTAGATGGATTCACATCATCTGCGCCAGGTAGTGGGCTAATTTGTTGAGTAATTACGGGCCATATCTGTGACATCTTGTCATTGATATCATATAATCTCTGTGTAAACTTAGGATGGTTATCTGGTATGATTGCATCTGCAGGACATTCTGGTTCGCAAACCCCACAATCGATACATTCATCAGGATTAATAACTAGCATAGTTGGGCCTTCATAAAAACAATCTACTGGACACACTTCTACGCAATCAGTGTACTTACATTTAATACAATCTTGCGTCACTACATAAGCCATATGGCCTCCTCTTGAATTATAAAGCGTAACTAATTCTGTTGCCAGGCTAGTTACCAACCCCTACGTGCTTAAAACTAAGCCGCTAAAGCCATTTCTGGCGCATAATTATCGTTTGCAATTATGAATTGTGACCAATAACGCAGTCATCCGGTAAACTCCACTTCACTTCCCACACCTGTCGATACCTACTTCAACCCCATAAGAAACACACTTATCTAAATGTGCTTGTGGTGGAGTTGCCGGGAGTCGCACCCGGGTCCAGTTTGTGTCCATGTCACTTCAACATTTACATCTATATTTATACACTATATTACTTCATTTGTCAAGCAATATCCGTAAAAAAAGGGGGAATATATTCCCCCCTCTTCGCCTTATTGATTGCTAATTAAAACGACCAAGAAGCCTTTAACTTAATGTCACCACGTTCGCCCGCATTCCAATCATAAGTTGTACCCACTGAAAGTTCTACGCTTGTAGTCATGTCATAAGTGGCTGCCAAATCTAAAACTGAGCCATCAAGGTTATCATCGAAAGTAAAGCCGTTTACATTATCATAGATTGATAATTTTGACTTTGCTGACAATTCAAAATCTTGTAGAGCGTTAGTCCAAGTAACTTCTGGAGTAACAGACAAAGTTGTAGTTTCTGCATCTACCATATATTCAGTATCTACTGTTCCTGACACGTCAATGGTACCTGCAATTGCTGTTGAGGCAGCAAATGTTAATGCTACTGCTGTAGCAGATAAAATGTTTTTCATTTTATTTCTTCCTTGTATTATTAAAAAAACTACCACATATATGGTAGCAAAACATAGCACCATACATTGTTGCTATGTTCAGACTTAAGTATACTCTAAATTGGTTATAGAGTCAACCTAAATCGTAACTTTTCAGTATATATTTACGAAAAGTTCTGTTTATTTATCTTTTCTAGCCTTATAAGACCTAATTTCTTCTGCTACGCTTTCAATAGAACCCATATTTATTAATATTGTGTCTCTGAAATAGTCTTTATCATTCGCATATGAATGAAAACTAGTGGAAGATGGGACAAATGCCATTGCACGATTTTCTTTCCATTCTACTCGTCCCACAATCTTACTATCTTCCTTCATGCTTTCATGGAATCGTGTTCCTTGATTAATCTCGCCAACATATACTATTGTTGATAACCTTTTCCAAAGAGAATCGATATGAATTTTGTATGAGGTATGAGGTTGTTGTTTATTAACCCATATGACATAATCATTAGGTGTCATTTCTTGTTCTGATGCGTTGGGCACTTGTTCAAGTAATTTATTACGTATATTAGTCAACATATTACCAAATGCATTTCTAACTTCATTTTCTTCCGGTAGTTGATGTAATCCTCCGTCCAAATCATTCATCGCTGACTTAATTCTATCGTACAACTCTTGTGGTAAAAAGTTATCTATGATTGCATGGGGTTGTGGAAATTCCCTATACTGTACATCCATTTAATCTATCCTAACTGCCTTTGCGTTTATTTCTTGCTTACTACCGTAGTCTCTAACTGCGGCTTTGATGGCATCTTCTGCCAGTACGCTACAGTGAATCTTAACTGGAGGTAACGCTAGTTCTTCAACTATTGTTGTGTTCTTAATTTCTTGTGCTTCGTCTAATGACATACCTTTTAGCATTGTTGTCACCATGCTTGAACTAGCAATAGCACTGCCACATCCGTATGTTTTAAATTTTGCATCTTCTATAATTCCTTCATCGTTTACTTTTATTTGTAAACGCATAACGTCTCCACAAGCAGGTGCACCTACCATACCAGTTCCAATATTATCTTCCTTGGGGTCGAACTTACCTACATTTCTTGGATTATTGTAATGGTCTAGCACTTTTTCTGAATAAGCCACTATCTTCTCCGTTTTAAATTATTGCGTTCTTTTTTCCCATAATGCTTCGAACTCATCACAGCAATATTCTGCTCTTTCATTGTTTCCCCAAAGCCTTTTGAAATAACTATCATACATACGTTGTACATCTTCCAGAGTATATTCATCTGGAATCAAATGACCTTTAACATAAAAAAACATTCTGTTTGCTTCTTTCCAGTCTATAGTCAAATACTTACTGTATGATACATTAGTAGGCAACGCATAAAACCTTTCTTGTAACAACATAGCGACATTAAGTCGCTATGTTTACTTATTATATTTATACTATTCGCTTTTCCAAATAGTCCAGGCACCATATGCCATCATTCCCCATGCTAATAGTTTAGCAATAGGTCCTAGAAATACAACTGATGCTCCTGCTACTAATAGTAGAATGCCATCAAATGTTGTTCTCTCTTTTAGTCTGTCTTTAATCCAAGTAAACATATTTACTCCTTTCATATTATTCTCACCATTGAGAATTTCGTTATCAAATTGTATCATAATACATTTGAAATTAATCGTTATTCTTTCTTGCAATTCTTTTCAATTTGTTCTTACGCTTTGACATCGCCAAGTTTAGTGATGTTGCGCCTGCTCTTGTATCAAAAGTGATACCCTCTAAGTGGTCATACTCATGTTGAAATGCTTGAGCCCACACACCGGTGAATAAACTTTCTCTTTGATTGCCACTTAAATCTGTGAACTTAGTAAGAATGCCAGTATGTCGTGGCACTTTCATTTCTAAGTGCGGAAAACTCAAACAACCTTCTTGGAACTTTACTGTTTCGCTGTCTTCTGCAACTTCATACGAAGGATTAATACAAACAACAAAACCAGTCTCTTTGTGGCCCACAACAAACAAACGTTTGTTCACCCCAACTTGTGGTGCGGCTAGGCCAATGCCGTCATGCTCTTGCATAATTACAATCATGTCATATACTAATTTCTTTGTTTCTTCTGTGATTTCTCCGTATTCTTCACAAACTGTTTTTAATATCTTATCGTTTTCACTAACTAATTCCATAGTATTCCTCATCTGGGCATATTCCATGTTCTGCCTGTACAGTACAATGCGTAACACCGAAGTCTTCGTACAACGCCCGTTTAGTTAAATAGATTGCATTGTTGCAATCGCCCTTTTCTTTCAATGTAACATGTAGCGTCATTGCCACTTTTCTACCTGACAGTTCCCAAATATGCACATGGTGTATGTCTTTGACATCTGGTGCTTTAGATAATACTGTCGTTCTTACGTCCTCTTCTGATATATAGTCTGGCTTATGTTCCATCATAATAGATACACAATCTTTAAGTAACTCCCAGCCACTTTTTAAGATAAGTGCCGCCAATAATATACCAATAATCGAATCCGCATAATACCAATCAGTAAAATAGATAACTATACCACTAATGATAGCCGCAATGCTTCCGAATATATCTAATATTACATGCAAGATTGCCCCTCGCATATTAATACTATTACCTGTATGATTTGCATGTAATATCTTAAACACTACTAAATTAGCAATGAGACCTAATACTGCAACTGGCAATAATGTATTTGGGTCTACTACAACTGGATTTATTAATCTATCAATAGATTCCCAAATAATAAATGCAAACAACACAAACCAAAGTAATGCATTAATAAACGCCGCAATTACTTCGGCTCTCATAAATCCATATGTATATTTTTCTGTCGGTGCTTTCTTGCCAATCCAAAAACCGAATAAAGCAATAGACATCGCAAGTACATCTGTCGCTAAATGTCCTGCATCACTCAATAAAGCAATTGAGTTGCTTATAATTGCACCTACATATTCAATAACAATAAACAGAGTTAAGATAACAATACTCCATTTGATTGCTCGTTCTGAATTATCTTTTTGTCTTATATGATAGTCTACATGGCTCATTCAAATAACACCTTATACGTTGCATCTATACCATCTACAATAGAGGTCTTCGGATGCCAATTCAATAATTTTTTAGTTTTACTAATATCTGCTAAAGTTTCTTTTGCGTACCCACGTGGGTTATCTATATTTATAACTTTTACATCCGAATATTTCCTTAGAATATCAATAACACCGTTAACTGTTATGTTTGTTCCTGTACCCACATTGAACGTTTCATTCTTTACTTTGGACTCAATACTAGAAATACATGCGGCCGCAACGTCTGAAACATGACAATAATCACGTTTATATTCACCATCACCATGTACAGTAAGTTCTTTTCCTTCTTTGGCTAACCTAGCAAACTTACCAATCATCAATCCACCTTCATTAGAATTTGGCTGATTTTCTGAATATACTGTGAAGAAACGCAGAATGTTGTAATTTAAATTAAACATATTCTTATATTGTTTACACAAGTGTTCACCAAACAACTTTGTCATAGCATAGTAGTTCAATGGGTCGGGTTTGTGATAAGGTTTGTGTGGCGCTGGGTTATTACCATATATCGAACTAGAACTTGCATACACCAGTTTCCTAACACCAACTGCACTTGCGGCAGTCAGGACATTTTTTGTTCCTGTAACATTGTTGTCATAGTAAGCGTCAGGGTTAATGAAACTTTCAGGTATACGTGGTTTTGCCGCTAAGTGAATTACAAAATCTTGCCCTGCACACGCAATAACACATCTTGCCGCATTTTGAATATCGCCTTTAATATATTTTATATGTTCCCAATTTTCTGGTTTTTCTTTTTTGTCAATTACTGTCACAGTGTATCCTTTGACGTACAGTTGTTTTACTAATTCTGTACCAATATACCCTGCGCCGCCTGTTACTAATACTTTACCCTTTGATTGCATCAATTACCTCTCTTGGAATTCGTTTTAATTTTCTCGTATGTTCATCTATAATACTAAATGATACAATTGCATTTGTGGCCATTTCATATTCTGTAGTATCTCTATCTCTGTACATCATTTCAACTTTGATATCAATTCTTGCTGGTGTAATATCCACACACTCTGCGTATATTTCTAAATAACCAAAAGGAAACACACTCTTATTAAATTGCATTCTCACTTCATTAGTTACTGCGTAGACCCCTCTCATTTCTGCTAAGAATTCTTCACTCATCCAAGTCAATGCAGATATATCAATCTTATCAAACAGATATGCTCCGCACATACTCTTGTTTCCATTTACTTGAGCATGTTCTGTGTAGCCTTTGTATACTAATTTACGGCTCATTCTGGAACAAAGTCCGGTGGTAAATCCATTTCTGAGTCTTCATACAAAAATTCATTTCTGCGTTCAGCAAGAAAAACTCTTGCATCTGGGTCCATCATGTTCATTCTGTTTTCATTGATGAACATTGTCT
>Ga0098055_1000949_pt1 | contig 16171 bp, 24 predicted proteins | sample 17_taG_FD_75107 | JGI IMG/M metagenome (GOLD analysis project Ga0098055, IMG submission 75107) | Marine viral communities from the Subarctic Pacific Ocean - 17_ETSP_OMZ_AT15314 metaG | ecosystem: Environmental > Aquatic > Marine > Oceanic | place: Pacific Ocean | collected 2015-01-18 | reverse complement strand
ATTTTCATTTATACCTACTCTCATTCTAATTACATCTCCGTTAAGCCATTTAGCACCTTCAGGACTTCCTGAGAATTTCCAAGTTGCATTAGACCATCCTTCTCTATATGACATAGCTGTATTAGCTCCGTAGTTAGTCCAAGGTCCATTAGGAGTTGGGTGAAACCAATGTGAGAATTGAAAACCATAATGACCAGAGTTTGGTCCACTACAGAATTTACTAGGGTCAGCATAAGTTGAATTACCATTAAATTTACCATCAGCATAATCATCATCACTAACGATTAATCCAAATCCAATTATACCTTCATTTCTTATATCAAATGTAAAGTATTCACCAGCTTGATTAATTGTTTCAGGAGTTTTATATCCACCACCATTATAATGATTAGTAGTTGCTCCATATTCATCAGCAGCTACTTCTATAGCAGTACCTTTAGCTACGTCAACTTCACTAGTAGTAACACCAGTTGCGTCAGCTATCATTGTAGCATATGGGTCAGATATTACTACAGATTGAAAAGCACCTACAGTAAATAATTCGTTTAAGTAATTAATAACATCATTTAATCCACCAGAAACAGAACTACCATCGTCACCACATACTCTTGTATGGTCTAATCCTGTAAAGTGAACTACATCTCCTAATTCAGATTTAATAGTTATTAATCCATCTCCAGTATCTACTGCTTTAATTGTATTAACACCATAACTAAATCCATTATCTAACATAATAGAAGTTGAGGTATCATCTAATTTAAAACATACATCTTCATCAGTTAAGTCAGTACCTGTACCACTTAATCCGATTACATTAGCATTAGCTGTTATATAATCAGCAGCTTGTTGAGGAGAATCAAATGAATTACCATCAGCTTTTGTAAATTCTGTATAAGGTATTCTAAAGAACTCATATTGAGTTTCTCCTGTTTGAGAAGTAATTACATCGTTTATTACATTTACAGAGTTAGTGTCAACATCATCTACTTGAGCACTTAAACAAGCATTCCAATATGTTGGATTACTTGAACCGTAAAAGTTAATACAATTACCTTGTTCGTTTCTTACTATTCTTATTGCCATCTTTTTTTTATCTTAAAATTGTTACTAATAAACCTAAAGGTTGTATAATTATTGGGTTGTCTGATTTTATTGCTGGTAATGTTAAAGCATTTATATCTTCATTACTAGTTAACCAAGCTGATATCTCTACTCTATTTAAGTAAGAGTTCCCTACAGTACCAGTACCATAAAATACAGGATTAGTAGTTAAAGGGAATGTGAAAGTTATATCATCATTATCATTTCTATTAGAGTACCATAAAGCTGGTTCTATAGTTGTATTTGCTATCTGAGGAATAACATTAAAGTCAAATCTAACTCTAAGTTGGTCACCAAATACACAATCATTTAATTTTATTCTACCTGTTGAGCCTTCAAACCCTGTTCCTAAAGAAGAAGGATATTTTGAATCATAATCGAAGTTGTAGTCAAATAAAGTATCTACTCCTTCAGGTAAGTTAGTACCTCTAAATAAACCAGTACCATTTTCTGCTGGTGTACTAGGTGTACCCCAATAAGGATTATCTACAGATAAATGTACATCGTTAGATAAGCTAAATACTTTCCATAATTCTTCATCTACATTAGATTGAGTATATTGGATACCAGCTCCTGACTGCCATACAAAGTTATTAGAAGTAGGTTTGTCAGCAAATGCTCCTGTATGAGAGTAACCAGATTTACCTTTATCTTCTAGATAAGATTCATATCTCGTGTCTCTTTGAGCAAGTCTAGATACATTGTTATTGCTAATTGACGAGTTTGTTTCACCGTCATCAAAAGGCAACTGGGAGTCATCAGATACTCCTGTAATTGTTCTTGTTAAAGCCATTGTTTTTTGTTAATTTATTGTTAATATTAAATTTGGGTAAAAAAAAAGGGCACTAATTAAAGCACCCTAATTTAGTTTTTTACATACTAGAAAGTAATTCAGTAAGCTTTTCTATTTGTTTTAAAGCAGCTAATTCAGCTTCATCATATTTAGGTTTTTCAGCTAGGTTATCTGTAAAGAATCCTTCTATACTAAATCCTTTTACAGCTCCTGTTTTAACGTAATCATTCCAGATTTCATCGTTATTACATTTAACTGATACCATCCATGTTCCTACAGGTAAACTCATATTATATTTACGAGATTTATCATTAATAGGGTCTTCTATAATCCAAGACTCTACTACAGTCAATCCTTGTACATCTACTTCGTGTTCTAGTGTACTGTTAGATTGATTACCTTTCATTAGGAATAATTCAGATGCTCTTCTTACTGTTTCTTTAGAGAAATATATATAATATTCTCCTTCAGCGTTAACTCTAAGTATTTTCTTATCAGGAACTAGAGCAGCTCCCATAAGTAATCTTTTTTCTTTATCTATAGACTGTAATTCTACAGTTGCAGCTTTTAATGCAATAAAATCTTCTTCTATTGCTGGGTTTTCTACTATACTAATAGCATCAATACCAGCCATGTCTAGAGTTTCATCTATAAACAGTTCGTAAACATTATCTTCCATTGTTATTTGTTTAAATTGTATATACCCCTATATAACGTAATATAAGGGTATATGTTTGGTTTTTATTATCAATCTTCACCGAAGGAAGCTTGACCTTGTATGTTGTTATCTAACTGTTGTTGATTAGTAATATCTGAAGATACTACATAAGCTTGAACAGGTTGATTTAATGCACTAGCAGTAGTTTGAGCAGCTTGATTCTCTCCAGTAGAACCTACTAAGTTAAAATCAAATGTTCTACCACCTTGACCACCACCAGAATCTCCACCACCAATGTTACCTTTACTAGATATACTAGTAGCAAGTATATTTGCAATAGATAAACCAGCACCAACTTTAGTTCTAGTTATATCCTTAGCCATTGTTATCTTATCAACTTGTTTAGCTGGGTTAGGTATAGAGTAAGGACCAAAAGGAATAGTATCTGGCATCTTTACGTGATTATCTCTCCTAGCAGATATAGCAGCGTTAGCAGAAACTATAACTTTAGCAATAGCAGCTCCTTTTTCTACAGCAAGAGCAATCTTAGCTAATGCTTTAGACCTTTTACCTAGATTAGTTAATAAAGTACCCATTTGACTAACAAAACCAACATATTCCATGTTAATTCTCTCTTGTTCTTTTCTTTTATCTATCTCAGTCTGGATATCTTCAAGTGCAATCTCCTTATTAAATTCAGCTTCTTCTCTTTTTATTTGCATATAAGCAGCAGAACCTTCTTTTTCTGCATCTAATCTAGCATTTATTTCAGCCATTTTAGCTTCTCTAGCAGAGTCTATTATCGCTTGATTTGCTTCTTTATTAGAACCTGTTCCAGAAGCATCTTCAACATCTCTTGAAAAGTTATCACTAGCTAATCCTTGTAATTTAAGCTCTTCTTTTCTTCTAGCTTCTTCTATTTTTCTAGTATATAGCAATGCATTACTCTCTAATGCTTCCCATTTCTCTACATCAGCCATTACAATAGATTCACTATGCTTTTTCTCAGCTTTTAGCTTCAATTCCTTGAAATTAGCATCATCTTTTATCTGCTCTAAGTAGTCAGCCAGTCTTTTATCTTGTTTCTCTTTAAATTCCTTAGTTTTACGTCTAATATCTTCATCAGCAAACTTTTGTTGTATTTCAAGTTTATCTTCCTCAAATTTAACACCAACAAGTTCTTGATTACGATTATTTTGTAATATAAGTTTATCAAATTCTAATAAATTCTGTTTAAATATCTTTAACCTTCTTTGTCTAGTTTTAGAACCACTATTTTCTTTAACAGGAAATAATTCATCTATCAAATCATTATCACCGAACATATTCATTATCTCTTCGATACGTGCTCTAGACTTTCTTAATCTAGTTTCTATAATACCCTCTTCTTTAGTAGAATCATAAGCATCTTCTTGTCTACCACTTAAATTAGGGTCATAAGTAGCTCCTAATATAAGTCCTTGACTAATAGTTCTATTTTGCATTTGCTGAAGCATATTCTCATTAGCTTGGTCTTGAGCTGCCTTAACTTCTTCATCAGAAAATTCCTTTCTTCTTTTAGTTTGAGCATCCATTAACTCAATCTCTAGTTCCATTTGCTCAGCTAATTGCTTTTCTATAACAGTTTGTAATGCAGAAGCTCTTGCTAATTGCTCTAATCCACCAATCTTTCTGTTAATAGCTTCAGTAGAAGCATCAGTTAATCTACCATTCTCATCTACTTCAACATTTAAGTCTTTATACTTATCATTAATTGCTGTTAAAGATTTAGCTAATTCATCATTAGATACATTTCCAGCATCTACTTGATTTTTAAATATCTTTAAATCACTACCAGCACCAGCAGCAGAAGTATTAAACTCTTTTAAAGAATCTGCAGCTTTCTTTTGGTTCATAGACCATCTTTCTAGTAAAGCAATACCAGTTTGGAACAATAGTAACGCTCCTAATGGGCCCATTAATGCTCCTCTTAATGCTACAAATGCTCCTTTTAATGAACCAGCTTTTTTATATGTACTAGCTAAGTTTGTACCTAACTGAGAAATGTTATTGGCAACACCTCGTATACCATAGTTACTATCCGATATTACACGACCTAATTCCAAAGTAGATGCAGATGCAGAACCAGTAGCATCTTGTAAATGCTGATTAGCCTTAGTCATCTCTTTAGTTCCTGAGGTTACGCTATTTTGCAATCTCTTAAATGCAACTTCTTGAGCTTCATATGCTTTAGTAACACCTTCAATCTTAACTTTACCATTATCAGTATTAACCTTTATAGTAAACGATTTTATTGTATTTTTACTTGTAGCCATTATTTATTACGTTTTATATAGTTTTTAAATTCACCAAAGTTATTTGGCATTTTGTTTTTTCCTTTTGCAATATCAATCTCATCACATATATTATATAGAGGTGATGAGTTTAACATTGTTATTATGTTCTTTATATTCATATTATTATTATTATTAATCGCCTTGACAGAAGCTATATTCTATCATAAGACCATTTGAATCAAGTTTATATAAATCACCATTATCATTTTTATACCATCCAGCACCAGCAGTAGTTCCACTTGTGTTAGTATATACAGTATCACCCATTGAAGGTGCAGTTGCATTTACAGTTAAGTATAATTGACTTTCTATAGATGCACTACAAGCATTCTCTTCAGTAGACATAGCTGGATTAGTTGACCAGAAAGGATAATAAGTAATTGGGTCTGTTCCACCGTTATCTCCACCGTTATCTCCACCATTACCAGTATCTGTAGTATCATCAGTTTCTGTTTCTATAACAACACCATCACCTAATTCATTTATAAGCTCTAATTTAGTCTTACCATTAGTTAGATTAGTTTCAAACTTATTTATTCTATATCTTTTGTTATTTATAACTAATTTATCATTAGGTTTTATTCTTAATAATATATTAACTGGTAAATAACAATCAAAAGTAAATAATCTAGATTGTTCATTGTATATAGCTTTAATATACTCTTTATAATAGCTATCAAATAAACTAGTATTTGCTGTTTCACCACTAAACTCACTAAATTCACTACCAAAATTAATAGTTTGACTATCATTATCGTCTGAATTCCTTACGTTAGAAGGCATTATATATCTGGTTTTTAATACACTTGTACCACCATCTATATAGCTAAATCTATGTTCTGTAGCATTTTCTATCTTGTTACAGTACATAAACATAGGTTTACCTTTAATTGCACTAGAATCTTCGTTAACCATCCATCCATGCTGTATGTCAGTTAATTCACTATCATTAGCTTGGTTAGTCATTCTCTCATACATCATCTTTTCTAGTGGTAATTTAACTTTATATGATTTATTACCATCAAAAGCTAATATAGAACCAATCTCTTCAGAGTTATGGTCTACTCTTTCATTACCAAATTCATCACCTGTAATGTTATTAGCTTGTTTTAAAGCAAAAGTATCTTGACCTTCAAACTCTAAATCTATTTTATTATATAATAAAGTCTTACTTACTTGTATACTATCATAATCTACAAACTTACTTATATCAAAATACCTACCATCTTCGTAATACTCATCAAAAGTTTTAACTTGTATTATACCATTATCAAAATAAGCAGTTAAATTAAACATCTTGAATAAAGTAGACAAGAATGAAAGAACTGTCATATCTGGTAAATTACGTCTTATACTTAAACCAGCTGATATTTGATTGATAGCAGTATTACCTAAAGTATAATCACCATACCAATCCCAAGTATCATCACTAAAAGGAAAACCTCTTTCTAATATTCTAGTCAATCTCATTTGACTTACTTTAAAATGAGTTATACCACCATTAGTACTTATAATAAACTTTGGTATTTTATATCCATCAGATTTCCAAGTACAATCTATTTCTCTTGGACCTTGTATATTAATATGTTGCTTATCTCTCTTACCATTTACAGCATTTATAGCGTCAAACGACCAAAGACCAGTAGTATTAGTTACACCACTCGCATCGCAAGGAGTGACAATAAATCTAGTTCTGTGGTCATTCTTAGGAGTATTATAAACTCTAGTACCATTAGTATCAATTATTATATCTGGAAAATTATCCCCACTGGCATATTGCCAGTCGTCGAGCATTAGAGTGAATGTAGATTCACCGACTTGCTCCTCTAATGTCCCTTTCTCCCTATTCATCCATACAAATAACTCTTCATACACTTCATTACTATCACTAAAGAAATCATCACTAAATTGTATATCATATTTCTGTTCAATAGACTTTATAATCCACTTAACTTTAATAGCTGGTTTCAAAGCAAATGCTTTAACACCTGTATATTGATTTATACTAGAATTATATGTTGCATTAGGATGAATATTTCTACTATCATTACCGTTATCTCTAGGGCTTAATCCATTACTACTATCGTAATAATGATAATCAGAAGAACTGATAAAAGGAAAACAATAATCCCAATTACTAGAATTAAATGTTCTAGCTAAAGGGGTTGGGTCTCCTTCAGTATATCTATATCCTTCTCCATATCCAGCAGATATAAAAGCACCATCAAGAATATGGTCAAAGTCATCTAAGTGAGTTCCTGTACCTGTTAAAGCTTCTAATTTATCGTCACCCATTAGTTGTTTAAGTGAAACTGTTTCACCAAAGAAATTTACACTATAAGAATATGCTACACCTTTCTTAAGGTTAGCTTTATTTAAACTTATAGAGCCTTTTCTAAAGTCAATACCATTAATCTTTATAATAGCATCTCTCTTAAATCTAGCATCGAATGTTCCTGTAACTTCAAATCTATCAAAGTGACCGAATAATCTATTGTTAATAGAAGAAGCTGGTAAAGTAAATGAATGACTATAATCAGTCAATACTTTAGCTATATCTCTAATATCTTTTATTCTAGTCGTGTAATTAATATCTTCAAAGTCGAACATATCAGCACGAGTATATAGACCTGAGTCACCAGTACTGATATATAATTCTACTTGTCTTTTCATTTATCTTATTGTATTTATTTTATTAAATGCAAAATCAACATCTAATGTATATTGTATTAACTTATCGTTTAAACTAGTCTTATGTTCTAATTCTTTACTACTTATATTAATAGGTAGTACTTCATTATTATAATAAATCCATACTTTACTACTCATTAATAATTGAGTGAAAGCTTCATTCATTGATTCATGTACAAAACCAGAATTAATAGTAAGTGTTTCTTTAGCTTGACTATTGAATCTTCTGAATTGGTGTTCATGTATATTATAAGTTCCATCAGATAATATTTGATTATTCTGATATTCTTTACTAGTTACTTTAGTTTTTAATTTACTTAACTTAAAGAACCATAAATCTTCCATACATCCATATCTATTAACAAATTTTAATTTGATAGGTTCGTATTTACACTCATCAAGCCTTACTATTCTAACTTCGTCATAAGTGTTATCAGCTCTACATATTTGTACTCTATCAACAGAGTCGTTAAACGTATTAGTGTATTGTACTTGTTGTCCACTAAATGCAGTAGAGGTTAAAGAAACTTCTACATCAGGATTAGCATCGTCTGTGTTTCCGTTTCTAAATTCTTTATATGTAACTCCTTCTCTTTTGTTGATAGGGAATCTTACAGCTTCTCCACTTGGAGCGTATAAATAAGGAGATGATATACATAAAGCTCTTTCTGATTCAAAGTTAGCTCCTTCTGAAAAGTAAGAGTAACCATCTACACAGTATTTAGATACTATAGCATCTGTAGCTAATACTGGTCCAGTACCATCATCAGTATATTTTCTTATTTCATAATCTAACCAAGCTCCATCAGTTCTATACGAATTGTCTGCTGGATATTGAATAGCATCATTTACTAATGAACCTATATCAAATGTCAGTGAACCGTTAATAGCTGTACTTTTTAAAGTGTAGTTAGGTGTAGTGAATCTATCTACTGTTTGTTCTCCAGTATATACATACACATCTACTTCTGCATATATTAAATCTGTTTCACTTACGTTTATATGGTAAGGTGATTTACTTAGTATTGTACTCATAATTATAAATTGTCTAATTTGTTTTTTATATCGTCTGCATAACCTTGTGTTATATCAGCACCTATTCTTTCTTCTAATTCTTGGTATGTTCTATCAAATATTTGAGAACCTGAGTTTCCAAATCTCTGTATTATACCATCTTTCTTTATTGTCTTAGCAATACCGAAAGCCATATTTTTAAGTGTACCACCATTATCAGGAGTTATACCTTTAAACTTAGCCCATTCTATTATATTGCTTATAAAAGCTTTAGATACTTTATCGTATCCAGCAGATGCTGGTGATGAACCTTCATCTACTGCTTTACCATATTCTATGTTAGTAAAATCTATAGACTGCCCTACAAATTCATACTTAATACTATCAGCAAATTTACCAGAAGCATAAGTCTTATCATCTTTTAGATTTCTCTTAGCTGCTTCTATATAGTATTTAGCTACTAACTTAAGCTTTCTTTTTAAATTCTTACCTATTCTTTCTTTAGCCATTAGCAAAGAGCAGTTCCGTCAGGATTAGTTCTTGACGAAGTATTAGGTACTACTAGTCTTATAGTTGCAGTCCATCCAGCAAGTACGTTAGCGAATCTATCTTTAAATGGTTCACACACTAAATCTTCATCAGTAGCTAATAAATTGTCTCTTAAATGTCCTCTAGTTAATTCAGTATGTAATCTATTCATTACTGAAAGTTGTGTGTTTAGTATTGATTGTAGATTGTCATTACCTAAAAACAAATCATCATTGTAATCATCTAAAGAATTATCATCTACTATATCCATAGCCATTAAATTCATATTAAACTCAATAGTTTGTTCAGTAATAGTAGCGTCACTTATATTAATGTGAGCTAAAGGAAATACAGTTTGTTTATCTAAGTCAACATCTGATATATCACCGAATGATACTGTGTTAGTAAAATCACCTGTATCTAGAAATGCTTTTATATCATCTAATACTTGGTATACGTTATTTGTCATTGTTATCTATTTTTATTATGTGCACGTTTTATTAATGCAACTTCTAATTTATTTTTATCTAATTCATACTCTAAATACATCATTGCTGTGTGTAAAGGGAGAGTAGAGCTTTCATCGATTTTGCTTGGATTACCTTGAGCGAGAGTGTAAAGGCTTTGATACCATCCCCATCTAGCTCCGAAATTTGCTTGGATAGAACTTCCAGCTCCTTCTCCATTACTTCCACCGAATAGTCTGTCGTAGCTATTGCTAACTTGTTCTCTAAACGATAAAAAAAAACCATAGCTCCAAGTACAACATCTAAAGGCATATCTTTCATTACCTCTGAATATTTACTTGAACCTTCATATTTTTCTATATTATAATTCTTGCCTAATCCTAATGTTACTGGTCTAAATAATACAGCCATAGCTTTATGCATTTGTTCCCAGTCATTAATATAAGTATCTAAATCAATCCATTCTCCAAATGTCATCTTATCTAAGTCTGGTATAAAACCAAAATCTATATCAACACCATCAGCTCCTTCAATTGTAAAGGTAGGTATTAACTCACCATTAAAATCTAATAAAGCAGATAAGTGATTTATGACTTCGTCAAAGTTGTTTAGAGGAATATCATATGTGTCTTCAATACTAAGATTACAAAATGTTTGTAATAGTTTTACTTTAGTAAAGTTATCATCAGCATCAGGATTCTTCTCAGATATTTTATTCCATTTTTGATATGTACTTAATGATATACCAGCCAAAGACATTGGTACATCAATATTAAATTCTTTTATCATATTATATTTTATATATATTACATATATATAACGAAATAAAGAAACTTTTGTTTTTTATAAATAAAAACACTTTTAGTAGTATAGCGTTATCTATATAAGACAACAGTCACTTACACACTTCTGGTGTGAGGATACTTGCAGAACCTAATAAAGATGGAAGCTGCTTGGACCAGATAAAATAAGTCTCCATTAAAATTGCACAGTTAATTAACCTTTATACTTCGCATACTCCAAACTGTATTCAACTAATCGAGCACGACAGAAATGTCGCTACTAAAAAGAAACTAGTAATTTCACTTAAGTATATATAAACAAGGGGGAGAATATCTCTGCTACTTCACTCTAAATATATAACCTTTTATATTTTCAATTATTTTTCTAAAATTAGAATATCAATAAATAATGAAAAGATATTTCAACTATCATATTAAACATTTCTATACCCTCATATTAAACAACCCTCATATTAAACAGATGAGGTAACCCTCATATTAAACATTTATGGTATGAAATCTTAGCCATTAGTTAATCCCTACCTTAACCATTCATATTACGTCAATATGGCATATATATACTAAATTCACAATGTCAATATGACACAAATGATATATCAATTATAAGAGCGTTAGCGATAGACACAGTACTATATACCTATGTATTATGATATGCTCTTAGATGGCTTGTAATAGGGCTTAAATTAAGGATTCGAACTATTATACCAATATCTCCTATAACTGATAATTAAACCATTACAAAATAAATACATACTGTTATATATAACAAAAAAAGACCATATAAAGCGTGTTTAATGCTCTATATAGTCTTTTCTCTATATCCTCTATGCCCTCTATGGCTAGGGGGTTTTATGTCTTATTATTAAGGATTACAACTGTAGATATCTTCTCTTGTAATCATTGGGCTATTGTCTACCTCTTCACTCCATTTGTCATATGCTATGCGTTTGAGTCTACTATCCTCTCTATCTTCTAGGGTGTTGACCTCTCCTCTCAATCTATGAATAGTAATGTCTCTAAGGCTAATGACCTCATCTCTATGAGCTACAATTCTATTTAATTGTTGAGTAGCTTTTTTATATCCTTTTAGTTTCTCCTCTAATTCTTTTATATAGCCTTTTAATTCTAGCGTAAAGGGTGTATCTATATAGGTAGTGTTGTCTGTGTGTAAATCTTGCTTATCCATATTATTTATTTAAGTTTGTTAATTCTCTTAATTCTGCTACTGCTGATGATATACAGTCAGACCATTCCCCAATATATTCATTTGTAATTCCTGAAACTTGATATAATGGCTTATTATTATAATGGTCATGACCGACATTTATTTTAAATTCTATCATGTTATAAATCGTTTGATAATTGTTTAACTTCTTGTATATTGTCTGAAAGCTCTTTTCTAGCTTGTTGAATTACTAAATCGTTAATAATAGCTAAATCTCTTACTAATGTTGAGCAGTTAAAAACAACACTTTTATTTTCATCTTCAATAGTTAATTCACCTGAACCAGCAAAAATCGTTGTTGATTCATGTATGTATAAATTTTTTGGTGTCGAGGCTTCGCCTTCTAGTTCATTTCTTAATTGATTGTTAGACAAGCTTAATTTTTTAGCTAGTTCTCTTGCTTCTTGTTTTTCTCTTTTATGGATTTTATTTTCCATTTTTAAGTTAGTATTTTCATCATATAAACTAGCGTTTGCTCGTTCCATTGTTGATAGTTTGTTATTAGTACTTGCTAATAAGTCTCTTAATTCTGATTTCTTTAATGATTTAATTTCTTTGTAGAACATAATTTTTAGTTTTTATTGTTTTGTTTTCTATTTTTTTGATATGTCTTTTGGTTTGCTATTATTACAATACTTGTAATTAATAAGCTAATAATTAATACTAATTGCATCTTATAAATATATATGTGCTCCGTTTGCTATTTCATAAATAACCATTCCTAAAAAAGGAACTATAACTGTTGCAACGATACCAAGACCGATATTTGTTTGTTTGTCATTTGTTTTGATTGTGTAGATTAAGTTTTTCATAATTTTGTTTTTTAGTTTGTGGCTTTATTGCCGATACTCAAAGGTAAGGTTTTTTTACTTATCCCACAAGTATTTTATTAATTATTTTTACTTTTTTTTATCTTGATGGCTGGAGTATCATTTCATTGCCTTTGACCATTTCCGATATGTAAATATAGTGATATTCTACAAACTACACAACTATTTTATAAATTATTTTTAATTATTTCAATCATTTCTGAAGGTGTTAAATTTGGATTATCTAAAGTATTGATAATCAGCCCTTCAAACGCTTCAAGTTCTAATATATTTCTTTCGTATGTTCTAATAGTTATTTTATTAATACTGTTTTCATTCTTTAAACTTACTAATTTACTAGTGAAATCTTTTATTTCTTTATTTGTCATGTTATTTATATTTATTCATTAATTTATTTAAACCTTCTTCTAAATCTTCGAACTTTTCAACCTTCTTAACTTGTGGACTGTAGAACAATCCTTCTGCTACAAAGTTTAAATCATCATCAAATAAATCTAAACTTTTATAATTACCAGACTTTATTAATTCCCTAGCCTTTTTTTTCGTTACATTTTCCCACTGATTATTATTATTTAATAATTGATATTTATCTGCTATATATTTTCTCATAATGTTTTTTGTTTTTAGTTGTTATTATTATTGTTTGTTTCTTGGTTCTTCCACTTGGTCAGCTTTCCAACCAGTAATCGGATTAATATTATTTTTGATAAATCCTTTGTATACTTCGAATGATGTTTTATTTTTTATTGTTTTCATAGTTATTATTTTATTAAGTTTAAGTTTAATTCATTAGCTACATAATTAATATGCTTTTGAGTTGTTACACTCCAATAGCCCAGTTGATTCAAATTTGGATAATTAATCTCAGCAACTTTTGTACTGTATGAATAAATATCATTATTAACCCTAGTTAAATTTTGTTTGTATTTGTTAAATTTTGTTATCATTGTTTTATGTTTTTAGTTTAGTTAATATTAAAATCCAAATGTAATTACTGCATCTTTTAAGTTAAGACAGATAAAAGTTAACATTGGCAGAATCACTGTTCCAACTAAGATAACTCCAACTTTGTCAGTTGTATCAGCTTGGATAAATTGTCTTTTTGCTAGTTTTGTTTTTACTCTAATTGCTTTTTTCATTGTTTTGTTTTTTAATTGTTTGTTATTGTTTTGTTTCGTTATGTAAATATAATACTATTTTATGATACTACAAAATTATATCTATTATTTTTAAAATAAGTTTTCTGGGTTGATGTTTGTTACTATTGTCACTATCATTGGTACTATAATTAAACTTACTATAATTAAACCAGTGTTTGTTGTTGAATCGTTGTTTTTTAATGTGTTTACTAAATTTTTCATTTTGTTTGTTTTAAGTTGTTTTTGTTTTACTATGTAAATATAATAATATTTTATGATACTACAAAATTATATTTATTATTTCTTTCTTTTTTTCTGTTTAATGTTTCAAACTTGGAAGCGTTAAATTTTCTTGCTCCTTTAGTTAATGATGACATTTTTACAGTTTCTTTTAATTGTCTTTTACTTAGTTTCATTTGTTTATTTTTAATTGTTATTTTGTTTCGTTATGTAAATATAATACTATTTTACAAATTACACAAGTTTTGCACGTAAAATATCAAATTTATTTAAAAAATATTCGCAACTGATTAAACCTTTATTTGATTTTATTCTTAATGACTCAATTTCTGACAATATAATTTTATTATTATCCTTATTAATTAAATCTTTTATTATATTATCCGTGCTTATTATTTCTATTTTCATTTTTTTATTTTATAATATTTATTGTTTTATTTTCTAATGTGTCATAAATTGCAATTTCTTTATTTTCTCTAGCTTTTGCCATTGCATCAAATACACAGTTATAAGAATAAGAATAATCTACATAATATATATTTGTATCTGGGTCAGTCCAGCCACCGATTGTATCAAACTTTGTATTTAAGTTTAATATATCGCTATATATATTATCATATTGCAAAGATGGATTTTTACCAGTAAATAGGTTAGTATCTCCGACAATGTAGCGTTTTGACTCATTAATTGAGTGTGAAAAATCTTGCTTAGCATTGATTTTGTTAACTAAGACTTGGTTAATTGTAATGATGTGATTTTGTGACATAATTTTTGTTTTTAGTTGTTATTAATATTCAAATTTAGTGATTATTTATATACTATCCTAATTTAATTGATATTTATTTACAGAAATTAGAGAAATAATATTCAAATCTAAATCGTTATAGTTTCCATAAGTGATAAATCTTTTACCATCGTGAACAATGGCGAAAACATGCCCTTTAGTAAATACTAAATAATTGCTATCTTTATTTAATACTCCTTTATTTATTAATAATCTAGCAGAAATATTTTTATCTTCAATATTTTCAGTCATTCCAATAAATATATTTTCATTTTGTAAATGCTGAAGCAGTAAACGAATGTCAAAACCTTCGTTGTCTTTACGCCCTAAAGATTTCATTATTTCATAAGATTTATTATAATTTATATTTTTTATTATTGCATAAGCTCTTACTGTGCAATCATTTTGTCCTTTTCCATTTTCAACATAATATTCAAATTTCTCGTTTGTATCAACTAAACGCTGAGAATTTATAATATTAGATAAACCTAATAAAAAGATGAATAAAAATATATTTCTTAGAGTTGTTTTAATTGTGTTTTTCATATCGTTATTTTTAATTATAGTGTAAAGCTAATAAATTATATTGAATATCCAAAGATATTATTAAGTTTTTTTTCATTATTATTACGTACTGTATGTTTTTCAGCTAAATAATAATTTCTATAAGCTTTTACTGGGTCATTTTTAACTTTGTGTATATCTGGCATACATTGAGCAAATGGAGTCAATACTTTACTAACTGGCATTTTTGAAGGTGGATTATATAAAGCATCAGCACATTTAATAAAAGTTAAATGAGTCTTATTATATCTTTTAGTATATTCATCACATAAAGCAATAAAATGACAATAAAGCCAATTATAATTCGCAGTGTTTTCACGTGCCCAAATTGTAGAAGGGTGATTTTTGTGAGTCATTTTGTAAGGTACATTGTCGCCATTGTCATAAATATGGTGTGCAGTACATAATAATTGAGCAGTCTCTAATATCATTTTTACTACATGTTTATTATACATTGGTTTTACTGATAATTCTGGGCATTCGTTAAGGTGGAAAATGTTCATAGTTTTATATATTTTATTGTTATTATTACACAAATATAATACATATTTACAATATACACAAATAATTATAATAATTTAGAATCATTATAAATAATAAATTAATTTGGTGGCTCGTATTATTTTATGTATGTTTGCAAAACGGAATAATCAGCCTTAAGGCTAGTTTATACCCTAATTTTACGAACCCAGCAAAAAAACGCTTTTTGTAATGGGGTTAATTTCTATTATCTAAATTTTTTGATAGTAGATTACATTTGTATTGCTTTAAGTCTCTTAAAAGGGCTCTAAATCGATATAGCCATATTTATGTCTATTTTGTAACACATTTTTAGAAAATAGGCTTATTTATGTAACCCCCATGTTAAACAGTCCCAGTTTAGCAAACCCCCATGTTAAACATCCCTCATATTAAACAGACCCTCATGTTAAACATCTTAACCCTCATATTAAACAAAAAAAAATCCCCTACCCAATTAAGGATAGAGGAAATTATTT
>Ga0098055_1000948_pt1 | contig 16187 bp, 15 predicted proteins | sample 17_taG_FD_75107 | JGI IMG/M metagenome (GOLD analysis project Ga0098055, IMG submission 75107) | Marine viral communities from the Subarctic Pacific Ocean - 17_ETSP_OMZ_AT15314 metaG | ecosystem: Environmental > Aquatic > Marine > Oceanic | place: Pacific Ocean | collected 2015-01-18 | reverse complement strand
TTCCTAAAGGTATTATTTTAATATCGTCATACCAATCTGTAAGTCTAGGGAAAGTTTCTCTGAAGTTAAATCCACGTCTAGCATCATACTGTTCATAAAATAATTTAAAGTCATGTTCTAAGAGCTCTTTATCAGCAGTATTTCTATGCGGAGTTTTAACAACGTCTAAGTATTCTATAAGTCTACTTAATTGGTCTTGTTCCCATGGTTGCACTAATAAATTACCACTATCATCTTTTTCTTCGCGTTCTCTCACACCCTCTAGCCATGTACTTATTTCATCGTGATACATTTTACGCAGGTTATCAGGTAATGTTAAGGGCGATTGGAAACTAGGGAAACGTAAAATGTTACAGGTAAATCCAGGACGATTATGGCCGTATTTACGTTTCATTCCTAGCATCCAATCTAAAAATTCCACTATGGTATCTAAACATAGTGCGTTAATTGTCATCATCATATGTAGTCCTTCTATATTTGCTTCACTACATATTCTTTCAAAGTTAGATGTCCAGGTATCCCACTCTAAACCATCTCTAATATATTCAAGTTGAGGACCAAATGCTTCACCACTTGAATATAGATGAAATTTATTAATATTTTGGGTACCTGCAATAAGTTTATTTAATAAACCTGGCTTAGCCATTAGGTTACTGTTAATTGCAAACCTCATATTTTGTGCATTTGGTTCATCAGTAGTTTCAAACCAATCAAACAACTGATAAATGTCTGGGGTCATAAGTGGTTCACCACCTGTAACTCTAATTTCTTCTAAGTCTTTGCTTAGTTCAGGCCACCATCTCCAAAATGCATCTACATAAGGATTTACTTGCCCATCATCAAATGGTTCGGCGTAAGGAGCATCATCAATAAAGTGTCCTCTGGCATCACTCTTAATGCCTTGATAACCTCCGTTAGTTCTAATGTCTTTAACCCAGGTACTACTAAAAGCAGGATTACAATAACTACATGCAAGTTGGCATGTTCTATTAAATGCAATTTCTAATGTTTTTAAATTTACATCGAACTTAGGATCTAATGTAGCCGCAGTATCTAAGTCTTTATCCTCATATATAACAGTTTTATAAACTCTGTCTGATACAGGCTCATTACCGTCAGAATCTTTTTCCATATCCTCAATCTTCCAGCAGTACTCACACTCTTTTGGACGGTCACCTTTTTGCATCATATCACGCATTTTCTTTTTATGATGTGTATTGTGAATCGCAGACGGATTAGTTTTAATTTCTTCCAAATCAATTTGGTGTGCAGGTGGATGGTGACAACTAGTAGTTCCGCCGTGTCCTAACCATATAGTAGCATTATACCACTTGGCACCACAAAAAGATTCACTAACAGGATCAATCATCCTTGCTTTATATTCTCTGTGACTTTCGCCTTGTTTTCTTCCCATTATTTTTCCTCTTTTGGCATGCCTTCGTACCATTCCTTAATTGTGTTGACTCTGACATCTCGCCATGCTTGTTTATCTAAGGCAAAACATATAACTGTATCTGGACTACTATATGCTCTTATTTCCATACTCTGCTTATGTATTTCTTTATTAAGAGTACATGGCATTGTTCTAATCTCACCTGTGTCTATCTTTTCAAATACAACTGTTACTATTCCTTTATACAGACTATCTACTAACGGTTTCATATTAGTGCCTCTGCTTCTTTACAAATATTCCACCAATCTTCCATTTCAGGAAACGTTGATAAGAAATCTGTATCACGTCTTTCATCATGTTGCTTAAAAAAATTATAAAAGTTTGCTCTTGCTTTAAGTAGTTCTTCTTTATCCATACTAGAACCTGCTTTCATCCATTCTAAATTACGTCTAACTTTATCTATTTCAAAGTCTTTAAATCCTCTATAATCTATATTTACTTCATCTGCTTGATTCATTTCCATGAATACGATTGCTTCTTCTAAGTAACTTTGATAATAGTCCGGCATAATTTGTATACATTGCCAAAGAGGAGCTCTAAGTAAGGGGATATCAAACCATATTCGTTGTTTTGGCCTTACTTCATAATCATCATGTTTATGATCACCGTTATCAGGAATAGGTATATATTTTATTCCTTGTCTATCTTTAGCATATTCGTCCCGCAAGTCTAGTATCCATTGTAAATAGTCACGTAAACTTGTAAGACTTAGTACATTGAACGTATTAATAAATGTTATTGTACTGTTGTCTGTTTCATTTAAAATACGTTTAACATTCTTTTGAAGCACTGGAAAATCCAAGCCGTTTCGCATATACTCTGCTTGTACACCGTAACCATCTACACTTACAAATGTGGCAAAGTTCTTACATGCTGGTGCTACATACCAGTTATTTCCAGAGTTTGGATTAAACTTTTCTGGATCTTCCCAAATTTGTATTTCTTCTAATCTTTGTAGTTTATCTATAAACATATCCATTAAGATAGGTTTAGGTGGTACCATGTTCGATGTCATAGACATCTCCAACCAGGCATTAGGATGTTTATATACATAGTCTAAGACTTTAAATGTATTTACATCCATCAATGGCTCGCCACCTGTCATACGAAAAACTTCTAAGTTTTTGTATAAGTCAGGCCACCATTTCCAAAATGCTTCAACGTATGGATTTTCGTTCTGTGCAAGTTTTTTAGGTAGCAATCTTTGATTACTTAAACTGTCTAAATTATTATGTTCGCCCTGTGCAATAGTATATGGACCGTGTTCTTTTACTTCTTTTTCCCATGTTGTACTTAAATGTGGGGAACAGTAACTACATTTAAAGTTACATGCTTGATTAAAGTTTACTTCTACATAACGTGGATTAATATTTCCGTCTGCGCCTGCTTCAGCAATTTCTTCTCTGGCATTTTGTGCCCAATACTCTCCACTACGATATACTCTATCACTTCGTCCGCCTACATCTTCTATACGCCAGCAATAACTACAACCGTCTGGTCGTTCACCTGCCAACATTTGAGCTCTTTGCTCTTTCTTTTCTTTTGTGTTATGTAGTGCTGAGGGATTTGTTTTTAATTCTTCAACGTCTATATCGTGTGTTGGAGGATGATAACAACTATGAGTCTTGCCGTTTGTTAGATGCATAGAAACCTGTGTCCACTTTGCGTAACACATTGTTTCGCTTATGACATCAAGTTGTTCCTTGGCCTTGTCTGCGGCTTGATCATATATACTCATGTATTGGTATTAAAAAATCCTAATAACAATATAACAATTAAAGAAAATATTGTAATATGTATTCTGCTTCTTATTGTCATAATAATCCTTTTTCTAATAATTCTTGTATTTGTTTTTCTCTTATCATGGCACCCCATCTTTTGGGATTTACATAAGTTAATTTAAAAAATTTGCACATCTGTGGATCAGGATCAAATAACAACATTTCATTTATGTTATCATTTAAACTTTGACCTATATCTTTAATAGCAATTTCTAGCATAGAATTACTCCAAGATACTTTGGTATATTTACAAACATCGTCACCTGGAAAACGAGGTAGTATAGTGTTATCAAAAAAGTCTTTAAACCAATCGTAATCGGATATTAAGTTAGTGTCCCAATCACTTGATACTGTCATTTGGCAACCAAGTCTTGCTCCATATATGGCCCACAAGCCATTCTCTACATCACTACCAATGTTGCACCATGTTTGTAATCTGTTATAGTTTTGCCACCAGATCTTTTCTTTGAATTCATCTGGAGAAACACGAGCACCTTGGTCAGTACTCATTTTAACACCCTCTCTGAATCCTGCTCTAAAGGCTTGGAAAGGACTTGCTGTTTGGTGTACCTCGCTGAACGTATCGTTAAGTTGTATGTAATCTAATTTCCAACAAAACTCCATACCCTCGCCATCTTCTGCGGCTTCATGTGTATTCATATCTTTTACATATTCAGTAGGCCAACATTTTAGTCCACCATTGCCGTATACTAATCCGTTGAGAATGTTCTTTGCATTCCAACTAAAAATACATTCGCTAATAACTTTACCGTCATGGTCAGTATCTGGAACATCAAGTGTTTGTTCAAAGAAGTCATCCATAACAATGTTATCACCGTCTACAGTGATAAAGCGATCTGTTTCTGATTGTTCAGCACATGCCTTATGTGCGGCATCGAAGCCTTTGACTCCATGAACACGTTTTGCCCAAGGTACTTTGTTTAGTAAGTCTGCCCAATGCTCTTCTGCATTAGGTTCATCATAAGAAATATAGAATATGTCTAGTTCTGTAACATCAATTTTTGCCATATGTGTCGTCCTGTGTATTTTTTAAGTACGCACATATTTATCAAATAATTTTAGAGTATACACACTACATTGATTGAGTTTAGGAGGAACTTTAGTTTCGACCTTTGAAGAGGAAAGTAATTTTTTTAAAGAAATATTTATATTATGTATTAAAAAATGAGGATCATTTATACTTGTAAAGTAAAATTTAAGTTCTTTACTACCGTTAATATTGGCAAGAGCAGGATCTATATTTTTATATTTGTTCAAAACTTTTTTGGTTGCCTCGACAATAAATTTATTGTCTTTAAAATATACTAATAGTTCTGCACCAGTTTTTTTATTTTCTTCTATTATGGAAACAAAACTTTGTTCAGTTCTAACAAAAACACTTTCTACCGGCTTTAGTTCTATGCTATATACTGTATCTATATTAGAATCTTGTACAACTCTATATAGATTAGTATTCTTTCCTTTAAGTATTTCTACTTGTTCTCTTGTAAAAGTTTGTAAAAAAGTACCTTTCTTTTTACCAATTTTTTCCTGTGATAAACTTAAGATATTTCCTTCCTTATCAAACTGTACTGTAAAATCTCTATCAAATATCTGAGCCTGAAGAGATTCAATATCACCTCCGGCATCTTTTTTTGCCTTTAAAAATCTACGTCTGCGTTTTTCTGCTTCATTTAATGCCATAATCTTTTTCCATTTGCTTTATCATAATATTACTTATCCAATCCTTTTCTACATAATGGAAAGGATAGAGTTGCTGAAAGTTTCCTATTTTAAAGTCTTTATATGTGTTATAATAAGTTGGCAATGTTTCAGTCCATACCTCACTTATTCTCGTGTCTGGTATATTTTGTACATGACTTTTCATATGCACAAATGTTGGAACTTCATCTATATTTTCTCTTGTACATTCGTGTTCTATTCCTAAAATTTGCATAGCCAAGGCAAATGCTACGTCACCACTGAGCCAATCTGGTTTACCTTTAGGCATATATTTAAAAAACATTCTTTGCCAATGTTGAAAAATAACTTCTATCATTGCAAAAAGTTCACTTGCTAATTCTGATTTTTTAAAGTAAAAGAATGCTGTATAAACATTTGGAAGTTCATTAGCCGCAAAATACTTTCTATAGAAATTACTGGTCACTACTTCCCCTCTATATGTTCGTACTTTAGTTGTTGCCCATACATCACGTTGTGACATAATATCCCACCAATGACTTACGTCTGTTGGGAATATCATATCAGTATCTAATATTACAGTTTCATCGTATGGTGTCATGTAATAGTATTTCCACTTATTGTTTATCTTCCATTCTGCATCTGCGGCATCGTCTTGCCATGGTATATCTACTATACTATCAAATACTTTTTTATGTTTTGCCTTTATAAGTTTTTTAGTTTCAGTATCAACACATACTGTTAGATTGCTTACCGTAGTCTGTGTTAGTTTCAAATTAAGTGCGAGTGCATACGCCTGCTCTAAATAATCAGTTAGATCATTATTTTGTGCTATTACGATATAACCCCTAGTCATTATTTCTCCATGAAATAGTAGATTTTGTATCAATTGCAGATTGTACCCCTTGTATGTAATCTCTATCTTCTTCTGAAAGCACAGACCAAAATTTACTTACGGATAAAGTATGTTGATAAACAACATCAGGCCTTTTAAGATGGTAATCTTGTTCCATCCAGCCTTGTAGTATATCCATTCTTTCGTTTATTTTATCTTTTAAATTCATTCTGTATATTTCCATTCTTCTCTAAACATACAATGTCTACGGAATCCCTCTTTTGTTTCGTAAATAAATTGCATGGCTAATAGTTGTACAACCTTGCCCTCAAATTTTCCGTTGAGTCTGCAAGTATGTTCTATCTTATCTCCTATACTAGGATTCTTCTTGCTCTTCTTTTTTATACTCATACATTTCTTCCCAATAATCGTATGCTTCTGGTTCCAATCTTTCTATACTTTCTTGCAATATTTCTGCTCTACGTTTTTCAGTAGCATCATACCATTCTTGTATCTCATCATTTGTTCTACCACAACTTGGACAATTAAATCCATTGGTAAAACATTTATTAATACAAGGTGATATTGTTTTACTCATTTATATATAATTGGTCCTTGTCTCGCCATTCGTCTATATTCACATAATTTATAATCATTATTTTTCTAATACCTTTATATTCTGTAGGAGCAAAGCCGTGCCAAGCAGACTTTGTTATTTTAAATGCTATACCGCCATTTGCTACCCAATCTAATCGTTTTACATGATGTTCTTTTGTATGATATAAATCTGTTGATAAGTTTTTTTCGTCTTCTTTATCTATGTTTATTATGGTTGTTAAATTTTTACAAGGCAGATCTAAATGTATATCATGAAAGAACGGATATCTGTCATGTATTATTTCAGCCCTTAAAAATGTATTACTTAAATCTGTTTTAAAACACTCCTCATAATAATCTCTTCTGTTTAACCAGTCTGCGGCTTTTTTAAATTCTGGATTTTTTTCTACAAAGGAATTATTTAAGAATGTCCTGCCGCCTATAACATCTCTAAAACCTGTAATTTTTGAGTAATCTGCATTATTAATTTCTAAATTTTTAATATTTTTAAAATCGTCTTGCTGAAAGAAATCTTCTAATATATAATGTTTCCAAGGAAACGGTTTTGAAGAATACTTCATTTTCTGACTACTCTCCTTGCCCATAAAAAATTATTTAAATATTCAGGTTTAGATTCTTGTACTATTTCTCGTATCAGTCTTTTACATCCTACTGAACTATTATTTATAATAGTGACTCCTGTATTAATATAATATACTACATCAGTATCGATATCTAAATCTAATATCATGTCAAGTGTAAAAAGATCTTCCATAGAATCAGATTTCGGTATATAAACAGATATACCTTTCCAGTCTTCTTTATGAGGAATTGTGGCATAACCATTATCTGTTATTTTAATATCTATATTTTGTTTTTTAAATAGATTTAATTTTTCTACACACTTTTGATCATCTGTATAAATTGTTAAATTTGTGAACATTTTAATTAATTCTTCTGATTGTTTTAGAATATTCCAGTCGTGATGATTTCCTCCTTCATGTACGGTAAAAACATCTTCTCCTGCATTAGAAACTTCTACTTCAGAATACGAGACTTTTCTTTCTCTTATGAATCCTTTATTAACAAGTTCATTATGCTCTTCAAAAGATAAATTTTTATGATCAGGAAAATAATTTTCTTTATCAGCAACAATAATATGTTCATCATACATTTCTGCTAGTAACATTGCATGATACCTAAATGTACCTGGATGTATTTCTGCCGCAAATTGTTCTCCATCTATTGTTTTTTGTAAAAATCCTTGTGGTGCAAAACTTACACCGTTAGTTTTAAAATCATGCATTAACCAATGTATTTTAGATATTGTAAAGAAATTACAGTAATGATCTTCTTCTAAAAGGATATTTATTGTTTTTGCTTCGGTATTGAACTCGTACTTGAAATTTTTTACATTTGATTTAAATAATTTTAAAACCATATCTGCTAAAGACTCTTTTATATGTAGAAGTCTTTCTGCTTGATGTTTAGGGTGATTTATTATGTCGCTCAATAATATATATTTCATAGGCGATGCATTGTAGAACCTTTCTTTATCTTGCATATTCTAATAATTCCTCACTTACTCTATTTATAGCCCATTTATTCATTATATGTAAGTCAATGCCTTGCCACTTTGTTAGCATGAAGTCTCCAGGGCTTCTGGGCTTCTCTAAGTACATTACAATAGTATTCTTGTCTACAGCACTATGTATATCGTCTGTATCAAAACTTTTATAAAGGGTAGTAGGCAACTGTGGTATTCCTTTGTCTACAAAACCAGACATCATATGTGCGGCAATTGAGAAACTGTAATCGTTTCTGTATAGAGTACCTTGCCATTGATATAAGTCTTTATAGAACTGTGGATTATTTTTAACATGACTAACTATGTTAAAGAAATTTTCCACGTATTCTGTTTTGCGAAAGTAAACTACAGTCGCCCAATACATTGTGATACCCATATCATTAAGCCTTGCTAATGACGGGTCTTTTCGTTCGTACATGATGTCTTGGAACTTCCAGTTCATCATTAATTCGTTATTGTGTCCCCAACAATGATTTAATGTATCACTTAATATTAGATAGTCTACGTCTATTAAGAGTGTTTCATCATACGGAGATAATTCATAAGCATCACATCTATTAACATTATAAAAAGGCAAGTACTTTGCGGTATGGCTCGTATCTTTATAAAGTCTTTGATTTAATGCTTTAAATTTTTTATCTTTTTCTATTACAATTATATTGTTTATTGCTTTTTTGATTAGGCGTTTACCTAGGGTCTTTTCGCCTTGTGCTAAACTAAAAGGATCAGTTACCACTGTAATATTTTTTATACCTAAATTCTTTTGTACTAGTAAAGCATTTACTACAGCAAGACGAAAATAATCTATCTCCGTATTATTGTGTGCGAACATTAGTACTCCGCGACTATTACTTTCCTTTTTCATTTAGGTCCAAAACTTTGTGTACTTTTCTTGCTTTACGAAGTTTTTCATACTCTACATAATAATCGTTTGTTACTTCAAAATATCTACTATGTATTTCCTCATAAAACTTTACTACATCTACTTTAATTGGATTATTGTAAATGTCTAAGAGTACAACCTGATCTTGGCCTTCGTCTACAAGTTGTTTGCAGAATGTAATTAGAGGAACGTCTATAGTAAACGTGCCACCATTAATACTGTAACTTAATAAGTTTTGTGTTTTTGCTTTTAATTGTGCCTGTTGGTTGTTTATCGTTGTTCGATAATTCGCAAACTCCAGAGCCTTTGTTAGTCTTGTACTCATACTACTATTTACCAGTCAAAAAAAAGCCAGTTACTGTGAACTGGCTTTCTAATTCGAGAGTTTAATTACGATCCGCTTATTGTTCCTACTGAAACTGTTGGAGCAGTAAAACTAAATCCTGAACCACTTGCATCTGGTGTAAATGTATTACCATTTAATGTTATGGTACCGTCTATATAGTCGTTACCGAATGCCTCATCACCTGTACTTGCAACACCATCTGGTCCTAAAGCACCGGCACCTTCTGCATGAGGGTCACTCCATGTAGTTCTCATAGTAATAACCGTTGGACCTGTAGTAGAATTAATTTTACCTTCTACTTTAAAAAAGTTACTTGCATAACTACCTGAACCAAATTTAGTCCAAAGTGTTTGATAACCTGTACTTAGTTCGTAAAATCCTATGTTTGAGTTTGTGCCTGATACTGCATAAGATGTATCATGTTTTAATTGATAGTTTCCTAAAGCACTTAGAGTATCGGTCCAGTTAGTATTCTGTGTAGTTGAACTACCGCCTGCTCTTGATGATGTAAAGCCTACTTTACCGCCACCATTAAAATATGCTCTACATGCATTTTCGTTTGCAAAAGTAAATGTGGTTATTGCTGATAAACTAGTATTCCATGTACTGGTAAATGTTGAACTATCTGCTGTTGCCCCTGTATCACTTGCTGGTCCAAATCTATCGTTCCAACAATCTTGTATGTTTAACATTAAGTTAGTCCAAGTTGCCGCTGTAATAGAGTCGCCGTCTGCTACGTCCGATCCGACACCTGTTCTAACTGATACACCTAAAAATGCACACATTGCCTGTACATCATCCTGTAATCTTTTAAATCCGCCTGTGGCGTTATCGGCGTACACTAATCCGCCTGCTGAAGCGGCATTTACACCTGCTCCGCCTTGTCCCCAACCTTTTGTTGATGATGCGGTATATGTACCCAATGTTACATCAGCCGCAGTTCCCATTAATGTATTAACGTTAGTACGAGCATTATTGAAATCTGCATCATCAATAACATCTCCTGCTACAACACCGACCATAGTGGTACCACCACTTACTGTATAACTTGATCCTGATGCCATTTATTTCTCCTAATAATTCCTATTATATAGTGTATTTATCTATTTTATTCCAATGATGACTTCTATTATGCCTTCATCATCTGTTTCTTTATCTGTTAAAGACCTACCAATTACAACTCTTGGGTCGTAGTTTTCTTCGTTACATGCTTTACCAAATCCTGCAACATCGGAAGACGTAATTCTATCACCTTTTTCAACTGGTCCAACAACTTTTACAGGACATCTTCCTGTTAGTGCTACTGGTAAGCCTTCTGCATTACTATTCATTAGGTATGCTGGATCTGTACTAATAACACCAAAAATGCCTAGGTCTTCTGGAGATGTTGTTTGAGTTATCTCAAATTCACCACCTAATTTAACAACTGTGCCTGCTTCATACTCATCATCTGCTTTATATATCTCTGCCAAATCTGCATATTGAGCCTGTGTTGCTGTACCATTAAAAAATGTACCATTTATAGTACCGCTGAATTGAGCTGTTGTGGCTCCTGTAATTGCACCGCTATTAATACTTAATGTACCATCAGTTAATGTGCCTGCTGTTAAGGTATCAGTAATTGTTGCATCGTCTGTTGACGACAAATGCTCTGCTTGTATTGTTTGCGTTGCTGTTACATTCGTTGCATTTACTGTAGTTACTGTTACTAACGGTGTAATTAAACTTGTATCAGCAGTAATTGTAGAACCTGCAAAGTTACCAGATCCATCACGTTTAACTATTTTATTAACCTGAGTATTGTCAGATGATACTATGGCTAATACACCTGATTGGAAAGTAAAGTCTGTTGTTCCATTAACAGAGAATGTTCTATTTGCGGATAAATCACCACCACCACTTAATCCATCACCTGCTATCATCTGTGTTGTACTTAAAGCAACACTAGTAAAATCTATATTACCTGTAGCACTATCATATGTTAATGCTTGGTTATCACTTGGCGTACTTGCTGGAGGAAAACCAAAGTTATTAAGTGTTATGTCACCACTTGCACCACCTAATACTATGGTTGTATTAGCATACAAGTTTTCTAAAGGTGTACTTTGCGAACCTAAGTTTTGTACTCCTGTATCAAAACTAACGTTGCCTGAAACTGTTAAATCTTTTGTATAAATGTGACTGGCTGGATAACCATTAACTGCCGGCGAGGCATCATCTACATCTGTACCGATTACAATATCAGCATTTTCAAATAATATTTTACCTGCTGATGTACTATCTTTACCTAAGTGTAATTCATTGGTATATGTTTTTGCAAATATTCTACTTGCATCACCTAAATTTATAATATTATCGTCTGTTGGTATAATATCTAATGCACTATTATAAATATATGTGTCACCAATAGTGTTAAATTGCGATTCTATAGTAACACCTAAAGTTGGACTATATAAAGCATTGGCTGTTGTTGCTACTGTGGCCAAGTCTGCTAATGGTACTGATGTTTGAGAATAATCTGTTCTCAAATTCATACCTTTAACCAAGTTTAAACCAACGCCGCCTGTTCCTGCAAATTCTGGATAATAATTTACTTCTATGCCTTCTGCTTCTGAATTAAAATTACCTAATGTAAATGCATCATCTGTGAATACAGCCATTACTGTTTCACCATTTGTAACGCCTTTATATAAACTGTTTGTACTATCATTTACTGATACTAATGCCGCTACTGCTCTAGAAACATTTCCAGCATCTTTTAAGTATATTGTTTTAAACTTAGAACCATATGCAGTCTGAGGTTCTCCGATTGCATCTACAGACTTATATGCACCTGAAACTTCACCAGCATAACTTTGTAATTTCCAAGATGTTCCGTCGTGTATATATGATTGGTTATTTACAGTATTAAAATAAACATCGCCTGAACTTGATGCTTCTATACCTGTTCCTGTTGGCTCTGCATTTAATACCTGTGGTCTTAATTTTTGCCAAACTGTATCGTTCCATGCTCTTAATACATTATCATTTTTATCGTACCAAAGTTGGCCTATTAATTTTTTTGGTGGATTTGGTGCAGTTGTACCTGCAAAATTTTCTAAATGTCTTACAGTATTTCTTGCAATATCGTCGCCGTAATTAGTAGCATTTGGTCCTATTAGACTAAGGGAAAATGTAGAATCAATAGACTGATCAGCAATATTAATTGCTACGTTACCATCTGTATTTGTTATTCTATATGCCACTTAATACTCCTAACTCAATTGAACTCTAACTGTATATATTACTTCTATTACCCTGTTCTGTGCCTTTTGTACAGGATGAAAAACAACATGAGTCAACATTCTACTTGTTTCTATAGGATCACTGCCGTCACTAGGGGAAGGATCGGTTGGATAACTAAAAAGTCCTAATTCATCAAAAACATAAGAACCATCGTTATTTGTACTTGTATCAAATAAATCTTGATCTGCTGGTTCGGAATAACTCAATGTTGCTGTAACTTTAATATCAGAATAAGAAGTTCCTGTGATTACCTCTATTTGGTTAGTTGCATCACCAGATGCTCCTACAATTTTTTTATAAGTTCTACTATATAAACTTGCAGAAGATTGGAATGCTTCACTGACTCTAGGTGACTTGTAAATTATTTTTCCTGTAGTGTCAACACTAGTTCCGCCGTTGCCGAAACCCATATAATATACTCTAGCATTATCGGTTCCGTTAAGAGCATTCGCTACAATATATGCCATGTTGCCATAATGAATGGCATTTCTTTTATTAACCAATTCTTCACCAGTTTCTTTATCTCTAATTAAAATATGACCGTTCATATTTAAACCGGCATTTTCATTAGGCTGTAAGTCTTTTTGTTCGTTCATTTTTTCTTTGCTCTCTTCCATCATACTATTTATCACTATTGGTTATGTGCGTATTTATTTAAGATTATGTAAGAAATTCATCACTGATGTATTTGTACTTACATTACCTTTATCTGTTAAACTAGTTGCCCCACCGTCTAACCATACATTACTGTCTACAGAATTATCTACAAAGTTCTTAAATATTTGCGAATCACTTCCGTCCCAAACAATAACAGTATTATTGCTATACCAATCTTGTATAGTTGTACCGCTTGTACCTCTAATCAATCCTGATAACTTATTATTTGCTAAATCTATTCTTGTGTATTCTATTCTTTCGCTCTCTACCCAAACAACACCATTTACTGTTGCAGAAGGTTCTGTACATATATTTGCATTTGCAACTGATATCTCATTATCTGACATTAGTAAGTTAGCAGATAGTAGTGTATTTGCACTACCGTCCTGTAATTTCCTCATATATTCTGTATTACCAAATAAATCCATTGTTACTTGATATTCTACTGTTGATGCGTTGGAACTTGCACTTGCTAAACTACTATTACCTGATAGATTTTTACTTGTTAAAACATTTAGAATAAGTGTTTCGTAAGGGTCAAACAATGCCATTTCTTCTGGTACACGTTCTCCATAACCTACTCTTTGGAAGGTTACACCATCAAATCCTTCGTAAGACACATTATCATCTGTAAGTGTACTTGCATCTGTAAAAGAACCTACATAATTGTCTACTTCTATTGGATTATCGTAAACTACTTTACCAAATGGCTCACTACCGAATCCGAATTGTGTTTGATATTCCTGCGTACTAGCACCTGATACAACCTTTGTAAACAGGTTAGCATCTAATTCTGTTCCTCTAAACTTACCGCCTACCTTAGTACTTACTAAGTTTAATGTACTATTAAGATTTCCTGCATTTATGGCCGCTAGGATATTTGCAGAACTGCTTATAATATTTGCATTAGCAATTGAGTCTGTTACATTAAAGTAACTATCTAGATCTAATTTAAATTGTGTTTGAACTTCTGTATCATATTTAAATACTCTGTCAGCATATCTATAATATTCATTATTTGCTATAAAGGTATTACTATTATTAGTATTACCAAATGCCATAAGGGTTACAATATTAGTTGCTATGCTTGTATTTGTGTCTGCCTTTGTATAATCTGCACTAATATTTGATAATGGTTCAAAGTCTGTTAATACAGTATTTGTTCTATCAAATTTAATAGTTGATTTAATTTTTCTTATAGGTGTATCATTGTGTGCATTACTACTAAAGCCATAGTACTTGACATAATTGTTATTTGTCTGTATAATGTTTGAGTCTGCCGCTAAGAAGTCATCTAATATTCTGACATTACCGGTTGCACTATCAGGATAAGGTGGTTTATCAAAATCACTTATTTGTGTATACTGTATTAGTTCTTTAGCAGGGCTCTTACCATCTTTATACTCTCTAATTTTTGAGGTATAAGGCTTAGCATCTTCAAAGTAGTTTAATACTTTATCAAAATTATCTACTTTAAATCCGTCTACCTTAACTAAATCTTCTTCTGATTTTTCTACATATACATAACTTGTTTTAAATGCCCAACTTAATTGTTCTTGTTCAACTGCTGAATATTTTAAAAGTGCAAAAAATAATTTGTTCCATAACACTGAATTTTTAAATACGTTGTCTCTTAATGCAACTAACAATGCCCTTAGTTCTGTTTGCATTGTGGTGTTAGAGTTATCTGTAAATACCGCATCAGTTAATCTTATAGTTTCGTTTTCTATAGCAATCTGTGTGAATTTATTTGTACTTGCAACATATTTCCATAATTCATATCTACTAGTAATATTTGGCTGTACTTGTATAATAGCACCATCTTTAATAGAGCCTGTAATTGCTGTAAGTTCTGATATACTTCCAACATTTAATATTGGTTTATAAGAACTATCATATCTTATCTTTTTATTATTAGATGCATCAGTTCTTATAATATTAAACCAATTTACTGTTTCTATATATGTTCTGGATGTTGGTAATTCATTATCCCAATTAACATATTCGCTATTTAATTTTACATCTGCTAAGATTTCGTTTAAAGAGTAAGCAAGTTCTCTCCTTGCTTGTTTAATATCTTTAAATAATGTTTGTCTAGGTCTGAATGCAACACCATATTTTTCTACTTCACTTAGTAATATATCTGGAACTGTTTTACCATCTGCATCTACTCCACATAAACTATCTATTAATTTGTTTCCTAAGTCTTCTGGTATTATACTATTATTGTCACCTTCTCTAAGAAGTTTCCATGCGTCATGTTTTTGACCAATTGGATTTAAGTTTCTACTTAAATTTATTTGTAAATTTTGATCTTGTTCTTTAATAATAGAACTTGCGTTTGTTAAAACAAAAGACGAGTCACTAATAAAACTTATTAAAGGTAAACCTTGTCCAATAGGATCAGCAAGTAATCTAGCAAGTTCAAATGTATTATGTGTTCTTCCTAAATCTTTACTTACATGGGTATCCAATTCTCTAACATTTTGTACCCAGAAATAATAACAAGTTTGATTAAGTCCTGTTATTGGATCTTTAAATGATTCTGTTATATAATCTACTGTATTTTTAGGATTACCTGTTCCTTGATAGGACTGTGGTAACACCTTGCTTTCTACCCATTCATATAATGTAATACTACTACCAGGGAAAGTTTTGCCCCAATTTAGCCAACGTTCTCTGTTTGAACCTTGCTCATACCATCTATATCTTATTGTGCTAGTGTCCCACCAAACTTTACCAACATCTTTACTGCCAAATCTTGTTCTTGCTGTATTATATACAACTGGATCGCTTTCGCTTCTAAATGTTATTTCTTTATCTATAAACCCTGGTATTACACCTTTATATGGATCATATTCATAAAGGTCCCAGTCTTTTTCGCCTGTTTCAGAATCGTATATTATGGTATTATTTACAAACTTAGAATCAACTAAATCTTCTTTTTGTTTTTGTACTACATTAGATTCTAAATAAGCCCAGCCTATAGACGTGTTATATTCATCTACCCACACTTTATCGTAGTCTACTACATCTAGTGTTATTTTTGCAGTACCTGAAC
>Ga0098055_1000944_pt1 | contig 16230 bp, 20 predicted proteins | sample 17_taG_FD_75107 | JGI IMG/M metagenome (GOLD analysis project Ga0098055, IMG submission 75107) | Marine viral communities from the Subarctic Pacific Ocean - 17_ETSP_OMZ_AT15314 metaG | ecosystem: Environmental > Aquatic > Marine > Oceanic | place: Pacific Ocean | collected 2015-01-18 | reverse complement strand
TTTGCCATCCATATGCCCTTGTCGGCGATAGCTTCACGTGCCATAACCATACGATTGTCATATGCATTCATATTAGTAAACATATTGTGGTATGCTTTCTCTAAGATTGGCACCAGCTTTTGCTCACATGCTTGATCAATGAACTTGACTGGATCTTTTGGATTCACAGCCTCTACAAGAGGTCCCATGTTAACGTACAACGAATCAGTATCCATTGCAATCACATAGTCTTCATCATCACTTTTCAAGATATTATTCATTGCAGTATTCATGGCTTGTTCAGCCCACTTAATCGATAGCTGACCAGACAGTGTAATACCTTCTGCAATAAGCATTTCAAAGTACCTGAAGTATTGATTACCTAGAGCGCCATAAAGAGAGTTCAACAAAATCTTAATCGCTTGTTGAGTGTTCTCAAGTCTATTTATTTCTCGTTTTAGTTCTGGTGAATTTTTAGACTCATTTTCTTGTTTGAGTCGGAGCATATCTTTTTTGATCGAAGCACGTTCATCATATAGACCAATAATGATTGTCGGGAATACACCACGCTCATCTTTACGATACATCGAACCATTTGCGGCTACAGACAAGTTGCGCTCACGTGGCTCTTCTGACACTGGATTCTTTAGATAATGCTCTACACCGCTTGCGGTAAAATCATCGCCCTTGACCAAAGTTTCTGGTGACATGTTGTACTGTACAATCAGATTTGGATACAGAGAGTTCAAGTCAAACGATGTTACCCATTCAGTCATACCGACTTTGGGCTCTTTCACATAACCACCAGGATATGGATCTTTATGTTTGCGAGTTGCGGGTGGCACTGCAATTTTGCGATCACTCAGATACCGATATATGATTGAATCCCATATACCGGTAGTGCCGAACGCATCATTGTAGTTTACGCCACCCTTGTACGCCACAATCAAAGCCAAGTCCATCAAACCAGTTTGCTTATCGATCTTGTCCACGACTTGAACGTCACGAATATTGTAGTCGATAAACTTCTGGTGATTATGCTTATAGAGTCCGTGCAGAGAACCGTATTCTGAGTAAGAGAGTTTCTTCTCACCAAGAACCACAGACGCAATATGGTCTAGTGCATAAGAGGCTTGATTGCCGTACGTGTAACCAAACTTTTGAAACAGATCAAAGTAGTCAACTTGCTGAACGCCATAGATTTCATATGCGTCCATTTCTTTACCTTTGATGCCAATCTTTCTATACTTTGTGATACCAAATGGGGAGAACTGTTTCGCTACTTTGTCGCCAAGTATACGAATGGTTCTATTGATCATATATGGAATATCAAAGAGTCGAATGTTCCAACCAGTGATGATGTCTGGACAATTAGCATGCCAGAAAGTGAGAAACTTTAATATCAAGTCTTCTTCATCTGTACATTGTCGGTACTGGATCAGATTGTCGGGAATGTCTAGTTCACAATCTTCTAGGCGCCATTCACCAAGACCCCATACGTGATACACGCCAGAGGCACTACTTTTGTATGCGATAGATATGACTGGATGTTTTGCCTCATCTGGCTCTGGAAATCCATCATCAGATGCAACTTCGATATCGATGTTACCGACTTCGATACGTTTGAGGTCATAATCAATTACACCAGGAAACTTCTCTTGTATGAACTGTGCAACAAAATTATTATTGCCATAGATTTTAAAGTTATCTACATTCTCATACTTCTTAACGAATTCGGTTGCTTCTGACATCGTGTCGAGTTGAATTGGATCAACTGCAACACCATCAAACGACTTCCAACCACTTTCATTTTTCTGAGATTTAAGATACATCGTCGGCTTGAACGGTATCTTCGTTTGAATGCGTTTACCATCATCCGTGTAACCACGAAATAAGATATTACTGCCATAACGATTTACGCAAGTATAAAAACTCATAAGACCTCAATCTGTTTCATATAATGTACAATGTATCACGTATGATACACTTTGTCAAGTATTTTAGTCAGTTCTTTCACCAAAGCCATAGTCGATGACTACTGGGAATCTTGGCACACCGTCAGGTGTAAGACCAAAGTATCTTAGTGTAGCCCAAGTTGGAGTATCACCAGTTTCCCATAACTCTTTCAGAACTTCTTGCTTGCCTCTGACTCCAGCACCGCAAGTCTCACCGCTTGGCAATAAAAGACCAAAATGTTTAACGTGTCCTGCCCAGTTGCCTTGACCTTCAAGCATAGTTACCACTCTGAACTCTTCCGTGATAAACTCTTTTCTCTTCAAAAGATCATTGCTTCTCTTATTTTGATATAGGGCGTTGTTTCTTACCATCTGACCCTCATAGCCCTCTTCCATATAATAAGAGTAGAGAGAGTCCAACTCAGCCTGATTACTTGCAAAGTCAGTCTGCACTATCTTGACCACATCGCCTCTGGCACCATATGCCAGTTTAATTCTGTCGATGAATAGCATGTCGGTATCCTGTACAAAACAGTCGTAAACGTGATACTGTACAAGAGATGCAGACTCAGCGATGTCCTCTGGAGTTGATTTAAGTTTTCTCACAAGACTGGTAATCTTGTTAAAATCTTCTTTTAGTTGATGATTATATAGTTCACCATCTAGCACTACATTTGGATTAGCATCAAGAAATGGCTTTACTGCTTCCCAAATATGTGGACAACTAGTGATCTCTTTACCCGCTCTAGTCCAGAGTCCAGATGAATTTGCTATACATCTGATACCGTCTAGTTTAGGTTGACTCCAGCCAGATTCTTGTGGACGTTTAGTGTAGTCACCTGCAAGCATAGGCTTGAACTTATCGTAACTATCAATCTTGCTTACTTCAGTGAAGTATTCTTTTTCGACTTTTTTATCCCAGCTTGCTTGCGCTTCTGCAATCGATTGGGATTTAGAGGTTGTGGCATTTACTTTACCTACGTTCTTAGGTTCACAAATATTCCAACCTGAGGTAACTAGTTTGCCGTCTTGAATGCCAGCTATAGACCTAGTTGCCGCATCGTTTTCATCATTCCAACCATATTCAATAGTTAAGACTCTGATTTTGCCCTTTGTGTCACGTTTGAACAAAGTTGGCAATGCAATCACATTTTTCATATTATATCTCTCAAGTTTATTTAGAAGTACAGTATAGCACTGAACTACACTAATGTCAAGTACTTTATTGCCAATAATTTCTTTCTAATAGAAAGGGACGCTTTTACACGTCCCTAGTTTGTAACTTACTTCTTTTCGGAAACAAAAGAGTACAGTTCTTTGGCTTTCTCCATCAACTCGTCCATTGAGTACATTTTGTAGGCATCTTGAAGAGATGCTTCAACATCTTTACGGGCTTTTTCGCCCTCTGCGATCATGTTCTCATAAAACTGGATGTTCATATGATACTGTTGATCCATGTAATCTTTAGCAAGTTTCAGCATTTCTGCTCGGATTTCAAAGGGGTTTTTATTAGACATACTTTTCTCCTGTGTTGTGTGTGTTGTCTTCATTCTTAGGATATGCTACTTAGACATGTAGCTATTACAAAGACACATATTCCGCTTAGTGCAAATTGCGCTACTGCATCACAAAATGTGCCGTCGCAACTCTTCAGAAAAGAGATTGCTTTGTTCATCAGCTTTTTGACTCCTATAGTTAGCTGTGAGATTAAAGGACGGAGCTTTCACTCCGTCCCACCCTGTATTACTCAGTGAGTAATTCTTTGGTATCCTCAAGAGTTTTTCCGATAGAAATCTTCTTCGGTTTTTGCTCTTCGGGGATAACGTTTTCTAACAGAATACGAAGCATTCCGTTCTCTAGGGAAGCATCTCTGACCACTACAGTCTCAGCTAAAGTGAACTTTCTACTGAAAGCACGTGCGGCAATGCCTCTATGAAGATACTCTTTTTCATCAGTCGCTTCGGGAGCTTTACCTTCAACAGTAAGCTGTCCGTCTTTTACCTCAATGTCTAATGATTCTTCAGTGAAGCCTGCTACGGCTAATTCCACGATATAAGTTGTATCACTTTCTTTAGTGATGTTATATGGTGGGTATGAGTTCGCCTTTACAGTGTTTTCTGACATAGCTGTAATGCGATCAAAGATCCTATCAAAACCTACAGTCGTAAAAGGATCGTATTTTGTTTGCAAATAAGTCATTATTGACCTCCTATATTTAGCAAGGGTTAATATATGTAAGTCCCATATGGCAACTTACATCTTTATTTATACATGCAATGTAGTAATGTTTCGAAAAAAATACATGATTTTTCGTAATAGTATATATTACTATACTACATGTTCACTATACGCCAGTTGAACCAAATCCACCAGTACGGCTGGTCTTGGTTTCTGGCTCATCAAAGACTTCTTGAAATACAAATTTAGAATAAGTCTCTAATACTTCTGCCTGAGCAATTCGATCACCGTCTACGACAGTGAACACCTCATCACTCATATTATGCAACATCACGTAAGTTTGATTCACATAATCTGCATCAACAACGCCTTCGCAATTCGCTAACGTGATTCCTTTCTTTAGAGCAAGTCCCGATCTAGCATGAATACGCATGGACTGCGTATCTTCTAAATCAAAAATGAGTCCAGTAGGAATCAGCACTCTTTCTCCAGAATAAACGAAAAGCTTTCCGTTGACATAAGCCGCAGGTCTACGCTTGTTATTGACGTTAATCACCATAACTTCATCGCCTTCTCTCATAGAGGCTTTCAAGTCAAAGCAGGCAGCCCACTCAGTTCCGAGTTCTGGCATATGCGCTTCTGGAAAAACTTTGTATACTTTAACATCGATGTTATCAGTCAGATCAACTGCTCGTTTCATCTGATCATCAATGCCAATGATATAGGGATCGTGTTCGTATGTAAGAGTATATGGCAGTGAACCATTCGTATCTAATGTATACGTAGCACTGTAATCTATAGGTGAAGCAAGTTCTGGGAATAGTTCAAGTTGTTGGGATACAGACATATTAATCTTCCTTAATTCTATAAAGTGGCTCAACGTGAATAGAGTCGTGGTAATCTCCATCACTTAGGTTTCTACGTACCGCTGTACGCTTCACAAAGTACCCATCATTAATATAATAGGTAATAAGTTCTTGACTAACTACTGAATCGTTATCAAGAAAGTTAAAATAATCGTGGGTAAACGGACCAGTCTTGTCTTTCACTTCCATAGTATAATTCTCCAGTTATCGTTTTTTGCCTATGCTATACTTCGCAATTAATTCCCACTCACCCTTTTCTTTATGAGGTAGAATTTTGATTTGTGATAATGGAGATTTAGGCTCATTGATCTTTTCAGAGTCAACGGTCTTAACAAGATCCCATTCTTCTAGAAGAGAGATAATAGTATTTCTACGTGCTTTATCTTCATCCGAGAAGTCATTAATCTTACCATCTAACATAAACAATTCTTTGAAGTGTACAATATAGTACTTACCTTGCTTGTGCAAGATATGACACGATTGGAACAACTTCTGCTCTTTCTTAGAGGCAATACCAATACGAGTCAATGTTTCCTTCACTTTGAGAAAACTCTCTTCGTTAGGTAGAGTGACCTCTACTAACTTATCTAATAAATTCATTTTTTCAAACCACCTGTTTCTTGTTGTTTTTTCATTATTTCCAGTTCTTCACTAGACAACAAGGACAGATACTCTTGGCCAACCGTTCTATTACATTGATAGTAGGCACACACAATATCGAGTTCCTCATTTCCAGCATTCTTAACCCACTTTGCCCATCGCTTTTTAGGTCTAATGCTATTTATAAGACACTCGTACTGGGGTCGTTTATCCAGTTCGTGGTGCATATTCATAAGGTTGGCATACAGAATTGTGTCTGCATGATACGAAAGTGCATTGTTTACCAACCAAGGCTCGTAGCCTTTTTCTGCCAATACATCGTTTTCACTGTCACGCATCATATTCTTTTTCGTCTGCGTGATAGACGTTACATAATCAAATGGATTCGCCATAATCGATATCCTCATTCATATTAGGAGTGTTCATTTCATCTGAACACTTCTTACAAACGTAAGCAGTGCCTTGACCGCCTAAGTAAGTATAATTAACTATACTATAATCTTTACCAATTTTCTTGTTGCACACTAAGCAAGGATGGCTAGGCTTTTGTTTTTTGAATCTGTCAAACAGTTTCATGTCATTTCCATTCCACTTCAGCCATGAGAGTTGCAAGTGCGGCAACACGATTGATCTCTGAGTTAGCAACGAATGCTTCTTTGTATTGATACTCAGCAAGTATGATGATTGAGTCTGCTACACTCTGAGTAGAAGCAATCTTAGAAGGAAGAATGTCATACAACTGTCGATAGAGAACTGCCGAATCAATATCTTGATTCTCTGCAACCCACTTACGTGTACCAGTAAAGTTTTTATCTTTCATCAAAGTAATCAATGCACTGATATTATCAGTGGACTTACTTGCTAAGATGCCAGAGTCAATCCTGCCAGTAGAAGAATAACGCTGTAGTTCATTAAGGACTCTGCGCCAATCTGGGAAATAAAGTTGAACAACTTCAGCAACAGACTTCTTATCATATTCGATTCCTTCGTCATCAAGAATACCACACACTCGTTTGAAAAAGTCTGCGGCGATCTTAGGTTTATCTTTATTACTTATATTGAACTCGACCACGCTACACCGAGAGTGTAGTGGCTCAATGATACGGTTCTTAAAGTTACATGTTAGAATAAAGCCACAGTTTTTACTAAACTCTTCCATAAAGTTACGAAGTGCTGGCTGTGTTGAGTTTGCATTCAAGTAATCAGCCTCGTCTAGGATGACGTACTTACGACCACCAGTAAACGAAACACTTGAAGCAAAGTTTGAGATATCAATTCTAAGGGTATCGATGTTACCATTCATCGAACCATTGATAGTAATGAAGTCTGCACCAATCTGATTGAGCATAGCCTTAGCAACAGTTGTCTTACCGACACCTGCTCGACCAGTTAGTAATAAGTTTGGAACATTGTTTTGATCAACGAACTGTTGAAAGGTCGTCTTAAGATCATCGGGGAGTATGGTATCTTCTACCGTTTGTGGTCGGTATTTCTCTACCCATAAAAAATCGTCTTGCATCATCAATCTCCATAATATAATAAATCTCTACTGCATTGTAGAGGGATGAAAGGAGGATGTCAAGTGACACCCTCCCTTCGGGTGCCTGATCAAGAAGCGGGAACTTCTGTTTCAGACGGAACTGGTGCTTCCGCATCAGCAGGTGGAACAGGCGCTTCGCCAGGCATATTTACTTCTTGCCCTTCTGCTTTAGCGTGTTCTAAAAATGCCATGAAACGTTGGCGTACTGTACCAACTGGCAATAACTCTTCACCACGAATGGCACCACGTGCGGTCGCAACGTCAATAATTTGTACTGCCGCTGAGATGTCATTCAGTGAAAGACCAGGAGCTTGTTGCTCTTGGGTTTCGGGGGCTTGGTTTTCTTCTGTCATATTAGTCTCCTATAACTAAGTTGATTAACGAGTTTCGATTGCAACCCAATATTGAACCTTACTCGACTTAAAGTGTGCCATACCTTTCGAAGATAAAGTAACTTCATAGTCGGCTGGTACCAATTTTAAGTTGTCAGTCTTAATGATCATATTAAATGGATCTGTACTGACACCTTCAGCAACAACGGTATTATAATTATCTGCCGTTGATGTTTTGCTGTCGACCGCTGACATAGTGATAGTACTACCATCACCGATGAAAGCAATCTCTGGCAATTGAAGAACACCTGCCGCTTGGCGGACGCTTTCAATATCTTGCCACTTAATATTGACGGATACTTCAGGATCGGGAACGACAATGTCCTTCTCGGGTGGAGTAACCATCAATGATTCGGATGTATACGTATAGCGAAGTTCGCTTCTACCACCTTTAATGGTAAAACGATCTTGACCAAACTCAACATCTGGATTATCAAACAATGCGAGAGTGCTTAAGAATCGAGACAGGTCATAAACACCTGCTTGAGTCTCAACAGTCTCATCGATTGTTGCCGCAGCCATAACAGTCTTTTGCGGGGATATAGTTCGAACTACTGACCCTGGCTTGAACACAATGCTAGGGTTGATAGTCGAAAAGTTTTTTAGAACACTCAATGTGTCTGAACTAAATTTCATATTTTATTCACCTTTATTAATAGTTTAAATTCACGTTCTGCAAAGTTATTTATATCAGAACATCCAAAAGTTTTCATATCTAACTCATATTACTCCTATTTTTTGTTAATTCTTCAGAACGTTCCATTTGCATTCTGATCCACTTTGCACAGTCTTTAGCACTAAATGCTTCATCATCTGGTGCTGGCATTCTATCATCTTCACCTACACCACGAATGACTGAACTTGACAGCATCAAAGCACCGGCCATAATCATACAGATGTGAGGCAAACCAGAACCAGTAGGACCGTCATCGTAATCTTTCCTGCGCTCAAAGTCATCGATGTGTCTCTTAAGACTATCGATCATTTGTTGCCAGGGCAGACCCTTTTCCCAATTTCTATCGGCATATTTCGTTGCACCATACTCAAGGGCTGCCGCCCCAGCGGCTAAACCTTCAAGAGGAAGTTGTCTGAAATATGGTACACCAATACATTCACGTAACGCACCACTTTCGGCTGCGGCAAATTCTTGCTTATCACTCATCGTCTAGTTTGCTCCAAATCGTTTTCGGCTCTGTATATAGCCTGTAATCTTAAAACGTCTGCGGCAACATCATGTTTACTATCATGAGCCACAAACGCTTCAGCCCAATATTTTTCATCAGCAAGAGGTACGAAACCACTACGTGTTGAAAAATCAAATTTAGCATCAATAAAAGTTCTGATATCTCTTACTTTCCAGAACTTAAGATACTCGTTCATCAACTTACCTTTGCCTTGCGATTCTAGTAATCTGAACAGAATCACTGGATCAAAAGAATTACCTCGAGACCACCAGTAACCAATATCTGGGTTGTCTCTGAAATATGATAGTATAGTATCACAAAACTCACCGACTGTCAAGTCATTTGATGAGGGTATGATATTATCCCGTGCTTCTTTTGGCAAATTTTCCCACCACTGAATATCAGACTTAGTGAAGCTACAGTTGTAATTGTGCATTTGATCTGTAATAGATAACTTAACAGTTTGAACTTCACCCACTATCTCTTCAAACGAATACGGATCTTCTACGAATCTTTCCCAGTCAAAGCAAGCATATGCCATATCTACTACTGGACACACAAGAACGTTTGCTCCTATTGTTTCCATATCAAAGATAAAGTTCTTACTGTTTTTCTTCATGCGGCTACCTTCTCATCATAAATTCTTTTATATTCAAGGACATTCATGGTACCCATTGCACTGTTATGCGACTTACGGATCATTGCACAATTGCTCAGTACTGTCTTACCACCAAGAGCATGTGCTTCCATGTGTCCAGCTTCTGCATCTTCCCAGTCTAAAGGTAGACCATCAATGTAGCAAGTATAGCGTTGATCTTGCAGTGTGACTTCTTTCATCCAACGTGGAAAGGCACGATTGCGGTCTTTCAATAGCGTAAACTCGTAAATGTTTTCCCACTCTGGATGGCTTGTCATCCACTTTACCATCTGAGTTTGCTTTTCAGCGTTATCGTGGTTTCGGGTATAGTCTTTGAACAACTGTGCGATTGTGGAATCTTTTGCTTCAAACTCTAAGTTTGGAATATCTGTCCACTTCTCTTTTGGATCATAGTACAAGTCATTGTACACAACAGAGAAGGCTTCGTACCACGCAACGTAATCAGTTGCTTCTAAGTCAGAATCAAAACTTTCTGACAAATAAACATACAGGTTGAGTAATGCATTCTTCTCACTGTTACTTAATCCAGAGCCAAGTGTCTGACGGCGCACTTTGCCCATTTCATATAAGAAATCTAAAAACTTTTCACTCTTTTTCTTTAGAGTTTTCATGTTGATGTTTGGATTATCATACATCTCTTGGACTTTTATTGTCGTGCGGTTACATAACTTACTACCTTTGTAGAACGTATAGTACACACGGGCAACAAACTCTTCTTGCTTTAGACGTAAGTTGTCTCCAGACAACCACTTCAAATTACCAAACTCAGTAAGACCAAACAAATTGTGTATGATAGAGACTTTGCCATCGTTGCGAGTAACAACCCGAACAGTCTCACGGACTGCATTGGCGATTGGCGTATTGCCATAAGAGTTCAACATTTCAATCTCGTTCACGTGTGTAGTCTCGTTTAAGCTACGGAAGATTTTACCCTTCATTTCATTACTCAATGGAGAATACATGGTGAATGCGAGTTCATAATTTTTAAACTCTGACTTTTCTTTATCAGATAGTTCAGAATACACTCTACCTAGTACACGAAACTTGCCGTGAAAGAAGTCTCGAATTGCCCGCTTGCGGTGACCACCATCAAGTGATTCCCAAAGCCAAGTAGTTGGCTCACTAGAGACATCTACAAGAGTAATATTTCCAATATCAATGTTAGACATTATCGATAAGATAATTGCCTCTGATTTAGCATTTTGCACATCAGGGTGTACAGGTAGTCGCTGTCCGATTGGACTACAATCTACAGTTGGCAGAAGGTCTAGAACAAACTCTTGAATGCTCATGACCTTACGTGAGAACTTTATTTTACTCAAATGTCATCTCCTCAAATCCGAAAGCGGCTACTTTGTATTTCTTATTGCCGATCAGCATTTGGTCACCCATCGAAGTAGATCGAAGACCCATTCCATCTTTACCTAAAGATGCCATCACAGTTACGTCTGGATTGTAGTCACCGTTATCTTCGATATCAGTTCGACTCCAAGAACCCATCACGTTATTAGTCCAACGATAAGCATATTCTAATGCCTCATCGGTTGACCGAGCGTCTTCAGGAATGTTTACAAAAGCAACCGTTCGTGGACTTTCTTCGAAGGCTGTATGAATCACTGCAACTTGCATAATATAATCTCTCATTGTTTACTTGAACAGTATACAAGGAGTTGACACGAATGTCAACCCCTAATTTCACTTTTTACGAAATTAATTCGTAAGGCTGGTTCCACTTACCAACATTGATGTCAGTGTAATGTGATCTATGAAAATAGTCAGTCATCGCATCATCGTTGTTGAAGTAGTTAGGACCTTTCATAGCCGCTAACAACTTGTTAAGAAACTTCTGGGCAACACCAGTATAATGCTCATCAATCCAATATTCATTGACTTGGATGTAACGATCACCGTGAGTGTAGTTGTCAGAAAAGTCAATCTTACCTGCTTTGATATTTACGCAAAGAGTTGAGTGGTTATTGACAGAAATACTGCCTTTCATACCGAACTCTTTAAGAACTGCTTTGATAGCAGGAGCAAGTGATTTCTTCATTTCTTGTGATACATACGCCATAATTTCTTCTCCGTTTCTCTTGATTACAGTACTATAATAACAGGTTTGACCATAATGTCAACCACTTTTTTCAAGAAAAATGAATTTTTTTATGCGTTTTTCCAATCAAAATCTTTGACTAGCTCCATACCGTAGTTGTTCACGCCAGTAGGTCGATCATATCCATCTTTGAATCGAAGCTTATTCACCTTGAATGGACCGTAGTCCACAAAGTGGTGCCATCTACCATATTTCCAGACAAGTCTTGCCACGTCTGGGTGCATGTCAACTAGCATCTGTGACTTATTTACAGTACCCTCTGTATTGTAACCAGTCTCTTTGAACTCTTCATTTTCAGTATTCTCTGCGTGATAGAATTCAGCAGTATTACCACCAGCGACTGTCTGCGTAGCGGCTTTGCCTTGCATGAATGCGTTAAACTGCATACAAACATCTCCGTCTTTCATCACTCGTAAGCAGATGTCAGTATCTTCATTATACCTACCACGCCATCTATGCTTACAATCATTCCGAATAAGAAGAGTAGAATATATACGAGTGTTGGCAACGAAAGCAGGATAACTCTGATTCGGGTCAATAAAGAATCGATACTGTGGACCAGAAATATAAACATTATCATACCTATCTACAAAGTCTTCCATAACTTGAAAGCCTACACCACTCTCAAATCTAATTCGCTCATTATTGTGTAGTCTGTAAAAATCTGAGATGTTATCATCAAGTACCCAGTGGCTTGTGGCACCGATACTGATCGAATGATCCCATGCCCAGTTTCTAGCACGACCAGGACCATCTCCGTGATTGGAGAAAGGTGCAACTAGAAGCGTCACATAATCTCTCATTTTGAATACATCAAGTGCTTTATCGTAACTATCTAAGTCTTGAGGTTCAATCACAATGTAATGTGGAATCTGCATACGAGATAGTGACCTAGAGGTAAACATTGAGTCTGCTCGACCTTTAGATACGATGTACATAGGATGTCTAGGCAACGTTCTGCCCTCTGGCTGAATCCAACGTAACAACAAGTTCTTTGTGATATGCTGTTCGGGATGCCAAATGCTTTTGGTCTTCTCAGTAATCTCTTGACTAATTTTTTGCGAGAACTCTTTATAGTCAGCCTCACATCTAAAATGCATAGTGATTGCTCTGAACTTCACTTTATCATTTTGAGTGAATTCTGGCATACCAACCCAGTGCTTTGTCCAGCTTGATTCGACAGGTTTTATTTTACTGAATCCTGGTCCATTATATTCGGGAACAAGTAGATTAGCATCAATCGCAACAGGCTCTTCTTCTATATCTTTAAACAAAGACACTGCACGATCTTCTAATGGATAGTAAGTTTCTTTTACGTATCCTGGAATCATCTGATTGATCTTAGTACAGAAATCTACCATATCGTCTTGTGTTCTAAAGTGGACGTAGATTGATTTCCATACATCATTCTGTACAGTCTTTTTAACTTTAGTAGCATCAACAAGTTTATCTGGCATAGGCTCATCGAAAAATTTGTCTAAGCTAATGCTGTAAGAATCGTTCTTACGTGCCTCATCATTCATATAGTTGTCGTAGTTGGCACTCTCTTCGACCATAGGTTTTGTGTTGTCTGTCATATGTACTCCATTAAATTATTACCACTATATCAGATATTTATGGATTTGTCAACACCAAATTTAATCACATAAATCCTTCAAGCGAGGCACCATCAGCGACCATTGGTCTGTAGACTTTCTTCCAATACTTGACGTTTTTCATTTTGCCATGCTTTTCAAAAATCTTCATTCCGTATGGATATTTTCGCTGTATGTATCTTAACGCTTCATAGTGTTCTTCGGTTTGATAAAAATCTTCTGGCTTATCTTCTTCACTATCAAACATACCAGACCAAACTTCACGGGAGTCTGATAACTTTTTATCTACTAGACTTCTATTATCAAACATCCATTCAGTAGACTTTCTAGTGTTGATGCCTCTAGACATCGCTTCATACAAAAAGAGAACGTCTTCAGCAATTCTTAAAGAACAAATATCCATCTCATCAATGATTTTAGATATCATTCTTCCGTCATAAAATACGTAAGAATACACATCTCTAGTGTCTTCGTACTCAACTTCTGCCGGTGGTATACCTGCTTCAGAAAGACCAACAATGCCTATAGACTTTTCATCAAGCCAAGTGGATATAGTATCGTACATTTCTAAGGCTTCTTCTGGAGTGGCATTTCTTTTTGTCAATTCCATATTAGACTCTCCAGTCCAATATTTCGCATTTCTTCGCTTAATTACTATATCGTCATCGGCAACGCAATACTTTATAGCACCAGCGTGTTTATGAATGAACTCTCTGGTTTGTGCAAGTTGTGTCCAACTGCCAACTATCTCTTCTGGTATTTCAAGATACTCGCAAGGGTAGTTGTATAGATGCCTTTCACCAGGCTCAACGACCATAATGACCCTTGCCTGAAGTTCTTTAGGAAGATTTTCATATGTGATTTGGTTGTCACACCTTCGAACAGTGGGAATGTAAATTCGTTCTATCATGACTTACTTGTTCTTATTTACCATATCCGATTCACCCCATACTACGTTTGTGCGTAGACTGCTAGACGAAAATCGATGATCTCTATTGTTAAAGTACAATTCTATGTTGCGCTTGTCGCACACATCTCTACCAGTAAAGTCTTTATCTTTGTACTCTGGACCCAAGATACGTACATCTATAAGATACAATTCAAGAATATCTTTTAAGTCGGTTTCGGTAGAATACACTACAATTTCATCTACGTACTTCACAGCCTGTAGTTGAGTATAACGCTCGACAATAGATTGAATGGGCGAGTTCTTCTCTGGTCGATCCAAAGCAGGATCAATTTGGAGACCACATATTAAGTGGTCGCATTGCTCTTTTGCTTCACGTAACATCATCACATGTCCAGCATGTAACAAGTCAAATGTACTACACGTAAATCCTACACGCTTCGCTTTTTTCATCATATAATCACCTTCTATTTAAATTGTTCAATCACTTGTTTTTTGAGTTGAGTAATTTCATCTTTAAGTACTAACTTTTCTCGCTTCATATTAGATATATAGTGGTCTGGAGCCTTCTCTGCTTCAGCCGCTTCTACTCTATCGTGCAAGTTCTTATGTTTCATCTCTAAAGAAACTAATCGATCTGCTATTGCCAATGTACTCTCCTATGTTGTTGCAATTCTACTAAAGTTCTTTACCTTTTCGAATTTGATTACGCTATGGAATTTGTCAAATAGTTGATCACCTTTGTGACTGATAATAAAGATATTTGAGTCAGCAGTCAGTTCTTCAATGATTTTTAGAAACTCTTCAGTTCCTGCACTATCTAAAGAAGAATCCATAATTTCATCCATGATCAACAAGTTAGTAGACACAGAGTTCCGCAACTTAGATACGGCTCTCCATGTAAAGAGAAGTGCAAGGTCAATCCTTAACTTCTCGCCCTCTGAGAAAGAGGAATAGGAAAACTCATCACGAAAACGAGACTTGATCGTTTCGTTGAAGTTCTCATCTAATTCAAACTGAACAAAGAAATCCATCGCAGATAGATATTTGTTAATCAGCTTGTTCATCACAGGCACATATTGTTTAATAATTCGGGTCTTGATGCCACCATCTTTTAGCATAGAAGCAACTACGCTTAATATTTCTCTGTGATCAAAAAGTTCATTTTGATTTGTATGATAGTCAACAAGATCACTTTCAAGTTTTTTGATATCAGACGTATCAATCTCTTCAACTTCTTGCTGTGCGCCATCAAGTTCTTTCTTAATAGACTTGCAAGTATTCATACCAATCTTGACGTTTGCTCGGTGTTCACTTACTGAGATATTCTTCTCAGACATGATGTCCTCAACTTTGTCAATCTCTTCTAGTCTAGTCTCAACAGCTAGACTCTTATGTCCAATCTCTCCTTTTGCGTCTTCGATTTCTTTTGCTGTTGCTCTTGAGGATTCGATTGTCTCTTCTTTGAATTCATGTTCGATCCCTTGTTTACAGGTTGGACAGTTGTCGTGGTTCTGATAGAACTCAACGTCCTTGCGTAACTTATTGAGTCGAGTTGTGAGATCATGATTTAGCTCCTGAAACTCTGCTAGTTTTTTCTTCTGTTCGGCTTTATCTCCGATACTGCTATTTAGTTCTTCGATTTCATCTAAGAGATTATCCATAATGCCTTGTTGCTCTTCAACAAATGCAACTTGCTCTTTTAACTTATCTTTAAGCTTACCTACTTCGGTTTCTTTGATCTTCCGAATAGATGCATTATGTGTTTTAGCACTATCTATTTTATTCTCAATCAAATCGATCTGATACTTGATATCGCTAATCTCTGCTTTATTTTCAGATACCCTATCTTTAAGTAAGGTATTCATCGTAGTAAAGATTTGGATATCTAACAAGTCTTCAATGATATCTCTGCGTTCACCAGCTTTTAACTGCATGAACGGAATGAACGTACTAGAACCCAATACCACTACTTGTCCAAAAGACTTGTAGTTAAGTTTTAGAATCTGCTCTTCTAAGTATGTCTGGTAATCACGGGCAGCCGCATCTTGGTTCAACAGTTCGTCATTCTTCCACACTTCAAATTTAACTGGCTTAATGCCACGTTTAATTACGTAACTATTGCCGCCGATACTGAAGAATGCTTCTACTTCTAAGCCTTTACCGTTCACACTATTAGTCAACTGATTCTTGTTAATCTTTCTGAATGGCTTACCGTACAATGCAAACGTGAGAGCATCAAGCATGGTAGATTTACCAGCTCCGT
>Ga0098055_1000943_pt1 | contig 16231 bp, 21 predicted proteins | sample 17_taG_FD_75107 | JGI IMG/M metagenome (GOLD analysis project Ga0098055, IMG submission 75107) | Marine viral communities from the Subarctic Pacific Ocean - 17_ETSP_OMZ_AT15314 metaG | ecosystem: Environmental > Aquatic > Marine > Oceanic | place: Pacific Ocean | collected 2015-01-18 | reverse complement strand
TTAGTAGACATAAAGATAGTTTTATTTGGCTCTATGCTTCTAATGTATTTGATAATTTCTAATACTTTGTCTTTGTAAAGCAACGGCTCTCCGCCTAGAACACTCCAGTTTTCAACATCAAACTTTTCATTTGCTAAACGAATGCTTTCTTTAATTGTGTCTAATTCTGGATCGTAGCCTCTTAATGTATCGCTACGTGTATCACAATTTGAACACGCAAGATTACATTTGTTTCCATAAAATACATCTAGTATTTTAATGTGATTCATTTTGTTTCCTGTAACTTCTTGCAATTAGTTCTACAAATTCGTCTTTCCTTTTACCCGGTATACCATGTGCTATTAAATGTATTCTAGGTGTGTTAGAATTGTTAACAAAACTATGTACGTTTCTTATATTAATTATAAAAGCCTTTCCTTCTTTGAAAGGAACAGTACCGTGTCCTTCAAGAGTCATATGACAGTCGTCTGGGTGAATAATTGCTACGTTAATAGGTACCCCAAACTCAAGCATGTCTAAATTTTCTTCACCTGGTAACTTTCCAGGGGCATCGCTGTGCGGATTTATTTTACCGCCAGGTTCAAGTTGCATAAAACGTATTCTTCTATAGCGTTCATATGGAAATAATTCCCAAAAGCCTTTAATGTTAGGTGTGTGCTTGCTTATGTTTGTCCATTGGTAAGGAACATCTTCCTCTCTTTCATAGCCGTAGTTTGTCCACGCACCAGTTTTATCCACATCAATACCATGTATGCAACTACTGTTCCATCCAGGATGTTCTCCACCTCTATGATCTACAAATTTTGCAGAACTAGTTTCACGCTTCCATGCTTCGATATCAAACTCAATGTCTAATTCAAGCCATCCAAAGTCTGATTTATTTAACAACCAATCTGCAATTTCGTAATCATTCATATTAATACTTATAGAATAGAACCTTAGATAAGTATTAATATGAACACACTAAGACGCCCCGATGTATTACCAAATGAATCTTATGTTGACTTACAAAAGATGGATAAGTTAACTGGGTTAATTCATGAACTAATAGAAAAAATTGATGTAAAGCCATTTGGCGTTGACGTAGGTAAAGCTAATAATGAACCTTTATTAAAAGGATGGTTCTCTGTTATAGTAATACCGTTTGAGTACGAAGACACTCATTATGTTTTATATCCTGAACTACACGAAGCAGCTCAAGATATGATCAACTACGCAAAAACTATGACGGGCTTAGAGAGAATAGCAATTAATATATTAGAGCCAGGTTGTTTGTTACCATTACATTATGATAACTGGACAAATGCTGATGATATAGGTGATCCGCCCCATTACAATATATTGGTTCCTTTAAACGGAAAAGGTCATTCTGTAGTCAATGACAAACTATATGTCAATGAACAAGATGTTCCGATAATATTTGATCCGCAGTCTTATCATGGCGGATTTAATAGTACATATGAAGATCGTTATAATTACTTTGTTAAAGTAAAGAACGAAGCATTCGGATACTAGTGTAATCATTAACTACGTATATAAATAACAATATGAAAACCTGGAGAATAGTATGAGTACAATTACTAGGCACTTTATTAGTGACAATTTTCGTGCGACCAACTTAGTAGAGAGATATAATTTTACCAGAAGTGAATACGGAAAAACAGAACTTGTTGATAAAATCAATCTTTGGAAATACGCACTAACTTATAAATGTAATGCTAAATCTCAAGAAACAATTTTAATTGGAAGTCACACCCTCGATATTAACTATCTAGCTTGTATCTATGCATCAGCAGAACTTGGATTAAAAATTGCAGTAGTTGATTATATACGTGCAGACGATTTTAAAGATTCGGGATACAATGATCCAAAAACAGAAGCACTACTTCCAATAGATATATTTTTGCATGACTTTACTCGAAAGTATGCAGAAACAGAACCAGAAGCATTTGCAAAGTATACATATTTTGAAAACATATCTAATAGAACATATAGTTTAGCAGACAATGATATTGATTTTACAGTTACAAGTAAAGAAGACTTTAATAGGGCAGCAGGAATTTTTCCTAAACCTAATGACATTTTAATTAAAGCAACTACTAGCGGCACAACTAGCAAACCTAAAGTTATTGAGCATACACACGAATTTATACGAGGTGTAGCTGAACGTAACATGTGGATGTTTGAAGATGTAGCATTGCATGTTAAAAATCTTAATCATGGTGCTAGTGCAGCAGTAACACTATTTCCAGTATTAGCAAATGATAATGTTACTGAGCATGTAATTTATGCAATTAATGAAGATTATCCTATGGACGATTTAGTACAACAACTAGAACCGTACAGAGACAAGTTATCTACAGTTTCTTTTCCATATCCGTTCTTAATAGAAAAATTTATAGCAGCTAGTAAAGAAAATAATTTAACATGGCCAAAGTTGCGTATCTTAGTGTTAACATATACACTAGACAGTATAAAACTTGCAGCTCGCGACGGCATTATTAAAAATGTAACTAGCTTGTTTGGTTCTAATGAAACACTAGGACCATTGTTTATAAATGTCTTTGATAAAGAACATTGGGATAAAGATTCAAAATTATACACTATATTTGATGACTGGTATAATTTAGAATTAGCAGAAGATGGAAAACTAATAGTTGATTTGCCAGTGTACAATAGAAAAGAAACTATGAGTGATGTATTTAAAATGGAAAACGGATTTTGGGCGCATCAAGGTAGAGATGATTTATTGCGTATTAATGGCGAAGATATAAAAATGTCAATTTTAGACGAATTAAATAAATCTCATGAAGACTATCATATAGTAGCTGATAGTGTTAACCATTGCTTATACATAGCACATTGGGATAGTAAAACAGCAGAAGAAATTGAAAACTATGTTAATTTAGTTGAATCTAATTTTAAACAAGTAAAGGTAAAAACTTCAATGCAGTTAGCAAAGCAAAATTTTTATTATGGATTTAAAATAGATAACGAATTAATTAGAGAATATTTTAGACATCATATTTATTAGGAGAAAAAATAATGATTAAAGAAACACATGCAAGAACAATAGCTAAAGCTGTAATTTATAGAGCCTTAGCTGTATTAGCAATTATGTTAATATCAGTTTATATTATGGGAGCTACGTGGATAGAAGCAAGTCAAGTTGGCGCTATAGTTATTGTTCTCGGAACAACAATTTATTACATTCATGAAAGAGCTTGGTTGTTTACTACTTGGCTTCGATTTGAAGATGGTAAAGATAACCATTGGCGTAGCTTAATTAAAACTGTTATCTATAGAAGTCTTACAATGATAGCAGCATTTATCGTTGCTACTTTTGTCCTTAAAGCAACAACTAGCGGAGCAACTAGTTTTGCGTTAATGCAAGCAGCATCTAACATGACATTGTTTTATATTGTTGAAAGAATATTTAACATGTTTAGCTGGGGTGTTGTAATTGAGGACAAACAGTAAAATAATAAACTTTGAAGTATTTTCAAAAGAAAATGATTCGTTAGAAAATACAACAAAGAAAAAACTAAAAAATAGTATACTCGAAGCATCTAAGCAAGGGTATACTAGTATTTTAGGGTTAATGCTTGTTGACGGGTTTCTTTATAAAAATAATAATACTTGGAATCAACTATATAACGATATTTTAGATTATGCTAATTCTTTACAAATAGAAGTTAAAATTGTAACTGGCCAGAGTTATAATAACAAGGTTAAATGTACCAAAATACCATTTAACTTTAATCTACATACTGTATATAATAGTTATAAAGATACAACTGTATGCAACTATAGTAATACTAATAAATTTTTATTTCTTGGAGGAGTTCCTGACAGACCTAATCGTATAGGATTGTTATATGAATTGTACAAAAGAAACTTATTACAATATGCAGAGTGGAGTTTTTTTACTCCCTGGACACTAGAACAAAAGACTAACTCTTTACAATATTTCTCTTCAACAAAAGATTATCATGATTTTATAAAATTTGCAGAGCGTAAGATTGATAATGTATATGAAAAATCTAAAACATACGGAACTGAAAAAAATCCTGTAGCAACTGAATGGACAAACAATTCATCTTGGATTGATCCTGCTGTTTATGCTAATACTGGTCTAAGCATTATATCTGAAGGACACCCGGGGGACAACAATAACAACAGCAAATTTCTTACTGAAAAAACATACCGCGTGTTTGTACAAGGTCATCCGTTCTTGTTTGCTGGCAATGTACAAATGTTTGAATATATTAAAGATCTAGGATTTAAAACATTTGAAAATTACTTGCCTTATCCAGAGTATGCTACAGTAAAGGACGAGTCTAAAAGACTTAAATTATTAGTTGACAATTTAGAATATATCTTGCATAATAGAGTTAACTTTTCTAAAGATGTAGAATATAACAAAACTCATTTTTTCAATTTAGCAAAAGAAAATGCTAGAATTTTAAAAACGCTAAATGCTAGTAGTGCAGAACTTAATCACTACTTTAATAAAACAGGATTTGGACATTTACTATAAAGGATAATATGAATGTTACAGTATTACACTACTATTGATAATTTTTGGAAAGACGAATTGTCTAACCATAACTACACAAGGAATGTAGTTTGGGACGCTAAAAATTTCAATCACTTAGACAAAGATTACTACAATAGCGGGTATCTATTACAAAGTTTTAATGAAGAATTGTCCTGTGCAGAGCAATTTAAAGGCGTCTTAGACGCTCATAAAGCGTCTGTAAGCTGGACTTGTATAATGCCTAATGTAATACTTCCAACGCACAAAGACACGTTTTATACGCTTAGGCAAGAGCATAATATAGAAATAGAACGGTGTTTTAGATATCTTATATTTTTAGAAGATGCTACATTTGGTCATTATGTAGGCTTTGAAAATAGAAACATCACCAACTTTAAAGCAGGTGATGTTTGGAAGTTTGATTTTAAAGAATTGCACTATGCTTCAAATGCAAGCAACGTGCCTTTTCATACGTGTCAAGTAAGTACGTTTAACTAGTGTAGGTCTGTCCAAGCACTACCGTTGTAAACTTGTGCTTTGTTTGTAGCAGTTAAGTAAATCATCATACCTGCTGCTGGACTAGAAATAGCAGTATCTCTTGCTGTAGTGTCTGTAAAACTAAACAATTTAGCTGGACCGTAGAAGTTAGCACCTTGACTGCTAGTAAGTTCTAGTGCAGGTGTCAATGCATTGCCTGCGGCTGCGTTTTGTGTTGCTATCCAAAAGCCAGCTTTAACATTACCTGCTACAGGAGTATCGTTTACTTCAACTTTAAAAGCTGCTGCCGGTGTCGCTGTTCCTGACGAATCACCGCCGATAAACAACATTGTTCCGATTTCATCACCTACTTGTAAGCCTGCTGGAGATCCTTCTGTTCCTCTAAATCTAGCTAGTTGCATTCCTAAACCATCAACAGTGTCTGAATGTCCTAACGCTGAAAATTGTGCTCCGTCGGCATATGTGTCGGTTGTATTAATTAACACACCTGCTGGTAGATTTGTATCATCTCTTCCACTAAGATTTATAGTTGCAGAGTTTACTTGTTTTGAAGTTGTAGTTGAGTTATTAACATTGCCAAGTACAGTACTAGTTGAATCGTCGATAATAATACTTGAATCGCCGCCAAATACACTACCTTTAATGCTACCAAAAACATCACCTATATGATATCCTGTAGTATCGCCGTTTAGGTTACCAAAGAATCCGTTTTGTGCTCTAACCTCACGTCCTTTGATATTAGCTACAGGTGTAACACCGTCTTGACCAATAGCAACACCGTCCATTGTACCGCCGTCAATATTAGCAGTTGTAATGTTCATGCCGCCTGTAAATGTTGATAAACCAGGGCTTAGTATGTTACCTTCAACTTCCCCTGTAAATTTCTTTTGATTTGCATCTACAACAATAGTACTGTCGTCGGCATATAAGTTACCAGTTAAGTTACCTACAATAGATGCCGCTTGTATTGTATCATTTGATGCATTGTATAGTACACTACTACCAACAGTGGTAATATTGTTTGTAACAGTTAATGATTCAGTAGTTAGTTCGCCGCTAATTACAGCACCTTCAGCCCACAGGTTATTCCATCTGCGGTTATTAGTGCCTAAATTAAACTGTCCGTCTAATGCTGGTTTTAAGTTAGAGTTGATTACGCCGCTAACATTAATAACATCACTGTCATTGTCGCCCAAGCCAATATTTCCAGTAGCATTAATAGTACCGTCAATATTGATATTACCTACACCTGTAATATTATTACTGTTAAGATTTAAATCGCCGCCTAGTTGCGGGCTAGTATCTCCTACAACAGATGTAAATGCATCTGCTTCTGTTGGACCAACAAGTACGCCCCCTAGTGTAGCACCATCGCCTACATATATTTTTTTGGTATCAGTTGCGTATATAAGTTCACCCTGTAGTGGGGTAACAAGCTGTCTTTCTGCATCTGAACCACGTCTTAGTCGTAACGCCATTTATCTATACTCCTGGAATAACATTTATTAATTGTATTTATCCAATAGCAAAAGATTACTTTCTTTTCTTTAGAAACAATTTAGTGCGATTGGTAATGTCTTGTTTTAATCGCTGTGTATCAAGTCTAAAGTCAATGTTTGTAATAACATCTTCGTATTGATTAAATAAGTCTTCTAAGGTAGCCTCTAATGAATCCGGATTACCTTTTTGTTGTTTTCGAGTCTTAGCAATATCAATATCCCAAATTTTTCCGTCTACAAAAAATACCCGAACTGAATGTAAATATTCTAATGGTACTACTTGTACATCTAGATCTTCAAATACTTCGGGCCAATGACTTATAACATCGGGTGGAAGAGAGGCGTCCTTTTTGTTAGGCACTCTCTTCAGTCACTTTTTTGGCTTGCTTTTTCTTAGTAGGAACTAACTCTTCTGCTTGCTCTCTAAGTACTTTTGCTTCTTTAAATAAAGCATCTGCCTGTGACCTATATTGTGCTGCTAGTTGATCGTCTGTTAATACATCTGATTGCGATGTATTTGTATAAGCTTCTGAAGGATTATCTACTTTTTCTGCTACCGGTGTTGTTTTACCGTCTTTGCCTTTTAATGCTAAGTCTGCAACAGTAACGCCTTTTTGATCAGCAATAATTTTGTTTAGTTCTGATAAAAGAATAGTTGTAGTTCCATCAGGTACCATTTCAATATCACTGGTTGCCATCTTCATCATTTTACCAGTTGTATGAAATCCTGCTAACATATTTCTACCATCAGGTAACTGTGCTCTAGCCATTGCTTCACCGAACTCATATGCTTCTTGTCCAGCACTGCCTTCTACAGCAGTCATAAGTGCATCATGCTCTTCTGACATTAGACTTTCTGTTTGTACAACAATACAATTGTCTGGTTCACCTGGAACAACTCTGTATGCTACAATTACTTTCCTTTGATTGCGGGCTAATCGCCCAACGTGTTTAATAGCTTTTGCCATAATTTATGCTCCTTGCTCAGTTTCTGCAGCCTGTTGTGCCGCTTGAATTTCAGCTAAAAATGCTTCTAGTTTTGCGTAAGTTTGTCCTACAGTAACCATTTCATTTGGTTTAAATGTACCACGCTGACTAGCAACATCAATAATTTGCTTCAATGCAGCCAAATCATTAACTGTTAGTTCTGCACCAGTAGCCTGCTCGTTTTCCGCTGTTGCGGGTGCTTCAGGTGCTGTTGGTGCTTTTGTTTCTTCGCTCATCTTAGTCTCCTATAATTAATTAAATGCGCTGTTAATATATTTAAGTATATTTTAAATATGGACATGCCAAAGTGAAATAAGAACATTCCTTAGCATCTTCAAATCCTATTCGAATACATTGCCTTACAGTATTGTCTACTGTACTTAGTACCTTTGTTATGTAGAATCTTCCTTTTAGATTAAGTTCAATCCATTTAGCTACAGAGTCTTCAATGTTATACATTACCGGCATAGTAATAGATTCGAAGTGTTCGACTGGAAAGTCAACTCTTCGAATATCAAAGAAGTTTAGTGCATTAGGTGTTTTATTTTTTATCATGCCGCCTGTTCATCATAGTGTGCAGTAATACCAAATGGTGCCTGCAATCCTTTATCATAATGGCTATGAATAATAAACACTGTTTCGCAGTAGTCAGGATCACCCCAACTATCCCAAGGCATACCATCTGTAAACATGATGAACTTCTTAGGCTGTATATTGTGTTCTTTCATATAAGTCCAGTTGACATCAAAGTCAGTGCCGCCGCCACCCATAATTTCGTAGTCTAATAAGTCATCTGCGCCATCGCCATTAAACTCTTGTTCGTTGTAAACTTTAGTATCAAAACACCATAACGTAATTTTGTAGTCTTGATATTCGTCCATTATACCTTTTACTTCACTTAAGAAATCTGTAGCTTGTGAATTACCAATTGACCCGCTCATATCTAAACAAATACACAAGTCGATTGTATCTTGAAAGTTCATACCTGGAAGTATTGCACCACTCATTTGTCCTTTACGGTTCGGACGCATAAATGTATAATCACTTTTAATAGTAGACTGTATTTGCTGACGAAGTATTTCACGCCAGTTCATCTTAGGTTCTGTAAGTTCAGATATCATACGTGCAACTTCTGCCGGAGTATTGCCGGCACCTGCACTTTGTGCAGCGTTTATCATTGCTTCTTTTACTTCGTCTTTAATCTTTTTGATTTCGTCTTTCGAGTACTTTGGTTTATTCTTTGAAACGTTATTACCGTTTGAGTCTTTTTCTTCTCTACCTTCTTCAGGTTCGCTGTCACCCCCGTCACCTTCCATGTCAAGGTGTTCATCTAGCATTTCGCCAAGTTGTTTTAAGAACTCTTCACCGTTCTTTTTAGCTTCGTCAAACAACTCGTCATATATTTCTTCTGAAGTATGTTTTTCATATTTAAAATCTTGATAACAGTCAACAATCTTAGGCTTAGTACCAATATTATCACGTACTAGTGTATTGTTTACTTTATAGTCAGCAGCAATGTTATACAACATAGGATTACGACTACCTCTACGACCTAAGTGATCAAATACACAATGTAAGATTTCGTGTGCAATAACAAACTCAATTTCTTTATTGTCCATTGCATTAAAGAATTGTGTATTATAATAAAGATTGCGCCCGTCTACAGCAGCAGTACCTAACCAATCATCTGCGGCCAAAATGCGCAAACGTGTAGCCATGTTACCAAAGAAAGGGTGACGTAATAGCAAACCTACACGAGCAACGACAATACGATCGTATACTTCTACACGCATTTCTTCTAGTTCTTCTGGAGTAATGTCTGGATTAGGTTGCCAGTTTTTTAGTTTACTTGCAGTTTTTTCTGTAGACATTTGTATTGCTACATACTGTGGTAAAAAATCTAACATATTGCGCCTCTCATTGTTCTAACTTATACTTATATTATAGCATCTATAAAGTATTTGTCAACCAAAAATAAGGGCGAACTCAAAAGAACCCGCCCTTAATAGTATTAAGACTGTTGTGCAGCCTTAATATATTTTCCAAATCGATCATGGAATTCATCAAAACATGCAACCTCATCTGGGTCAATTGGTAGTTGGTATTGTGCAAGGGCTAGTTTGATGCCCATAACTACCATTTCAGTTTCAAAGTTATCCATTGCAAAGCGTAAAAAATTATTAACTTTGTCGTCAAACTTTTTATCATTCTTGTCGCTTGCTTCTTTTAGTTCATAGCAAAGAGATACAGTCAAGGAATACATAGCACTGACTTCTTTGGTCTTCATCTCCTTAACTTTTCCTAATAAGATATCACTTGGATTTGGCATTGAACTTGCAACTTTACGGTGTGCCATAAATTTAACAGCAAGTCCTTCTCCTACTGCACCAGCAATTAAATCTGTTGTGGTGCCTTCGTCTAAGTCATCTTCAAGCAATTCACTTACAAACGACCAAGTACGTGGTGTTGCAAATGAACGTGATGATGATCTAGGATCGAAATCATATAAATCATGTTTTGCAAAGGTTAAGTAACCTACAACATCATTATGTTGTTTATTGTCTACTGACCAGCTGAACCAATCGTCAAAGTCTACACGTAGTTCTAAGTGTATAAAGCGATTAGCTAACGGAGCAGGCATTCTGTATGTAACACCTTTGTCTGCGTCACGGTTACCTGCTGCAACAATTACAACATTGTCTGGTAGTGTATATTGTCCAACCTTGCGGTTAAGGATAAGCTGATATGCTGCCGCTTGTACACTTGGTGCCGCAGAGTTCATTTCATCTAAGAACAGTACAACGTAATCATACTTGGCGGCAAGTTCTTCACTTGGCAGTTCTGCAGGTGCACCCCATACCATTTTATTAATATTAGTATCAAAGTATGGAATACCTTTAATGTCTGTAGGTTCCCAAAGTGATAGTCGAATATCAATTAAGTGTGAGTTACCTAGGTCATTTGTAATTTGACCTACAATATCGGATTTACCAATACCTGGAGGACCCCATAAAAAGATAGGACGCTTCTTTTTAAGAGCATGTTTAATACTTGATTTTGCCTGGTTCGGGCTAACGGTGCGTGTTACGTCTGACATGGTGTATTCCCTCTTTGTGTGTTATCAGTGCTAATTTCTAACTTATATATATAGTATACACTAATTACAGCAAATGTCAACCTTTTTCTGACCTTTTCATTGCTTTTGTTAGCCCGTATTTGCGTACATCGCCGCTAAAAAGAGTTAGTTCGACTGCTTTCTTTTGATCTGTTACAATGATTCCTTTATTAGTTATAAAGTACGGACAACTAATAAACTGATCTAAAAATATAATAACTTGTGTAGTAATTGGCATGTCTGATGGGAAAGGTATGTCGTACGTTTCAATACCTATGTTCATAAGTATTTCGTACCCAGTTTCGGTAAGCCTTAGTCCGCCAGCACTTTTATTTCTTGTGTTCCTCCACCAAAGAGGCATGTACTGTTTAACTGTTGCAGTATCAGTACTTTTTTGGAGTTGTTTTAGAAAGACTTTAGTATATGTTTCTTTCCAGTTCATTCTTCTACAACTACGTCACCTGTAGTCATTCGCATAACACAAAACTCGTCTGAATGGAACATGTCGTTTAGTTTTTTAGCTAAGTTGTGGGCATGTCCTGGATTTGAAAAACTTGTTTTCTTATATTTAGGTCCAGGATAGTTAGTTAATACATTTGAACTTTTTAAGTTAAATGGTTCGTCCTTATAGAATACAGCCCAGATAGCTTCTGCTTTTAGCACCTGTTCGCTCTTGTAAGTTTTCTTATCTATATTCTCAAGAAGAACTGTTGGTTTGGGTCTACTCATATACGTATCCTTTAATATTATATACGCATATATTTATCTCTTTTAAGTTATCTGCGTAGTTTATTTAGGCGCCACACCCGTAACTTAGTAGAAAGTATCCAAAAGTATTTAACAATATTATAAATAGGAAACACTAAAGGAATACTATAACAGCGGTTTCCTTTAACTATTAGACAACTAGCAATGAAAGAATTGCCAATTCGAGTGAACCCAATAATTGACAATTACTTCCAATTGCCTTCCGTACTTCCAAATTGTACAACTACCTTATCATCATCGCCTGATGCTTTTTTAATTAGTAGTTCTTCTAAGTCGCCATTTAGACGAGCTAAAACTTCTCCAAGAGTAAATGCTAGTCTTTTAGCAGACTGTGTATCTAGTTTTACTTCTCTAGCATTACTAGCATCTGCAGATTTTACAGATGAAATAAATTGTTGTATTGGAAGTGTGTTTATTGGATCAGTCATTAAGTAACTCCGGAATATATTTGTGTGCAATTAGTCTATGCGTGTCAACGCTATAATGTTCTTCATCGACTTGTGTTTTAGTAATGTCAATACCTTGATATTCATTAATCCAGCTTTCAGCAGATTGTGGAAATATTTTTGTATTGCTAAGTTTGCTGTAGGTGTCAAACTTTTTAGGCCAGTCAACTTTATCATTTATACGCCATACATATACAGGTATATCTTTTTCCTTGCATATTAAATCAATTAAAGAAAGATTTCTACAATATGTTTCATGTGTTAGATGTGTAGTTACATCAGTATGAAATTTCATATGCATATAACTATCATCATATCCGGGCCAGCGTAATCCTCCATCTAGTAACGGAATGCCCTGTGTGTATGCTCTTACACTTGATGTCTTTATTTTCTCACTCCACTCTCCGTAAGTGTATTCAACAGAGTTATAATCATCGTAGAGAATATAATCATCAGTTTTTTCATACTCTCTTGTAAAATGTCCAACTTCTAATTCAGGATAGTCTACTAATTTATTAGTAGCCATTAACCATCTATCCCAGTAAGTAGATTGAATTACTACTTTAGAAATATTACTATGGGTATTTAACATGTGCATTATCCAGCGAGGATATTTACTATTAGGTGCACCACCTTGTGCATAAACATAACATTGCTCGTCGGCTACTTCTTCTGCATAAATTTTTGCGTAGTTATTATCATTCCACATATGATCTTGTTTGAGAAGATTATTTCTCCAATAGCCTTGAGAATGACTACAACCTACAAAAAGTATATTACCTTGCATTAACAATACTCAATGCTTGCCGCATCTCAATATCTGTTTTGAATGGACCTTGAGTTGTGTATCGTTCAACTGTTATCATTTTCGGACAAAAACTTTTAACCCAACCTTTATCAAATTTAATAATAAAGTAACCTGCGCAATATAGACTCTTTGACTTTTGGCTTTTAGTGAACAACGGTAATTTGTTCTTTACATCAAATATAGGATTATATGGAGTACAACTAGTAGCATAACCGTGTACTATGTTTTCTGCTTTATCCTCAATAGTTTTTGAGTCAGTCCATGATATTTCTGTATTTAAAGAACTTTTTAGTTGTTTAATGTTACTGAAAAATCTAGTTCCATCTTGGTTAGTGAGCATATATTGCTTTTCGTCGTTGACTGATAGTGTGCCTAATCTTTCACCTTTGGATTCAACAATCCAAAATTTATTCTTTAAAATTTCTTTAGCTTCTACGCTCATTTAATATACCTCGCTTGTAGGGGTTCTGCAAAGGTTGCTGCCTGATCTGCAATACGTTGCATATCCCACTTAGCACAAAACTTCATAAGTCTCATACCAACTTGCGATACTTCTTTAGGCTTTGCATTCTCTGCAATAGTATTATTAATTATCTCTCTAATGTCTGCAGGTTGTGCAGTCAAATCACATAGTACAACATTACGATTGTAGTCATCTAGTACACGATGTTCTACACCTTCATGATCAGTCCAACGCTGTAGCATCATGTTATTCCAGTTGTAACCTTTAGTGTCTTTATCGGCAAATGCTTCAATAAGGCCTACTTTGTTCTTAGTGCCTTTCTTGCGTACACCAGGGTATGCACTAAACACGTTGTCACTAGTGTCGCCACGCATACACTTTTCAAACAACATAAAGTCGGGTACAGGTGCAGGCTTGTCTTCTTTAGTTTTCTTGTCAATTACACGTTCACCTTTCTTATCAAAGTAACCTTCGTGTGTAATTGTAACATCTTGTATGCCGTTATACTGTTTACAGTTAGGTGCAATAAGTTGTGCAAAGTCACCGTCAGTACTAATAATAACATGATTGTCATTAGGATGTGCTTGTACCCAACCAGCAATAAGATCATCTGCTTCTAGTTGCGGATGACGCATAACAGTACAGTTAGTCTTTGTACTTACAAAGTCTTTAAACTCGTCGAATATTTCCCAAAACACTTTATCTTCTTCTGACTCAGTAACAGTCATCTTATCACGTGCAACTTGCCTATTACGCTTGTAAGGTTCATAAAAGTCTTTACGCCAGCTACGTCCTTCTAAACAGAATACAACGTGATCAGCATTGAAGTCCTTCCATGCTTTCTTAACACCTGATAGAGTAATATGTAGTGCCATGCCTACTTTAGTATCTAAGTCGCCACGTACAACATGTCGAGCTCTAAAGAAAGTGTTTGCTGTGTCTACAAGAATATAAGTTGCCATATTATGAACACCCCGATATACATAATGAAAACAAGTCGCCATTCTGTACGAATGCAACAAGTAGTGTAATGCCTAAAATTTCTAACATAGTTTTGCCTTTGTGTAATTTATAGTACTATTATAACACCAGATCTGGCTTGTGTCAAGTATTAAGATACTTCACTTCTTCCTTTGTCAATTGGTACTACATTAATATGTCCCATACCTCTATCTGAGTCTTGTCCATCTTCTTGAAGCATTTGAGTAACAATAGTTCTAAACCATTGATCAACAATAGCTTCGTTTGTTTCTCCACTATACCCTACATCAAGTAATTGTTCAATAAACTCATTGTTCCAATCGAGCTCAAAGAACCCGTTTCGTATGTTTTCTGGATTTACTTGTGTGTCTAATACAGCAACCCACGGTTCACCTGCTTTAGTTGCTGCTTCTTTTTCTTTATCAAGTGCTTCGCGTCTAACATCTTCTGTAGTTTTTTCTTTTACTTCTTCAGTAATTTTAGGTTGTATTCCTATTGCCTTTTTAACTTTATCCCAGTTGCTCATAATAGTCCTTTTTCTCTCAACCGTTCGTCGAGTGGTTTGTTAATTGGAGCCTTCATAGCTCGTTCGTGTTGCTTGTTTTTATACTTTGCATCAAGTGCCCCACGCATTTCCGAAGAGTGAAATGTGTAGTCTTGGGGTGAATCGCCATCCTTTTTCCATACACGCTTCAGCAACTTCTTTAACGTTGAGGGTGTATTCTTCACTGCGTCCGCCCATTGGCATAAGATATACCGGACATTCCACCCCGGCACTTCTGTAAGCGTCCACAGCTTTCGTAACTTCGTTAAAGTCGTCATCAGTAGCCACAACAAACTTAAGATAAAGCTCACTACCGTTAACACTGCTATACTCACTAGCAATATCAGGTTTAATAGCAGTCTCCCAAGGTTCTCCTGAGACACTAAGTTTTGGGGAACAGCTCCAAGTGACCTCAAGTCTGTCGCTATTATTAAGATAGTCTCGGAGACCGTCGTGTAACTTTTGTGTAGTATTTGTTTCAAATGTAACATTTTTTAAATCCTGCATTCTTGGATGCTCAAATAGTTCGACGTACAATCGTTGCCACGCCAACAATGGTTCGCCACCTGTCATAATTAAATGGATATCTTGGCCGTTATCCATAGTCCACTTACCTTCTGGAGTAAGTGATAGCAAATGTTCAACTACTTCATCAACAGTTGCTTGTTTGTTAAAGTCTTTAAACTCTGGATAGATACTTGCATATGTATCACAACCTGTATGTATAATAGGCAAGTCGTTAAACTCTTTTGTAGTCTTATGCACATCGTTTGCAATTAAGTCAGCAACTTCTTGATTGTGTATAATACCTTGTTTTTGTTTCTCGTCACGCATTGGCTCATTCTTTAAACCAAAGTTCATACAACGGAAGTTACAACCAAAGGTACGCAGGAATACACTTGGTACTCCTACAAACTTACCTTCGCCTTGTACTGAATAAAATGCTTCTGAATATCTTAGTTTCATTTGCGGTTTAGCCTTCCTATTAACTGCATCAAAGTCTGGATAACCTTTTTCAAATACTGGCGCTATCATATTACGATCCTGCCGCAAATTGTTGTTGTAACTTAACGTTGTCAATAAACTCTTTCTTGGTTGCAGGATCATCTTTAAACGCACCACGTAGCACTGTAGTTTGTGTTAAACTGCTGTGCGCTCTAATGCCTCTGTTTTCGCAACAGCCGTGTGTTGCTTGTACATATACACCTACGTGTTCACTACCTGTTTGTTCTTGTATTGCATTTGCAATCATAACATTCAGTTCTTCTTGTAGTGTACCTCTTGTAGCACACCATTGCGCAATACGTGTATACTTAGACAGTCCTAGTAGTTTAGGTCCTGCAATAATACCAATATACGCTACACCTTTTACTGTCTGGTGATGATGTGAACACAAACTTGTGAGCTCACTACGTACAACCAGCATACCTTCATAACCACCTTCAATGTAGTTAGGGAAAGCACTTGGGTTAGGCATTGGGTCATAACGTCCTGCCATAATCTCATTGATGTACATCTTAGCCATACGTCTTGCAGTATCCATACTGTTAGGATCTGTTTTCGTATCAATTAGCAATCTTTG
>Ga0098055_1000942_pt1 | contig 16235 bp, 19 predicted proteins | sample 17_taG_FD_75107 | JGI IMG/M metagenome (GOLD analysis project Ga0098055, IMG submission 75107) | Marine viral communities from the Subarctic Pacific Ocean - 17_ETSP_OMZ_AT15314 metaG | ecosystem: Environmental > Aquatic > Marine > Oceanic | place: Pacific Ocean | collected 2015-01-18 | reverse complement strand
GAGGTAAGGTTGCCGACCGTAACTGCGTTAGTCGTAGTTGCACCGTTATCAGTAATCGCATCAAGATTTACAGCAGAAGTAAGCTTGTCTGGAGAAACCGTGTTGTCGCTTGGCTCTCCTATATCAAGCGTCTTTGCCATGTCTACGATGTAGTCAATGCTGTCGCTTGAGGTTAGCGCAGACGAAAAGGTTATCGTACTGCCACTAACCGTAAACGCAGAAGTAGGCTCTTGAGTCACGCCGTTCAACGACACAATCAAGGCGTTAGCGTTGGCGGGAGAGTAGGCAACCCCGCCAACAGCCAAGCTGTAACTTGCCGTTGCCGACGCGGTAATAGAGTCGAGCTTAACTACATCAGTGCCAGTTAGGGCTTGCTCAAGAAGGCCAGCAGTGAGCCTAAGCTCTACTTTGTCGCCAGAACTAAACGCCCTCGCAGTAGTGCCTTCCTGACCTCTTGCGACAGTCAAAGCGTTGCCACTGATAGCTGTGACTTTCACTATCTCAAAGATCGTGTTGTCACTGATATCAACCAAAGTCGCTAATGAGTAGTCACCTGTGTACAGCGTAGGCCAAGCAGAAGCATCACTGACAGAAATGCCTGTGGCCGACGACGTAATGTTTGACGACAATAGCGTTTTGGCGTTGTTGCTAAACTTAACCGCCATAATTCAGCCCTGTGTAAATTACTTGATTAGGAAACGGTGACGGTCCAGCTTATGGTCATGCTGTCCGCTGTACCTTTATTCACAACATCAAATACCGTTCTGCACAGCATGGTTCCAGAACTAGAAGCATTAAGCAGACCGGCTTCAGTAATAGCCGCCGCTGATGAGGGTGTATTCGCGGGGAAAGTCGCAACGTAAGAAATTGTGTTGGAACTTACCGTCGTGCTGGTCAACGCAACGCGGGCTGACTCACTACCAAGAGCGCTGTCGCCAGCCGCCGCCGCAGTGCTACCAGTTCCGATTGCCATGTGGGACATCGCCCCATCGGTCGTGTCTTTCATGCGACTCGCGACAAATTCTTTTCCATCAGTAACAACAAGGTTATCTACTTCCTTGACAATCTCATTGTTGATTGCAATTGAAAGCTTACCTGTAAGCTTCAGCTTTTCTTTCAACATGGGTATTTCTCCTACTCGTTAAAGGCGAACGTATTGAACACGTTCTCGTTAATTACGCTTTCGCCTCTACCAGCGATAAACGTGATTGAGACGGCATCTCCCACAGTGAAGCTGTCGTCTTTATTCAACCCTGAACTGTTGGTCAGGGAATCCGATGCGCCAAAGGATTCCTGCAATGCTCTGTTGAGCGCTATAGCATGAGCCTCCTGCATGGCGAGAGTGTCTGAAACGGCTTTGGAAGCCGCGTAAGCGAGGCTTTCTGAAAGAGTCGCCACATTTTCTTTGTCGAGAACTGCCTGCTTTGCAAGGTCACCTATCTGAGCCAAGTCGTCCAAAACAAATGTGTCAGAGAATGTTCTGCTGAACTGAACAACGCGAGACAAAGACTCTGACACCGTCAGGGTTTCAGACAGGCCTTTGCCGTAGTCAGGCTCGTAAACCTCAGAAACGGAGATGCTCTCGTTTTGAGGTATAGATACTTCTATTGCAGGAGAATCTTGAACTAATGCTGAATCAGAAAAGCTGGTAGAAAAGGCATAAGACAGCGCTTCTGTAGCAGAGACGGAATCAATAAGACCCTTGCTGAAGTCTGTATCAAGATTTTCGCTAACCGATACCGAATCGTCTTTCGACTTTGTAAACGACAAAGTTTGGGCGTCAGAGGTGGAGACCTGATCAGACTCTGGCATGTCAAACGAGAACGAGGAAATCTCTGTGACCGTCGCTGTTTCAGAAAACGATCTTTGAAAGTCCATTTCCCTAGAGAGGCTTTCAGATACGGAAAAACTGTCTGACGCGGGCTTTTCAAAAGATACTGTATGAACCTCTGTTAGCTCGTAAGAGTCTTGAAGAGACTTGCTAAAGACAAGCGCCAAACTCTCCAGCATCGCTACAGCATCATCTCTAAAGTATCTGTTCAGAGATGTTGGATCCAGCGCCACGTCTACGAGCTTGGTGTTCTCATACTCAACGGAAAAACGGAGCTTCACTACATCAGTAGAGATACTTGCCCGAGGTAGCTGGTATGAGAGAGATAACTTAATCATCAGTCAAAGTCGTCTCGGACCTTTAGCTTAATGAGGTCATTGACGGTTTGTATGCCGCCGGTAGAATCCGTTATCTCGACTTCGCTCTCAAAGACTCCTGCCGTATCTAGCGTTCCCGTTGGGAAGTCAGTGGTTACCTTGCCGTTTGTAGGCTCCGTAACTGTACAAGTAAGAGTGGCCTTGACCGTGGTCTCGCCTAGCTGGCGAATACGCAGGCGCACAGTCGCTCCGGTAAGGTTGATCGGTCGCCATGTGTCACTGTCCGCCTCATCCAAGGTGCTCCCAACAGCCGCCTTGTTGCTGTCCTTCAGCGTGATTGTTAGCTCGGGAAGCGTGTCCCCAACAACCAGATTGATAGTCTCTGAATACGCCATTAAATAAACGCCCTCGATTTGACCGTTAAGGATCCGCCGCCATATCCATATCTAACTTCCCGCACAACTTGCGCCGATCTCTGATCGCACAAGCTTTTGTTTGACTGTGCCGCACCCATGTTTGACCAAGGCTGATCCGACATCATTTGCAGTCGATAAATTGCGCCGTGAACAATAGGCTCTCGGTATTGCAGTCCAATTGTGTCTGGGATAGTCGTAGAGGCAGGGGTCGGCTTGACCGAATACAGAACCTTTAAAGATTCTTTTTCGCTGGGGACTGGAGCCACATAAAAAACTGTGTTGTCTCTTTGAGCGTAGTACCTTGGCTTAGCTCTCTGGGTGCCGTCGCCTTGAACCTCAAGCACTCGCGAGTACGAAACCGGACGCAACGTCTCTCTGTTCCGATAAATATCGATAATGTGGTTTAGCTCTGTTCCACTTGGGATCGTGAGGTCATACTCATCAATCCCAGCAATGATCTGGACAATCTCAGGCTCAAGACGATAGGCATCTGTCTTTACGCAAAACTCAATAGCTGACTCTCGAAGCGCCCGCTCTATGACAAAGTCAGGCGCACCGTGAGCTTCTGTTCTGACGTACTCTGCGATATCCAGATACTTCACTATTACATCCTCTGCGCATTACGATCAGGGTTGTTGGGCATCGGATCAATCGCGGCATCTGCTCGGGACTTGATTCCCAGAGCATTGGCGAAAGACTGGTAATGCATCATTGAGCGCTCAGCGTTACCTGCGTACTCGCTGTCCTTCTGGTATGCGCGGTACAACATGTAATCCAGAATTGCATTGGCGTAGATATCGTCCAGCGTAATGGTGACCGTAGACGTGTAAGAGATGTCAGACGGCGCAGTGCTGTAGATAATTTCGATATCCATGCTCGAAGTGGCATTTGGATAAACGTAAAAATTTTTGGGGTCAGCCGGATCGTAAACAAAGTGCTCGACCTTCTTAGTCGCGTCTGCCGCAGTGTTGTGCCAGTTAGGTAGAGTTTCGTCTAGGATCTTGCGATCAATTTGAGTGATTGCTCGGCCAGCGTCGTTGCGAACGACATCAATCAAACGAAGGCCAGTGGATGGAATTGACTGCTTGCTTCCAGACACGCACGTCATATTGCCGTTTACTGTTTTTGCGTCTGGGCGATGAAGAACAATTTCTCTTTGAGCGTCATTGAGAAAAGTCATTAGCTCAGACTGAGGAAACCGAACTTGAGACGTGTCCTGAAGAATAATGCCCGCAGTATCTATTAAGGTTGCTACCTTAGTCGTGGCCATCCGCCACCTCCCATTCTATGACTTCCAGATCGGGATTCTTTGCAAAGAGCGGGTCGTACTCGAATACATTTCCAGTTACGACGTTGCGAAGTTTCTTCGGCATCCTTGCGGGCAAAACCTTTTCCGGCTGTTTTCCATTCTTGCGGAGCCTGTCAACTTGGTCTTGGAGGTCTGCTAACGTCGCTCTCCTGTCGAGCGTAACGCTGAACTCTTCCTTGGCCTCGATGTACAGATCGTCCTTCTCTGTCTTCGCTTCTTCCACTTTCCTCTCCTTGAAGTGAAAAGGGGGAGGAAGACCCCCCCCCTACTCAGTCCTTAGACCTTCCACTTACCTACAGCGAGGCAGTCTGGAGTTACGACCTTGCGACCGTATACTTTCAGACCACGCACGCCGTCGCCGAAGGTGCTCTCAAGGCGAACGGTCTCAGTGTTGGTGAACTGAGAGGCGAACGTGATTGCCTTGGGATGACCCGCGAGAACGTGGGTGTAGGTAGCATCACTACCAGACGATGGGGTGTAGAGCATGTTGCTCTGGTAAACCGTGAAGCGATCTACCTGACCCACCTGACCGTTACGAAGAGGCGAAGTGCTGTCGCCAGTCAGGTACGCTTGACGCAGTTCGCTCTGCTTGAGCAGAGAAATCATGCTGGGAGGCAGAACGATGAAGCGACCCTCTTCAGGGATGTTCAACTCGTCCAAGTCCTTAGCAATGTCAAGAATGCTAGTAAGGATGTTGCCGGAAGTGATGGTGGTCTGCGAACCAATAGTGGTCGCTCCAGTCACTACGTTAGCCAGAACGTCAGTCTCAACCGCAATGCGCATTGACTCAGCGGCATCTTTAGATGCTTCAGCCAACATATCGATGTCGCCCTGTGCAGACAGAACGTCGTCGATCTTGAACGCATAGCTCTTAGCCTGATCGATCAGAAGCTCGATTGTGCTGGTAGTGAGGTTTGCGTATGAAACCGTACCAGTGTAGTCAGCAACGGATACTGCGGGCACGGTTCGGATGTGAACCTTATCGCCTTGACCAGAGATCTCGCCTTCGTATGAAGTGTTGGAAATAGCAGGAAGTACAGAAGAACTGTAGAACTTAGCCTGCAACAGTTTTGAAAAGACTTCTGGAATGAAGCCGCCCTGATTAGCCGCGTAAGTAAACGCCGCGCCAGAGCCATTAGCACCAATAGCCATTGTTAAATACCTCTATGCAAGAGTTGTATTAACGCCGGATTTGACCCTGTCTCCATGCATCCATCAGAGCGCCTTGATTTGCCTCGAAGTCCTTCAGAGACATGCTCTTGATATCAGCCGCAGACCAGACCTTTTGTCCGGCACCAGTATCGGGCTTTCTGGATTTAGGGAGCTTTGGCTCTGCCGCCGCTTTCGCCTTTTCCAATGCCCGCTCTTGCGGCGTCGGTTGTCCGAATCCCATGTCGCTCTTGAACTTGTACAAGGCCGCGTTTACGTCGTTCGAGGAACCGGATTCAATCCAGCCCTGAATACTTGCGTCCTGTACCTCCAGCCAGTCAGCCCAGTCTCCTGATTGAACGATGTCGTTCAGATCTGGGTGAGCTTCCCTGATGCGGGCCATGTGCGCGTCCTGCGCTTGGCCAATAGCTTCTTGCTCTCGCATCTGCCGGAGTTGTTCTAGCTCGGCATTAGTTTCGGCAACTTGTGCTTGCGTCCTTTCCATCTGATCCAGAATTGGTGCCGCAAGGTCTGGGTACTCTTCCCTGACTTGCTTCAACTTCTCCAAATCGACGTCTTTCTCTGCAAGCTGACGCTTCAGGTTAGTCAACTCGGCCATTGTCTGCTCGTGCATACGTCGCAGTTCTTTAGCCTCAGTAGTCGCCTGAGTCATCTTCCTTTGTGCATTCTTGTAGCGTTCGTCAGCCTTCTTTAGGGCTGACTCCGTCTCGGACAATTCGCCGCGCTCGTCTTCGACGGGAGCCTCCACAGGTTCTTGGGCAGTTTCCGTTGGCTCTTCGGGTGCCTGTAGGTCAACCTCCAACTGAACTTCCTGTGGCGTTTCCTCTTCTTGAGGGGCCGGAACTTCACCTTTCAGTTGCGCCATTAACTCCTGTGCTTCCGCTTCAAGTTTTGCTGGATCTACTTTCATTCTTCCGGTTCCTATTAAGGGTGTCCGTCAGTCGATGCTTGGGGGTCGCTTTTTCAGCGCCCGCTCAGCTTCGATCACCGCCTCTGCGGTTTGCTCTAATTCGAGAGAGACCCTCAATTCAAACAAGCGTCCCTGCTCGTACCTAAAACTTTCCTTGTCCGCTGACTCCAGCTTCAACTGGGATTCAGCTAACCGCTCTTCAAATAGCTCCATTAGGAGGGGCCATTCCTCCGTCAGGGACAACACCTTGATCGCCCGCGCCTGAAGCGGCGAGCATCTGCTGTTGCTGTAATAACGCTTGTTGTTCGGCAATTAGCTGTTCCTCAGACTTGATAACGTCACTAGCATCGATGTCCATGCTCTGCGCGATGTCACGCAGGAGCTTGCCTCGATCAACTAGCTGGGAGTCCATTGGATTGGAAACCAGAGAGAGGAATTGAAGTAGTCTCTGGCTCTGCACTTCTTTCTGCACAAGTGCTGTGCTTCCGCGAGCAACGATCTTGAGATCGCCCTTCGCTCGCTCGTTTGTTCCAAACTCCATATTGAAGTGGAACATTGATTCAATCATAGGGCGTATAAGGAAATCGTCAATGTTTTTGATGGTGCTTTTAAGCGCTACATTAGCCGCCCCCATCAGCATTGAAATGCCTGTCGCCGTCTTGTTTAGGCTCTTCGTTTGCTCGCCGTGGGTGTACGACGGAAGTGATGTCGTCTCATCCGCGAAGCGCCGGAAGATCTCGATGATCTGGTTCAGGCCATTGGCGTTTGCAACCGGCTGGTAATACCTAACCGCTGGCATCGAGCCGTCACCTCCCGACCGTAAAAAGACTCGCCACGGATGGAGATCGGTTGGATCTTCACCCGCCGCGAGTAGGTCAGTATTGACCTCAACCATCGGACCTGAACTAAGCGCCATGTTGTCCAGCCAGATGCGCGTTGCCGCATTCATCGTTTGCTGGGAATCACGCATCATGCGCGGCACCCCCACGCCCCAGAACTGGTGAGGTGTGCGCTCATAGGGGAATATGTTGTAGGGAATGCGGTAGCCTTTGACTGGATTTAAAGAGGCCTTAATAACCTTACCCGCGACAATCCATATGTTCGCGTCGAAGTCCTGACTGGGGTCGGAACCCTCCGGAAGTTCGACTCCAACCTCTTTAAGGTCATAGCCATCAAGGGATCCCCAGAACTCCAGCAGTTCAAACCGATTGGAATCGCCATGCTCATTAATACCAGCAATTTGGCGGCGAGTCCGTTCGTGATCCTCTTCTTCATGATTGCCTGTTCGGTTGTCCCGCAACATAGCGAGAATGACTTCCGTGTCAAACGCTGGAATCTCCGCCAACTCTCGGAACTGCCTACGAGTAAGAACGTGACGACGGAACATCCCGTGGCAGTCCTGTAGGCTAGTGCAAAACGGGTCTGGATACAGATCAAAGATCGACACTGACTCGATCTCAGGAACTGCCTTTTCCTCCATGACCATCGCATAGCTTGATCGGCCCATCTCATCTTCCATGCGCTGGTAAGCTTGGACTCGGTCGATCTTGACGGTGCCTGACTTAACAGCACCCGAGCCAAAGATGCAGGCCTCAAGAATGGCCTCCTTCATCTTCTGCTCAGTGTTCTCTTCGATTAGCTGATCTTCGATGTCCTTCTGCATTTCCTCAGAAGCCATCATGGCCAGCCGTTCTTCTTGCTCCTGTAATCCCTGACGGATGCGCTCTTCGTTCTCTGCGAGAACCTGACGGATCACCTCCTCTGGCTGGCCCTGCCCCATCTGCACGATGTTCTGGATCAACATCTGTTGCATCTCTTGGCGCTTCATCGGGTTGATACTGGGGCGAGGAGTAGGCTTTACTCCAAAAAATGCGTCGCCGCTCTGGAACAAAAGGTCAACAAGCCTGCTGTACGCGGCCATCACCTTCGTTCTAGATAGTCCGACGAATACCTTACTGCGAGAACCAGAGGCCTCTTCAAGGCGAGCTAAAGTTTGAGGGTCGTACTGTCCGGAAAACTGGCGCAGATCTTTAATCCACTCATCTTCAGTTTCTCTACGGGCATCCTTGTACTCGGTAAACAAGGACATGAGCCTTGCACCAAGCGTTTGCAATTCGGTTTCTTGAGAGCCGTCTGGATTTTCAACATCAAACCCGACGCCCTCTTCGAGGTATTCGTCCATTACCATCCCACCACGGTGTCAACAGTTTTGAAGCGCCTGCCGACCGGCAACACTTTAGGTCGCGGCATTGAAGCCAATCCGTGGAGGGCAATGGCAAAAGCCATCACTCGATCATCATAACAGCCGTTCTGCGCATTGGTAGCCCCTTTTTCGTCAATAACATAGGTGCGCAACTCCTTGATTAACTCAAGGTCGGCAATGCCGGAATCCCTCTGCCGAAGTAACGCGGCAAGGTTGTCGATGATCAGCGGCTTGGTCTTACTCGTAGTCAGGAAACCGCCGCGCTTCGTCATGCGGTCCCCGTATGCACCATCAACTGAGCTTTCAACAAACAGCGATGGGTAGTTCAATTCTTGTAGGCGACGGAGCGTAGTCAGTCCGTGGTTGTTTCTCTCGACGATGATGTAGGCGCTGTTGTACCGCTTGCCGATCATCCCAACGATGTTGCCCCACTCCCATGGATCGATGTGCCCGTGATAACAGGCAACCTGTCTGCCGCGAGAGTCCAGTACCTGCGCCACGGAGTAGTCCCCGTAAGCCAAGCCCTCCGCCACGTCCACACCAATGACGTATGAGTCGTCTGGGTTGGGCGGATACCACTCCCGATACGGGCCAGAACTCCGCTCAGACATTCCGTCACTGCGGAACTCGCCGATAAAGTCAGGCGAATAACACTCCTTATCTGCGTCGGCGAGGACGTCTTCCTCCACAAAACAGCGGCCTGACGTGAGGAACGCTTCAATCGGCGTGGTCGGATACTCCTGCCTAAACAGATCATGCCCGCCTAGCTCATCCATTTTGTTGCGGCGGAACTGGAGTTGTTCGTCATCCAGCCCGTATTTTGCCGCTAGTTGCTCCTCATCCTTGGTGCGCTCGAAGTACGGACGCACCTTGGCGCGGTACTCAGACATGGCAAACCATGGGACAAAGCAGGTAATCCAGTCGGTCTCGCCGCGAAGAGATTTCATGACCTGATCGTAAAACCAGCCGCCTGCGCCGTTAGCGGTAGATTCGAGGATTACCTCGCTACCGTTACCGCCGACCGTCTGTAGCAAGCCAGCTACAATGTCTGCTCCCTGCGGGTAGAAGGCGACCTCCGATCCATGGACAAAGCGGTTAGTTTGTCCCCGCCCCGTCTGGGTACTGCGAGCCGTTCCCACTCTGTACCGCGAGTTGATCTCATCGAAGACGAGGGTGGCCGCACTCTGACTACTGAGCTTGGGCTTGAAAGCTGGGTGAGGAACCCCGTCGTAGAACGAGCGCACCATGTTAAAAATCGCGTTAGTTGATTCTGCAAGGTGCGAAAGAACGAACGCATTGGCATTCCGTGTCTGTGTAATTTTCCAGAAGAATCGACCTTCCACATACGTTGAGATCCCCACTTGTCGGGCCTTCAGGATTAGGGCGCGTATCTTGCCCTGCTCCTTGAGTTGCTGTTCCAGTTGCTGGTGAACCATCTTCTGGCCGTCGTTCAGGCGAAACGGAACCTGCTCGCCCTCCTTATTGATGACCTTTAGAATGTTCTTGGCGTACACGGGGAAGTCAGATTTAAAAACCCTCGCCGCCTCCTTTAGCTCCTGATCATTCACCGCCTAGCCCCTCTAGTATTTGCTTGCACCACCACATCAAATCAGCGTCCTCTCCAGCCGCCTTCATCATGTTCACCCTGCTACACACCAGCCGGACGTTGCCTTGACTGTAGATACCGCCGGAATCTATCCGGTCTACAGAGGCGTTTAGGCCAGTCGAATGCCGCTGTGCCCGAGGGTAATAGGTCATGTGTAGCCCTGTAACGGCACACTTCCCGCCCTGCTGGTCCCACAAGCCCCTGATGTCCTCTTTCGAGATCTTTATCTCGACTTGATGCGCATTTTTGTTCTGCCGACCCAGCCGACTCCAAAGGTAATTTTCTGGACTCCTGTGCTTGTATTCCTGTCTTTTGGCGTTAGTGCAGGGCTGGCATGTTCTTTTGTAGTAGCCGGTTTTTTGGTGTGGCGGAAATTCAGCTAGAGGCTTTGTAGTGCCGCATGTTTTGCATGTACGATTTTTATCCGCCACTTACCGCCCCCCGTAAGCTCATGAAAGGCGGTCATTGCCGCTCTTGAATTGGCGACTGCTATCCGGTCTGCCATTAGTCCCATTCCCAGCCCAATACATCCGTGGACATCTGACGGGAAGTTAGCGACGTGAAGAAGGATGTGTGACCTGCTCGGCACGCTTTCTATCTCATAGCACCAGTCAAATTTGGGTGACTCTTGCCACGACATCGCGTACTCCCCTTCGGGAATGCACGACTCCCACGGCTTGTTGTTTAGCCATGGGCGCTCAATCGTGTAGAAGGTGTGCAGTTTTTGCGCGGGGACGTGAAGCACGCCCAAGGTTCCTTCTGGGTGATACGCAAACCGCTTGAGGGTCATCATTCGCAAGTTACCGTGAGGACGCCTTCAGCATTGGTTGAGGAAGAACAAGTGACCGCAGAATCTAAAATGCTCTGAAGCGAGGACTGGTAGTTAGTCCAAACTCCACTAAATAAATTATTGTTCGCGGCGTCCATGTTCAGCATGTTCTCGTAGCCCGCCAAGCTGACGTCGGTAATCCCAGTCATTCCGGCAGTGCCAAGCGTTACCGCGCTGGTTAGCCCTGCCGTCCCGAGAGTGGTTGCCGCATTGAGACCGGCAGTGCCCATCGCCAAAGTCGAGTCGAGCCCAGCAGTGCCCATGGTGACCGTAGAATCAAGACCAGCAGTGCCCATGGTGACCGTAGAATCAAGACCAGCAGTGCCCATCGCCAAAGTCGAGTCGAGTCCAGCATTCCCCAGATCAACAAGGCCAGTAATCGCGGCACCAGAAATAGCCACGTTCGAGTCGAGTCCAGCATTACCCAGATCCACCGCCCCGCTAATCCCCGCAGTGCCCAGCGTGACCATCCCGTCAACGAATGGGGTGTAGTCAATATTGCTAGCCATAGACGCAGTAGACTCGTTCATCCCCACAAAAGACCCATACAGCGCCTGCTGAGTGGTGGCATCCGCAGAGATACGCGCTAAATCTACTTCGGCGCTGTACTGGGCCATGGTTTTCGCGGAGTCGGCCTGCATCCACATCATGCCCAAGCTGGTAACCGGAGTGGCTAGAATGGACGCCCACTGTAATGCCTGTGACTGCTGGGGGACCGGAGCTATCGTAGCGGTCTGCGTCAGGGCCAATGCCATTACCGCCGCACTTGCCGCCTGACCATCTCCCGCCGCCGCAATCTTAGAGAGCGCATCAAACTTTGCCTGAGATGCCGCCGCATTCGCTTGAGCGGCTTGAGCTACCGCCTCGTAATACTCCGTGGTGGACGACGCGCACCCAGTAGTCGCTAATACCGCTAAAAATAACCCTAGTTTCTTCATGGTTTTCCCCTGTTTTGTGTAGAAGCCCCTGAGAGGCCGCAGGTTGAACGATGCACGGGGAGAGGTAAGCCCAAGGGGAGGGGCCAGATCGTCGCTCCTGCGGCCCCACAGGGGGCAATATGAATCCAATCTAAACAGTGATTGGCACTTTGTATAGTTATTTGGCATTTAAACCACTGATCTTTTACTTGGTTGACTTCGCGCCCTTGCACTTCCACCGCTTCCGCGACAGGTTATTAGGGGTATTCGGATCGTTTTGCTTCTTCTTCGGTAGCCGTTTCTTTATTCCAAGGCTACGGGCGCAGTAACTGTCCCCCTTCTTGGTGCCAGCACGTACCCGTGGGCCACCATCCTTGGCTTTTCCAGCCTGCCCGTAAGAGACTTTCTTGCCAGATGCAGTCTTATGTACCTTAGCTTTGCCTTTTCTGGGTGTTGCCATCTGTATATCTCCGTATTTGCCGACCCCAGCACGAACCATGCGGGAGTCTTATCTGGCTTTTTGCAGGAAAACTCCCTGCTTTCAGACCGTTAGCCCGACCCCAGCACAGAAGTCCCGCAAGATTGCGGGGGTTTTGCGGGGATCTGCTGGTACTTCGTGGTATCTCATGGGCATATACCTATGTTTTTCGGGTGGGTACTCTCATAAAGAACGCCCCCCCCTATAAAATGGTGCCCCCCTACCCCAGAAAACTGCATGTCCAGTAGTTGGGCCTGCATATTTCTCTGGGTGGTAATTAGGAATTTTTTTTCCTAAATATGACCCAGCCCTCAAATGTGGTGCTGGAGATGGGCATAGTCCCCATGGAACCACGGTGCACGACCGCCGCCGAACCTTCCATCTGCTATCCCCCCCCTCCTGCGGGCCTCTTGTGGCGCGATTTGTGGCGCGATTCGGGTGCATTGAGGCCATGCAGGGCGACCACTGCATCCCAGATGAGGTGGTCAATCCTCGCAAGCGCCTGATTTAAAAGGCAAAACATTCTCGGGCAAAACCTCATCAGGCTCTAAATCCGCAAAAAACCCGCTCGAAACCGTCTCGATCTGCTGTTTGTCAGGGGCAAACGCGCCGATCACCTTGCCAATCAACTCAAGCGATCGAACGCGGGCGGCGTCACTGTTCTCGGCGTCGAGCGCTTCGACCTCAAGGCGGCTCATCAGCCAATCGTGTTTATCCACCGCTTTCACCATCAATTGCCGTTTATGGGCCTCGATAGCCGCAATCACGTCAACATGGGTCAACAGCCTCGACCCTTGCTGTTTAGGGTGTGAGTAGCCTGCCGCTCGGGCCGATTGCAGTGCATTACCCGTCTCAACATATTCGGCAACAAACTTTGACTGACGCCAGTTCAGATTCTTGGGGTTTCCTTCCCCTTTGTTGGTATCCATTCCCTTGTACTTCCCTTACTGGTTGATGAGGATCCGGCGTTGCGGTTATCGGGCTTTTTTCCGCGCCGAAAAAATTTTCACTTGAGCAGGTGACCGGCGGCTCCGATGACTGCCGCGAAGACAATCCAACCGGCGCGCTCATACATCGCGGAAGACCCCTGATGCTTTTGGAATTGCTCGACCAGTTCGCGGTGCTCTCGCTCTATCCAATCAATGCGGGTTTCATGTCGATTCAGTCGAGCGTGCGCGGCATCAGTTCGCTCATCGATTCGACCCATCTCGGACAACTGATCGGTCAAACGGTCCAGCTTTTCCTCAATTCTGAGCAGTCTGTCTTGCAATTCCATATTCTCTGAATCCCGCATAGCTAAACGACTTTAGGCATATCCGATTATTTGATTTAATCTTTTTCATTCTAGAGGCTTGTTTTGGCAAATCAAGGTAGAGTAAACTCCGACTCGTAGGGTTGTAACAACCCACGCTAACGGGCATGGACGCCCATAACAATTTGGAGATCGAAACCATGCAACACACCGCAATCAACCCAACCCACCAACGTGCCATCGAGCGCCTCTACAAGGCCGACCGGAAATACTGCGCGATGGTCGATGCCGGACAAGAAAAACTCGATTCGATGGACCCCGACAGCGGCCGATGGCATGACGTGGCCGAGCGGATAGAGCAGAAAAATGCAGAGGCATATGACGCCTTTTTCGAGGCCGCAGTCGAGCAGGCCGAGCTTCCAAAGCGCGAGCTTGAGGCTTTCAGCAAATCCTACGTTGCCTTCCACGGCTACACCCCATACCTCGTTTAAGGAGACCGGAATGAATCACGTTTACGGACAGCACCAGTGGCACAGCGAGTATCAGGCGATGTGCAAAAAGAGCGAACTCGAATCGCTCCGATACGTTCTCTCGGATTGCCGCGCCGCGATGGCCGCATACCCCGAGAACCCCAAGTGCGAGCAGTACGCCGACGAGGCACATTACTGCGCGATGGAAATCCACCGACGCAGGGTGGCGGCTCGCAAATAGTCCGCACCAAAACCCCGACCCAACGACCCGCTTAATTGCGGGTTTTTGGGTAGCGGCCCTCGGGTCTTTTCAAAACAATCTGGAGATTGAAATCATGGCAAAAGAAAAGCGAAACATCGGGCAGGAACTCACCGAAGCAATCAAGGCGATGATGGTCGAGCATGGCACCGACTGGACTAAGCCTTTTCAGTCGCTCGCAACGGTTCCCACCAACGTAGTAACAGGCAACCCCTATCGCGGTCTGAATGCGCTGTTCCTCGGGCTGATCGGGGTGCAGTGGGCGGCGGGCTACAAACAGTGGCAGACCATCGGTGCTCAAGTCGTCGAGGGCGGCAAGTCAGTCGCCATCACCGCACCCATGCCGATCAAGGACAAAGAAGACCCAACGAAGCTTAAAGCCCTGCTGTTCAGGCCTGCGAACATCTTCCCCAGCAGTCAGGTTGAGGGCTGGATCCCGCCCGCTGTCGAGACCGCCGACACCACTGAGGTGCTGGCCGAGGTTGATGCCTACGTTGCCAACTGCAACGCCCACATCGAAGTCGGCGGCAGTCAGCCCTGCTACATCCCATCGCGGGATCAGATCAACATGCCGAAGCGTGAGGCGTTCACCGCTACCGACACCAGCACTGCGACCGAGACTTACTACTCGACGCTACTGCATGAGTTGATCCATTGGACGGGTCACAAGTCACGGTGCGCGCGTCTCGATGACAAGTCGAAGCGCGGGTATGCCTTTGAGGAGTTAATCGCTGAGATCGGCTCAGTGCTCCTCTCGGTGCGTTTAGGCGTCTCCCCCACGGTACGGGCTGACCATGCCAAGTATCTGAACGGATGGCTCAAGGCTTTGGATGATGATCAGACCTACATCACCGACGCCGCGAAGCTGGCCCAGAAGGCTATCGATTACCTCGACGGTCTCCAATCCATTGAACTTGAACAGGCGGCGTGAGTCGCTTTGTTCTTATTTTTTCCGCAACCCAAAATTTTTAGGAGATTCACATGACAAACGCAAATGAAATACGCCGCCATTTAGCCATTCGAGATGCAAGGGTGGATGTTGAAAAAAGACTGCTTGCCATCGCTGAAGATAAGGTGAAGGAAGCCCGCCAAGCCGTCGCGGAAGCTCGCGAAGGCGTCAACGAGCTTCGCGGCAGGCTTAGCGCCGCCATCGATCAGGAAGCGAAACGCGCCATCAACCGAGACCGTGCCGCCGCCAAGCGAGCCGCCAAAAAGTATTCGATCACCATCGAAAACGACTCGGCTTGGGATATCGACGGCTATGACATGCGGCACTACGTGGGCTGTCCTGAGTGGCTCAACGAAGACCCTCTCGAAGACGGGCATTTCGCCTATGACTGGAGCGACACCCGCTGGCTGGTGGAGTTCTACGCCAAGCATCACCCGTCACACCCCAAGCACGGGGAGCGCGAGTTTCTCGAAATCTCACCTTGGAACTAACCCCATCTGATGATGGCCCGTTGTGGACGCGGGCCGAAACGCCGAGAGGCGTCATGGGAATCCACCCTAACAATCTGGAGATTAAAATGTTTGATGATCTAGCAACGCCTGACATCACCAAGGTCGAGACCAAAAAGTCCGGCCACAAGTGCCAACGCTGTAACGGCACTGGGCAATATACCTACGGCTATGTCAATTTGAAAACCGTGGACTGCGGCAAGTGCCGAGGTACTGGACTACTCAAAACCAGCCCAGAGCAACGCATCAAGGCCCGCGCCTATTCAGCCAAGGCGGCTATCCGACGCAAGAAGACAAACGTCGATGAGTTCGGCAAACGCGAGCCTGTCGCGCTGGCGTGGCTCACCGAAAACAAAAGCGACTTTGCCGCAAGCCTTTTCGATCAGGTCAGGAGGAAAGGCTACCTGACAGAAAAGCAACTGAAAGCCGTGTACGAGTCTATCGCCCGCGAAGAAGAATGGGCCAAGCAACGCGAGCAGAAAGCAACCCAGACCCAGATCAATATGACTGACCTGCTGGATCGTTTTGCTCTCGCTCTCAAGGCTGGCATCAAGCGCCCCAAGGTCAACACCGGAGACCTGCTGTTCTCTCTGGCACCCGCCCATGGTCACAACGCTGGTCACGTCTATGTGAAGGGCGATAAGGATGACTACGGTGACCGGCCCTACCTCGGCAAGATCACACCGGAAGGCAAGTTCTTTGCGGGCCGAGGCGTCGAGGATGAAGTCAAGCAACGCATCGCAGAGGTGGGCGCTGATGTTGTGACTGCCGCCAAGGCTCACGGCGCTCAGCATAACAACTGCTGTTTCT
>Ga0098055_1000940_pt1 | contig 16253 bp, 12 predicted proteins | sample 17_taG_FD_75107 | JGI IMG/M metagenome (GOLD analysis project Ga0098055, IMG submission 75107) | Marine viral communities from the Subarctic Pacific Ocean - 17_ETSP_OMZ_AT15314 metaG | ecosystem: Environmental > Aquatic > Marine > Oceanic | place: Pacific Ocean | collected 2015-01-18 | reverse complement strand
AGTATCAAAGAAGGATGTTGGTATTATAACTGATAGTTTATTTTCTATTGATGCTACTGGTGGTATTGATGTTACATTAGATGATGATACCAACTATACTACAAATGATAGAAATATTAACTTTAATACTGGTAATGGTAAGGTAAATATAGGTGACCAGAATTTAGAATCAATAGTAAGGGGTGAGACTTTAGTAAATTTGTTAACTGAATTAATTGAAGCTATTGAAGCAATGACTCATATGACACCATCTGGTCAATCATCCACTCCAATAAATACGGCATCTTTTACTAAAGTAAAAAATTCACTTAAAACAATGTTAAGTAATTTAAATAAAACATCATAAATGTCTTGGGGATTATTCAAATTAAATATATTACGAAAAACAAATATAGTTAATCTAAATAATATAGATAATGTAGCTAAGATTTGGGCCAACGAATATGATTCGGCTGTTAAGCGTGGACGAGATTTCGTAAACTTGGAATCTGTACAAAAGGGTAATAAACAACTAATGGAAACATTATTTAAAGTTGCACTTTTAAAGGGGCTTACAACTCCACCTGGAGTAGATTTTAACTTATCAAACGAATTTGGAAATGGTGTAAAGGCTTATTGGGCAGGGGCACCGATGTTACAATTCCCAATACCAATAATACCAGCACCAGGTTCAATACAAAATATAATAGTAAATTCAAATATAGTAATAAAGGTTGGAACGTGGCCTATGTATCCACCAATTGGACCTGTTAGGAGAATGGAAACAATGATTGATATGTTTATATTAGCAGCTATAATACATTTGTTTTCAATTGGAGGTATCATTCAAACAACATCACTATATCCATCAGCACCATCACCAATACCAGCACCAGGTGTTATAATGTGGACTGGTTATTTGGTACCACCTGCAATTCCAATTCCAAACATAAATTTCCCATCAGAGGATGGTAGTGAGCCTGCTGTTGTGGAACAATCTGATTCTGATATAATGGATGAATTAGATTTATTAAGTAGTAATAGCTCAAATTCAACAAATAATAATAGTAATAGTAGTGTAGGAGGCAACTCTGATGGTAATACTTCACTTGATGATACTTCACTACAAAATGTATTAAATATATCTCTACCTGATATGAATGTTGAATCTTTTGATGTGGATGCTTATATTGCGAGTTTCCAACAACAACTTGAGGATGATGGGTGTTGTTGTGATTAAAAAATGAAAATACTTAATTTAAATATTTATAAAGGAGTAATACAAACTAAAATAAAATGAATACTGATAAATTAATAAAAGCAATTCAAATTATTGTAGCGGAGGAAATTAAATCGGTACTACCAAAGTTGGTTAAAGAAGGTGTTAAGAAGGAGATGGTAAAGTTGTTAAAAGAAAACAAACAACTCAAAGAAGCTTTAAAACCTACTAAAAAAGTAGTACCTACCGAACCTACATTTATGGATGAAGCTATAAATGAGACAACGCAAACACAACCTCAACAAAGAATGTTGAGTAGAAATCCAGTATTGAATAAAATACTAAATCAAACTACACCACTTAGTATAAGTGAGAATACAACTAAGAGTGTATTGGATAACGTACAACCCACATATGCTGGTGCACCAACTGAAGTATCATCTAATACGTTAGAATATGGAACACAAAGTACTCATACATTGGGTGCACAAAGTATAGCTGATAAAATGGGATATGGTGATATGCAACCTGCTGGTAAAAAGCAAGGATTGGGTGTAAGTACTGGATTAGCTGGATTGGATAGAGTTTTGAATAGAGATAATTCAGAACTTATAAAAGCAATGGATAAAAAGAAAGGTCCTTGGAGACCAGGAATGTAATATAGATTATGGCAGTTGAATTAGGTTCTAAGATAGTAAAAGATACGCAATCATATAATGATTATGCTATTGGTATATCTTTGCCTATTCAAATAACGAATACGGCATTCCAACAAACTTTTACAACAATAGAGCAAGTAAAATCTAATATTAAAAATCTATTACTAACAAAACGTGGTGAACGAATAATGCAACCCACATTTGGAAGTGGACTGCAGGAGGTGTTATTTGAACCAAATGTAAATGATTTTGAAAGTAAGATTGAAGATACTATAAATGAGAGTTTGGAACAATGGTTACCATATGTAACAGCTGAAGAAATTGATATCGATGCATCGGATTCATTAAGAGATTCCAATCGAATAAACGTTTCGGTTAAATTTAGAATCGGTAATAATACTGATTTGAATGAAGTAACATTCATTACACAGGGATAAAAAAATGGCTATAACAAAAACAAATAAAAACTTTAAGAATAGAGGAAAGGATATAAAGTATCTTAATAAAGATTTTGCTGAATATAGGGGAAATCTAATTGAGTTTGCTAAAACGTACTTCCCAAAAACATATTCTGATTTCAACGAATCATCACCGGGTATGATGTTTATTGAAATGGCATCTTATATTGGAGATTCTCTTTCATATTATATTGATGATACCTTAAAAGAATCTTTAATGGTTCATGCTGAAGATATTGAAAATGTAATAGCACTTTCACAATATTTAGGATATCAACCAAAAGTTACATCACCTGCAGTAACAACACTTTCAGTTTATCAATTAGTACCATCAATTGGTACTGGTGGTAGTAATACTTATGATGAAACGTTTTTACTTACAATAAAACAAGGAATGCAAATTTCAGATGCTGATGGAAATGTATTTTTAACAAGAGATATAGTTGATTTCAACGATGATAGTGATAGAGAAATAAGTATATATGAAACTGATAGTATAACTGGAGAAACTACATTTTACTTAGTTAAAAAATATGTACAAGCTATATCTGCTCAAATAGAAACTAAAGAAGTTGTATTTGGTTCATATGAATCATTTCAAACTATTGAGTTAACTGATACTAATGTAATTGATATTTATGATGTAAGGGATTCAAACGGAAACAAATGGTATGAGGTTCCTTATTTAGGACAAGAAATGGTGTTTGAGGATTATCCCAATACTGAAATAAATGATCCTGATTTATATCAATTTAAATCAACTGTACCTTATATTCTTAAAACAATTAAATCACCTCGTAGATTTGTAAAAAAAGTAAATGGTGATAGTACAACTACTATTCAATTTGGAGCTGGTGACCCAACTGCAAATGATGAACAATTACTTCCTAATTTAAAAAATGTTGGATTGGGATTACCTAATTCAATTAGTAAGTTAAATGAATCATTTGACCCAACTAACTTTTTAAAAACAAAAACATATGGAACATCTCCAGCAAATACAACTATGACTGTAAAGTATTTAGTTGGTGGTGGTGTATCTTCAAATGTAGCAAAGGGTACTCTTACAAAAATTAGTTCTATTGAGTTTGAAGAAGATTTACAATTATTAAGTAGTAACACCATAGCATTATATAATGCAACTAAAAAATCCGTAGCAGTTGATAACGAAGTTCCTGCAACTGGTGGTAAGGGTGGTGATACTATTGAAGAAATTAGAGAAAATGCATTAGCAAATTTTGGTTCTCAAAATAGAGCAGTAACTGCTAAAGATTATCAAGTAAGAGTATTATCAATGCCAACCAAATATGGTTCAATTGCAAAAGCATACGCTACGGCAGATGGTACATTGGATAATAATTCACCTTCTTCTATTTTAAGTTCACCCAAAGCTCTGCAAGAGTTTACTGATTTAGTAATGGGATTTGTTGAAAAGTCTGATAAAGAAGAACCAAGTAAAAGGGATGTTAAACAGGAATTACAAAAATTCTTAATAGGTAAAACTTCTAATGATAATGAAAAGAATAATCCATTTGCAATCAATCTTTATTTATTAGGATATGATGGTGATGGTAAGTTATCAAACTTAAACAACGCTGTTAAAGAAAATTTAAAAACATATTTAAACGAATATAAAATCCTAACGGATGGTATCAATATATCTGATGGGTTCATTATTAATATTGGAATTAATTTTGAAGTAATAACATTAAAGAACTATAATAAAAGTGAAGTTATTACGGAATGTATTAGTGAAATGAAAGATTACTTTAATATTAATAATTGGACATTTAATAATACTATAAACTTATCGGAATTAGAATTACTATTGGCAAATGTTGATGGTGTAAGTTCAGTTCCAAAATTAGAAATTGTTAATAAGTGTAAAGGTAATTATACACACAATTCCTATAATATAAAAGCGGCGATTAAAGATAAGATTTTATATCCATCTTTAGACCCATCAGTTTTTGAAGTTAAATTTCCAGATGTGGATATAAAAGGGAGAGCTAAATAATGTATTACTTTTTAACAGCATCAAAAGATGCATCGGTTTACTTACAACAACCTGACCAAAACGCTGGTTTAGATGAGGTATTAGAAGTTAGTAAGGTATATTATGGTAACATCAAAGATGTATCAAGAGCACTCCTTAAATTTGATTTAAATGGGGTATCACAAAGTATAGCTGGTGGTACTGTAAGATTAGATGAAGCTACTCTTATATTAAAAGAAACTGATTCTGAAGAATTACCATTAGAGTTTACGTTAGAGGCATATCCAATTTCACAAAGTTGGGAAATGGGTAATGGTACTAGATTTGATGATATATCAACTGCAGGTGTAACTTGGAATAACAGAGAAGGTGATACGATAGAACGTTGGTTACAAACCTCAGAATTCTCAGAAGTATCAACTGGTTCATATGCTGGATTGGGAGGTACATACTACAACTCAGTTTATAGTACTCAAAATTTTGAATACTTAACAACTGATGTTAATATGGATGTTAAGGATATTGTAGAAGATTGGATTAGCGGTTCAATACCAAATGATGGTATTATACTTAAATTACCATTTGAAAAAGAAAATGATTCTACTGATTATGGTATATTAAAATTATTTAGTAAAGAAACTCACACAATACATCAGCCTAAATTAAGGATAGGTTGGGATGATGTTTCATTTACAACTGGTTCTCTTACTGAATTAACTTCTGAAGAAATAAAAGTTGGAATTAGAAACTTTAAAAAAGAATATAAAGTAAATACAACTCCAAAATTGAGAGTAATTGGTAGAGATTTATATCCACTAAAATCATTCACATCCACAGCTCAGTATGGTATAAGTAAATTTTTACCAACATTATCATACTACCAAATTAAAGATTATCATTCGGATGATGTTATTGTTCCGTTTAGTGATTTTACAAAATTGAGTTGTGATGGCAGTGGTAACTACTTCAAATTAAATTTATCTAATTGGGAAGTTGATAGAATATATAAAATAGAATTCAAAGTTGTTATTGATGGAACTCCTCAATTCTTCGATGAAGATTATACATTTAGTATAGTAGGGTAATATGAAAAAAGAATCTGGTTTAAAAAACGAATCAAAAGTTCAGAAGCTAATGGTATCTGGTTCATCTGCATTAGCAGCTAAGAATCCAGCTGGAATTCGTATTGCTAGAAAAAGTAAATCAAATAAATTTGCGGCAGTTAAAAAAGGATATCCTGATTTATCTGAAATACCATCTGATAATTTTGGAAATTTAAGTGAAGCGGGTATATTAAATATTAAAGATTTGGATGGTGGGATTGTTAGTGGTCAATTGATAAGACCTAAATATGATTCTAAGGAATTAAAGAAATCGATAGATACTGATATATTTGAATTAATACCACAAACCAAAGTAGAATTACCAGATACAGTATTACGTTCAATTTATAATGAAGTAACTCAATCTGTAAATGATTTAACAATAGAGGTACAAGTTCTTACAAATGATATTCTAAATCTAAATAGTACAATTTCTGAATTAGAAATCGAAAATGAAAGTTTACGAATAGAAGCTGATAATGAGAAATTAAAAGCAAATGTTTCCGAACAACAAGCTACAGTTGCTAATCAGCAAGTAGCAGAAACAACAATTGATTTACAAAATGCAATTCAGAACTCACTTAATGAAGCAATTCAAAGAGTATCGTTAACCGCTAGAAATCAAGCATTGTTGCAAGAAAATGAATCATTGAGAGAACAACTATTTGGTTTATCTGCACAAACGGCAGAGGGTGCTAAAAGTGGTGCTAGTAATAACTTTACTGTTAAGGTAAATAATGGTGATGGTGATGCATCTCAACAAGGACAAGATATTTGGGCTAAATGTAGTGCTAAAGATGCGGGTAGCCGTAAGATGACAACTACATTGGAAGTAAGTAATGTTACTACTGATTTGAAAATAACTAATATAGTATGGACATTTAGTGGTTCACCAGAGTGGTTTAAAGTTACTGGTACTGATAAAGTAGTAGAGCCGGAAAATGCAGTTACATTTGGAACTGAATTTGATAATTCAGTAATTGGTACATCTAAGAGAACGGGAATAAAACCAAGAAGAAGAAGAATTGGTTGGAGAGGAAAAGCTACAAACTATAAAAAACTATCATTAAAATGTGAAGTTACGTTTGAAGATGGGAGTAAAGATAGTGTAACACTTTCAACTAATTTAAGAAAAAATAGAGGTTAATAATGGCAATTAAAACATTTAAAGAAATAATAGACGATAAGGGATATCGAATATCATCTAAGGATAGAGCAATCTTTGAAGAAGGTACATTGCAATCTTTCTTTGGATTTACTGATTCGGATATGATTGAGTTTATTTTATATGATGTTAACGATAATCAATTACCTCAAGGTGAATATGGTGATTCGGTTAGATATATACCAATGAATTCGGATAACATTAAAGATTACTTTTTAGTAGCGGATGGTACTAAGCTACAAGCTTTCCAATTTCCAAATGAATATTTTATAGATGCGGAACGATTGATAAATGAAGCGGGGTATGATAATGGTATATTTAAAACTCAAATAACTTTATTGAATAAACGTATTGGTTTGAATTCTACAAATGAAAAAATGTGGATTAAAGAAATATCACCATCAAGAACAGAAGTAAAATTATTACCATTACGAAATGATATAGCAGATAAAACTGATTTACTTCAGAGATTTGGAATATTTGTTGATGGTAAAGAATTTAGAGAAGATATAATACAATACATTCCAAAGTTTATTGAATTAATTACTCCAATTGAAATAGATTCTTTTATAAAGAAAATTTATACTAAAAAATGGTATAATAAAATGGTAGCTGAATTTGGTATAAGTGGATTTGATATATTGATGACTAAGATACATAGTAAATTTAGAGAAGCTATGTTTAATGAATTTTCTAATAGATATTCATCTATAAATGATAATAATTATGGTAATCCAAAAGGAACACCATTATCAATAACATTTTCAAAAGAAAACGTTTATACAGTTGCTCAGAGAATAATAGTTGAGTGTATTGAATTTTACTTACCAAAGAGAACTATACAAACCGAATCGGAAATGGATATTATTTTCGATGAAAGTGTAGATAAGGTTGGTAAAATATTACAACGTAGAGAGAGTGATGTTGTTATAAATGCAACTACTCCAAATATTACTGTAACTAAAAGAAAAACCGATACTGATAATTCTTCTATTAAAGATTATGAATTAAGTGAAGAAATTAAAAAAGAAATACCAAATAATAAAGCAATTCCAAAATTCTCAAAACCAAATCCAACAAAATCAACTAAGATTAGTAAAGATAAGACAGGTTTTGGAAGAGCAACAAATATAAAAAAACCAACAAATAATTCAAATACTTACAATCAAGGTGGTGGTGGTATTAGTAGTGATAGTTAATATTATTTAATAATATTTATAGATATGGCAATGATAAGTGATAGAGGATATAGCGATTTAGACCCAGATAATTTCGGTGGTGGTGGAGACTCTGGCGGCAATGCTAATAATCTTATACGAATTGACGAAAATAACGGAGGTGGTGGAAGTACTGGTTCTGGTAATCAAAGTGGTGGTGGTATTAAATTAACACCCACTGGTGAATCATTTAGAGTTACATCTAATATAGATGGTGCTAGTATTTCGATAAATGGAACATACACTGGAAAAACAACACCTGCTCAAATTAATATTACAAAGAGTAGTTTGATTGATGGTGGTACTAAAACCATAACAATATCTAAGAATGGTTATTCGACAAATGAAAAGTATATTATATCATTAGATACAAACGGCCAACAACTTGTTAGAAATCCTTACTTGGATAATGAATTTGGTAATTTAGGTGTAACTGAAATACAATGTAAATATTATGTAAACAATACTGAGGTATCCAAACAAATATATGGTTCTCCAAAAGTATTAGGATTTTCAAATTTATCATTATTTGATGATTCAATTGATGATAGCCCCGAATTATTAGAATTCAAAGTTAATTTAAGTGGAATACAACAAGGAAATCCAATCGTAATACAAAAGAATGATTCCAAATCAGCTGAGTTTTTTCCAAATATGGGAATTACTGAATATTCAGATATAGCTTATTCAAAGTATCAAATAAAATCAGTTGATACTACATTATATAGAATAACTAAAATAACTTATGATGGAGATACTGGAACTGTACCTTTAGTACCTGCTGAGGCTGGTGATAACGAATCACTTAGTTTAACAATAAAGTTGAGACATAATATTACAATCAATATTGAAGTAGAGAGTGTAGTTAGGGGTAATATTGATTTCGGAACACCTGAAATAAGATTAATAAATCCCAAGAGTAGAACTTATAATATAAATTCGGAAGTAGGAGTACCAATTGCATTTGAAAAAAACGAAGATGTTAAAGCAATTACAATTATAGTTGGTGATGATGTATTGGAATATGATGATTTAGAAAAAGGAGATACTGCTGGTGTTACAATACCACATTCTGTATTTGATAAAATAGGAAAATATAATAGTAAAATATTTCCATTTTCTTTGAGTGATTATGAAGATTTCATAAATCCACCTGAAGAAATTACAATTAAAGATGTGAAGGGTATTGGTGAAGGTACACCAAAGGAAATTTTCGAAGTAGTAGAAGAAGAACCAATTAATAATGATAATCCATATGTTAACACCAACCCAAACTATTCTCCTGGAACAGGTGGAAGTAGTGGTAACAATGATGAAACTTATTTACCAACCAATGGTAGTGGGCAATTTCCATTACCGGGTAGGCAAGATGTAGTTCAACAAGATAATTTTGAAAATGTAAGATAATGATTAAATTTAACGATTTTTTAAAATTTACATCTACTTCATTTTCAAATGAAGGGAATAGAGGTACATCAGTATTAGGTGGTAATATAAATTTATCTACATTTAAAAGAGAACCTATATCTACGATATCTAAACCAGTTACTAAAGTTAATTTTCCAACATCACCAAAAAATGATTCTGGTCTATCAACTCTAAACAAAAAATCTGATTTGTTAGATGTAAAAACCGATGTAAGAAATATTGTGGATAGATTAACAAAACCACAATTAGAAACTCCTGAGGTAGAGCAAGATACATCTGATATTGCATCTCAAGCTATTGACTTACTGATTAATGTTGTATCCGATACATATGTTAATGTTCCTGATATTAGGGAGATAAAATATCCAAAGGAAATACGAGGAGCTGATTTTGTAGGGTATGATGTTGATTTTAATATTAGTTGGAATTCAGTAGATGCCACTATTATTAGAATGTATATCGGAAATTCTACTGAGTATGTGGAATTAGGTCCAAAGGGAACTACTACATTAAATGTAAAAGAACTATTAGATAAAAAATCTACACCAACTACTAAATCTGCAAAACCTCAAATAGCTGCTAAGGTTGCAGATAAAGATTATGGTGATAAAGTAAATATACAATTAAAATTAATACCATATAATTTAAATGGTAAAAAGGAAGTTAAAGGACCGGTTGAAAATATCGATATTTTATTTGATAAGGCTGATATTAATATACCTCGTTCAGTTGCTATTAATAGAATAGCTGAAGGTTTTATAAATCAGTTTGATAAATGTGTATTTGATGATTCAAAGTACTTAACGCACTTACTTCACTTAGGTGATGGTAATAATAAACTTATTACTACTTGGACTGGATTGGTTCAATCACCTACTGATAAATCATTAATTCTTAAATTATACGAACCATTACCAACATCTGTACTAACTAACCAAAAGACTTGGATTAGTAAACTACAATCTCAACCAATCATAGATACCATAACATTAGTAGGTGATGATATTGAGTATTGTACTCCATTACAAGGACCTAATTTTAAATTAGAAACTGATAGTAGTATTGGTTATCAAATGTACGATGATTTGGTTGCAAATGGTTCAACTACATCAACTTCATTAGTACAACAATATATTACTAAGACCGGAATTGATACTGAAAAATTAAATATTGAATATGCTAAAGGTAATGTACATATGTTCGAAAACTTTGTACACTTTGGTTCTGCTGAAGAACGGATTAAAAACTTTTGGTATAAGATACAATTATTAGAATCATATCAATCTAAATATAATGAACTAACAACCAATACAGTTGAGTTGGGATTTGTATTAGCTGAAGGTGGTTTATATGAAGGATATACTATAATAACCGAAGCTAGTGATAATTTACAATTAGATGCATTATCTATAACAGCAACATCAAGAATAGAATCAGCTGCTCAATTAACAAAAATAAATGAATTAATTGGAACTTTTGATGGATTTGAATATTGGTTATATACCGATACTAAATTTAGTGATTTATCATATCCAAAAAATAGTAATACTATAAAGGCAACATCGGATACAATTTCATCTGATTGGTATCGTTCAACAAAAACTCTAGCATCTAACTATGATAGAAATAACGTAAATTACCTCAACAATAATCTTCCTGAGTTTATTAAAGAAGATTATCAGAATGAAGATTTTATGTTGTTTATGGATATGGTTGGGCAGCACTATGATATCATATGGGCTTATGTTGGTGGTATTACTAAAATGAAATCACCTGAACATAAAGCTGACTTAGGATTCTCAAATGATTTGATGTATGCAATGTTAGAATCATTAGGATGGGATGGTAAGAAAGCTTACGATTCTCAATATCTTTGGGAATATGCATTCGGACAATATAAAGATGGTACTCAAAAATATACACAATCTCTTAAATCAGCAAATGAAGAAGTTTGGAGACGTATATTAAATAATTTACCTTATATATTAAAACATAAAGGAACTTCTCGTTCTTTAAAAGCAGTAATGGCTTGTTATGGTATTCCTAACTCATTACTTACTATTATGGAGTTTGGAGGTCCTACTGACCCAACTGATGGTGGAACTGAGAAATTTACATTCGAAGATAGAACAGCTGCTATAAACTTTACTAATAGTGGTGAATCTGTGAATTTACAATGGAAAGCGGTAGATGGTTCATATCCAAATGCAGTGGAGATGAATGTAAATTTACAAAATCCATCAAACTATAACATACTAAAAGGTGCTAATAGTGTATTCTCAACACCATTATGGAAAGTTGGTATTACAAGCACTGGTGGAACATTTGGTACAATAGATTTATATGTTTCCGAAAGTTCAACAGGTAATGTTCAATCATCATCAACGGAACCATTTAACATATTTAACGAAGAATATACTCAGATTGTTATTAACAGAGAGGTAGTTGGTTCCGATTCACAATTCCAAATAATTGCTAAAGAGGCATTTGGTGATAGAATAAGAAGTAGTGTATCTACTGATATTATGACTATAACTGGTGATAATGGTTGGGATTCTGGTTCAGCATTATCATTATCATTAGGATATGAGATGGATGGTAAAGTAGATGAATTCAGATTGTGGAAACAGCCATTAGAGGATGATGTTATTGAAACACATACCCTTATGCCTGATTCTACTGTTGGTAATTCATACACATCATCTACCGAAGATTTATTGGTAAGATTTGATTTTGAATATCCAAAAAATAGAGCAGTTGATTTGGATATTAAGAATGTTGCAATCAGTACTGAGTATAGTTTACCAAATGGTTCAGCCGATGGATTTACATCAGCAACTGAATACCCATACCAATATACTCCATATGAAAGAAGTGTAACGGCTAAGGTACCATCATTAGGATTTAATCAATCTGATAAGATAAGATTTGAAACTCAAACTTTAGTAGGTGATTTATCACATAGAGTTAGAGCAACACAAAAAGCATTTGATAGAGCACCAATTGATTCATCTAGGTTAGGATTATTCTTCTCACCTATGAAAGAGTTGAATATGGATATCCTTAAATCATTTGGTAATTTTAATATAGATAACTATATTGGAGACCCATCTGATGAATTCAAAGATAATTATTCTGAATTGGGTATTCTTAGAGATTATTATTTCAAAAGAGTAAATAGAGATATCTATGAGTACATAAGATTAGTTCGTTCTATCGATAAATCATTATTCGATGTATTGGAAGATTTGGTTCCTGCTAGAGCAAAAGTTTCTAAAGGTTTATTAATTGAACCACATTATTTAGAAAGAAGTAAAACTAAATGGAAACCTGCATCTTCTGAAAGAAATGATTATGAAACATCGATAGATGTTGATGATGATATTGAAGTTTCTGGAGATAACAATCAATTTATAGGAATATTAGATGCTGAATCTGATGTAAACTTATCATATCAATATGATAATTACAATGCAAATATAGATGGGGAATCTGATATTAATATCTCATCAACTACACCATTTTATAATTCTGAAATAGTTGTAGATGACTCCGTTAATTTAAATGGTGATATTCCATCATTTGATTCACATATAGAAGTACCTGATGGTGGTACATTAACTGCTTTTGTGGATACGGATACATTTGAACAAATAGGAATGGGTAAAGATTCTTTAGCAAATGCTGGATTTGGATTATATGCACCAATAACAACAACTGGTATTGTTACTAAGTTAGATATATTTGGAAACATAACATCATCCAGAGAACAAATTTATTTGATTAAGGAATCATATGTAGAAACAATATTAACACAAACTGAAGGATATCCTGCAACTTCTAATAATGAAGCTGTTAAATATGAAAATGTAGATGTAACTAAATATAAATTTAAAGTATCTAGATTACCATTTGGAAGTACAGCACCATCAGTTGGAAATGATATAGTAGAGGTAACTCCATTATCTGGATACTTCCCTACACATTATCGTTACAAAAACAATCTACCACAAGGAATGATAAACTCATTCTTTGAAGGTTCAAAACAAACAACAGCCACAACTCCAGATGGATTACCACCGGTAGAAATATTTACCACTAATCCTAACATTTTAAGGGTTGCTGATACTGGAAGAGGAAGTGGAGAACCTATATTACAGGTAGATTAATTTATTTTTTAAAATGTTATATTTATTAGTATATCAATAGGGTAATAAAAAATTATGGGATATTTAAATAACACATCGATTACAGTAGATGCCATTCTAACCAAAAAAGGTAGACAGAAGTTGGCATCGGGTCAATCTTTAAACATTTCCAAGTTCGCATTGGGTGATGATGAGATTGATTATACATTATACGAACCTGCACATCCGAAGGGAAGTGCATATTATGATTCGGCAATTAAGGCAATTCCTATAATGGAAGCAAGTCCTGATGAAACACAAGTATTAAGATACAAACTGGTTACACTACCTAAAGGTACAACACAAATTCCAATCGTAGCATTGGGAATACCATCTATCGGAGCTTATCAAGATGAAGGAGGGGTTGCAATGACTCCAACTACTTCACCTGCTGGTAACTCTTCAGCTGGATACACTGTTGTATTGGCAGACCAAAGAGCTGGTACATTATCAGTAACGCAAGGAGCAACAGCAGCCGGTTCGGTTCCTGTTTTCTTAGGAGAAGAAATCACAACTACTGCACAAGTTGTAAGTGGTTTAGGATTTAACTTCACACCTAACCCAGCGTTAACATCTAATGTATCAACAACTATTACGGTCTATGGTAACGAAACGGGTGGAGCACAAACCATTCCAGTAACTATAACATATAGAGCATAAAGGAAATAAGATATGGCATTAATAAACGACCCAAACGTAGCAGCAAGAATCGCTGATTTAGCATCAACTGGAGTATTTGATTCAAATGATATTGTATCAGTTATAAATTCAGCATTACCTGCTGGACAACAATTACAATCTGGCGCTGGAGTAACAACTGGAGTGTACAAACAATTCGGTGAATTTGATAAAGTAAACGCTAAAATAGAAGTAGTAACAACGGGTCTTTGGACTGGTGATATTGGTTCTTTAACTGCCGCTTACACTTCATCAACTCAAGTTGGACAAAGTGGAAACTACTATTATGATGTGTATAGTACAGACCCACAAAGTGATTCAACCGCAGAAGCTCAATTCGCAATAGCATATGGACATGTTGATGGTAGTGGTTCAATATCATTGGAAAACTCTGATGATGCACTACTTCCTACAAAAGCAACATACGCACAATACAAATCAGTATTGTTAGACCCAACTGATAATAAATTCTCATTCGAAACTTCTACCGCAAATATATTTGAAGATTCAAACTCAATTTACGCTATCAATGTAAATAGAGCTAGGTATAGAGAAAAAATGGATGCAGGAAACTGGTCTTTACAATTAAGTGGTTCAAATGGAACATTTACTTTCATTGATGATAGTGGTAAGAAATTTGGAGATAAATTAGGAAAAGCTGGTAGAGTATTTAAAGTAGTAAGTGGTTCACTTAACTTAGGTACTGAGAATGAGGCAACTGTTAATACAACAACTGATGCTAATGGTAAAGGATATGGATTATTCTACCCAGATAGAGGTATTATTATTTTAAATCCAACTGCATTGGCAGAAACGATTGGAACTGTAAAACCTTTCGGAGGAGCATCTGAATCTTTATTAGGTGATGAAGCTGTTGTAGCAGATACTCAAAATCACAAAACATTGGTACAGGCAATTGATAATGGTGGTGATTTCCAAGCTAGAAGAACTGAAAATGTATCTACACAACACTTCTTTGTAAGAGCAACGAATAGAGAATTTAATTACTCTAACAACCCAACTTACACAACTGCTGATGGTACTTTCTCAGAAACAACATTTGAAAATGACCCACAAACATATATTACAACTGTTGGTTTATTAAACAATTCAAATGAACTTATAGCAGTAGCTAAAACTTCTCAACCGATAAACAAATCGTTTGATAAAGAAGTTTTAATCAAAGTAAAACTTTCATTCTAATAAGTTTATAATATTTATAGAAACCCTCCTTTATGGAGGGTTTTTTGTTTCATAGATATTTATATGAAAGTATATTATTTAGATGATTAAAGAAATACCAAAATCAGATGTAGTAGTTAGACCTTTTAAAGTTTTTAAAGAATGGACTTTAGATGAAGGTGATATCACGCCGTTATATGGAACATTACAAACTGATTTATATGATGTAGATACTGATGAATTAAACTCTGATGGTACATCTAAACGAACTTTATATGATTCAATAAAATCACAATTCTATCTAAATCCAGCCACCTCATCAATCTTAACGGAAGTTGGTAAGAGAAAATCTTACGCATCTACGGATGAGAGAGTAATTGGTGATACTATTGGTGTGATATCAATACCACAACAAAAATATGGTGAAGGATTAAAGATAGGGTCTGTTGAATTGGAATATGGTTCTATAACTGTAAGTGATGATGGTAATTCAAATTTAATAGATTCGGCTAGTAATCATAAAGGTAATGTATTTTATGATAGAGGTTTAATTGTACTTACTGAAGGCATTACTGATGATTCAACAATTGATTCATTTGAAGTATCATATAGGTCTACAATGACCATTTATGAAAACGAAGTATTTTTATCAGTAAATGAAAGTGAATTTAATGTTTCACAAAATCCATCAGCTTATGATGGTACAAATAAAATAAAACTCAAAACAATTCAATCTACAATTGACCCAACTACGTTTGGTGGATTTGGTGAATATGATTATTCATCATCGGTTGATACAACTGGTTCTTATTTAGCACCATTTATAACAACTATTGGATTGTATGATAATGAATTGAATATGGTTGCAATATGTAAGTTACCGAAACCAATTAAATCTTTACCGGATTATCCGTTGAACTTTATTGTTCGTTTCGATACTTAATTGATATTTATATAAACAAAGGAGAATAATTATGACTTT
>Ga0098055_1000939_pt1 | contig 16258 bp, 17 predicted proteins | sample 17_taG_FD_75107 | JGI IMG/M metagenome (GOLD analysis project Ga0098055, IMG submission 75107) | Marine viral communities from the Subarctic Pacific Ocean - 17_ETSP_OMZ_AT15314 metaG | ecosystem: Environmental > Aquatic > Marine > Oceanic | place: Pacific Ocean | collected 2015-01-18 | reverse complement strand
TTTGGCTGTAACAGCCTTCTTATAGCTATCAGTGATAGCGGGAGCGTCAGCGTGCTCAAGCACGGGAGCCCATTTTTGTAGTTCTTTTTCTGCGTTTAGCATAATAGTTTTTCTTTCTTTTGTTGTTTGGTTGGGTTATTTGAAGCGAGAAAGAGTTGAAATATAGCGTTGCATGTCACCAGACAACTTGCTATTAGGATCAATTTCTCCCTCGACGATTGTTTTTACGTTAGTTGAATCGGATGATTCAGTAATGACTTCTTCTTTTTCTTTTGAATCAGAATCTGAGAAGAATCCTTCTTTAATGACATCGACTTTTTCAGTAAATGTTTCAGCATCTACAAAATCGACATCTTCAAGAAGAGAGTTAAGTTTAGCAGCTTGAGTAGATGCTAAATCAGCAGTAGCTTCAGAAACAATTTTCTCACGATAGAGTTTTTCAACTTCTTCAGAAAGAGAAATATTCTTTTCTTCAACTGCTGTGAGGGTTTCTTCAATGCTTTTCACTTCATCAGAAAGTTGATCAACAAGATCAACCTTAGAATCAGGTACTTCAATATAGTGTTCTGTGAACACACCTTGAAGAGCCTTCATGAAGTTTTCTGTGATGTCAGTGCGAAGCTTGTTATCAACAAACTCCTGGTTTTCTTCGATCCAAGTTTCTACCACATAAGAAAGATAATCATCAATCTTAGTGACGAGAGACTCACGAATGTAGCCTACTTCTTCTTGAAGATCATTATCATATTGAGCTTCAAGAGATTCTTTGATCTCGACAACACGGTTTGCAACAGCACCTTCAAACAGAGTACCAACCTTAGCCCTAAAGCCTTCGGTTAATTCCTGCTCAGAGTCGGCAAGAATCTTAAGATCTTCAGCATAGCTTTCAGTCTCAAGTTCCTCATGCATCCCAGCGCAAGAATCTTGAATAGCCTTATAAGAGGCAGTCAATTGATCCTTTTTCATAGCCTTAAGTTGGCCATACATTGCGTTGATGATGTCTGCCTTCGTTTTTGGCACTTCTACTTCACCTTCATCTTCACTCACATTAATACCTTTATAAGCATTAACGAGTTGTGATTTCTTCATTCCCTTAAGAGCATCAAAACTTGCAGCAAGATAACCTGCTTTAGTCTTAACATCTGGAAGGCTAACTTCTTCTACTTCATCAGAGTCTTCAGCAGATTCTTCTACCTCTTCATCTTCTTCAGCAGATTCTTCTACTTCTTCCTCTTTTTCAGGATCTTCTTCTACTTCTTCCTCTTTTTCAGGATCTTCTTCTTCAGTCTTGGCTTTAGCTTCTTCCACTTCCTCGGAATCATCTTCTTCGGTCTTAGCTTTAGCTTCTTCCATTTCTTCTTCTTCTTCATCTTTAGAATCGTCATCATCTGACTCTTCTTCGGATTCATTCTTCTTAGCTTCGCCAAGAAGCGCGTCTACGACGGCTTGAGATAAAGTTTGACTTGTGTCCTCAGCAACTTCTTCAGGAATATCCTGCACAAGCTCCTGGTTCTCAACAAGATCAACTTCCTCGACGTCTTCGATAATTTGGTTTTCGTCTGACATATATTCTTATTTTGAATTTAGAGTTTGGAGAGGAAATCATTGAAGATCCGTTCCTGAGCTTCGCTTACGCGCCCAAGTGGAACTTTATTAATTTCAGTCTCATATTCTTCAATTTGCTGAGGTTTGAGAAGACCATTCTCCCAAATCCATTCAACACCTTCCATAATACCTTCAACGAAGGCGGAAGGAGCAGAAGGATCTTGGACAATATCCACAGTAGAAAGAACGAAATCGTCCTTAACATATGTTTTGCCTTCCTTTTGCTCAACAGTACCCATACCACGGCTAGAGACACCTAACTTGCATCCACCTTCAACGAGACCTTTCACGATTTTGCCCATTGGTGTATCAAGTACAAGTGCCTTTCCAACAACATTATTACCTTCCCATTTGAGTTCGGTAATTCTGTGTGAAACTTTATCTAAGTTAATCGCTGGTCCTTCGGGGTGATTTAACTCACCACAAGCACGACCTGTTTTAACTTGTTCTTTAACGTATCTTTCACAAGCAGCCTTTAAAACTGCTTTAGGATAGATTCGTTTATTGCGGTTTTGTTGCTCCGCTTGCATAAAAATTCCTTCGATGAAAACGTTCTTTTCACCGTTATCTTTTGCTTCAGTAATATACTCAAGCTGATCTAAATGTTCCGTAATTAATTTCATAGTTTTAGTCTTCCATCGCTATTGATAGTGCAGAGATAGCATCTCGAAGGTTGTCGAAATATTCTACTCCTGAATCTTTGCCTCCATCAAACTTAATTTTTCCTTTATCAAAACTAAACTCGATTTTAGAGCCACCAAAATCTGCAACGTTACCTTTAACTTTTGCACCGTTTTTAGCTACAAATTTTAAAAGCTTAGAAATGTCTCCGCTCGAAGCTTCTTCAAGATCAGTTGATTCGTATACTTTGTACCCATCTTTTTTCAACTGTCCCGCTTCTTTATTTGTTGAAGGAACTAAAAATTTACCATCATCGCCCACAAATACTTGAGTTTTATATTTCTGCTTAGAAGCAGCACTCTTCGCGAGTTTAGGATCTGAAAATATAGATATATTAGAACTTGGTATTTTAGCTTCTTCAAGGTTAGACTCAACCATTTTGGCCCATCCTTTACCATATTTTTTAATAAGCTTTTGTCGAGCTACTTTTAGTTTTTGGCCATACGCAACGCTGACTTTTTCATCTTCGCTCCTGATAATTTCCTGTGCAATCTCAGCATCTTCAGGCGACATCTTAGCTTCTTCAAGATTTGCTGATTCTTTAATACCGTCTGCACGCCACCCATCATCATCCCAACCATCAGGATCAGCCAAAATGCGTTCTAGATCTTTCTTTTTACCAGTAAGTTGAACTTCTGGCATATCCTTCCCGCGTGGCTCGCCGAGGAGTTCCCCTTTAACACGATACTTTTTAAGAAGCTTATTGAAATTACGAGAGAACAGATCTTTCTCATCATAAGAACCGGCCGGCCAACCGGCGCGCGACCCTCTTAAAAAAAACGGATCTGGAATCTCAACATTAACAGTTGCTTCATCAAGATCAGTTGATTCTTCAACGACAGTTTCAGAGCTTGGAACTTGTTTATTGTAAATATCTGCGGTAATACCGGCTCTACGAACATCCAGAGCTTGATCCATTTTCTGCTTTATTGCGCTACCAAAATCTTCTTGTGAAGCCGTATCGGTAACAATACTTTTAAATAATTCTTTAGCAATATCACTCATGTTATTAATACTATTTATAATTTTTTTGTTTTAGAGATTTAAATATCTTCATCTTCAAATTCATCACCTTCATCTCCTGAACCTTCTTCTTCAATTTCTTTATCAAGACGCATAATATCTTCATCTGATTGTTTAAGTATGACTGTGCGTACATACTTATCAGAGATATACTTACCAACAATATCTTCAAGCATTTGTGACATTTCCAAACGTTCTCTAAGGATTTCAAATTCTTTTAGTTCAGCAAAATAGTTATCTTCAAGGAAGTTAATGTTAATAGATTCTTCAATGTCACCCCAATCTTTTTCAGTAATAACACCTTTAAGGATGAGCTGTATTCTCAAAGCGTCCATCAACATGAAAGAAAACTTCTTTCTTAAACGATCAATAAACTTTTGAAATTTGACTTCTTCCCTTGAAACTTCACTTGCACGTCCAACACTAAATGCTGTGTCTTGTTCTAACCTTGCAACGGGTACATTAAGAGCACGGTATAGTTTACGTTGGAAAAACTGTACGTCTTCAATCTGACCTAAGTTTTCTCCACCACCAAGTGTAGTAATCTCAGTTCCTCGTCCACCTTCTCGTCTAGGAAGATAAAAATCTTCAAGCATTGACATGTGTCTACGATCATCGCTGATATTTCCGGTATTTGCATCATACACAAGCTTATTTCTATAACGAGAAACAACCTGCTGAACATATTCTTCAGCCTTACCTTTTGGAAGGTTACCAACATCAATATAAAAAATTCTTCTTTCCGGAGCTCGTGAAACACGATAAACAACCAAAGAATCTTCCATATAGCGAAGCTGATTAACAAGCTTCATCGCTTTATGAAGATGGCCAACTGTTCGTATTTTATCAGGATCCATTATTCCAGAATTAACTTGAATAATTGCATCTGTTGCGAACCTAATTCCGTTTAATTTATCAACACCATTATTTCCGAGGTCAGGAGAATAGACGTAATATTCGTCTACAACCTTTTCATATTCTAATCCTGTGTTTTTATCAGTTTCTTGTTTTACTTCTTTAACTTTATTGATGTGTGTTGATTCAACAGGCCGAAGTTCTACAATACCTTTCTGAGGATTATTAGGATCGATGATTACATTAAAGTATGCTTTACCATCAACATACCAATTACGAAAATACTCTGAGGCATTTCTATTAAATTTATAGAGTTTCAACACTCGGTTAAACTCATTAATTATTTGTTTCTTTACATTATTAGGTAGATCTAAATCGTGCATAGTCAAATCGACCGGAGCAGATTCTTCTGATGACGCAATAGCTCCATCTACAATGTCAGAAACAGCAGCATCACATTCAGGTTGCATCGCTGCTTCACGATATTTGCGAATTAGTTCGTGGTCTGAAACTGTATCGGTATTTGAAAGATCTACATACTGACCATAGTAGCCTCCTCCAACCGCCACCGTTGATGCAGATTCATCATTAGGTTTAGGAATAGGTGATACTGGTTCAACGGTTTGTTGTGCTGAAACCTTTTTGCTGATTTCAAATCCAAATAAATTTATCGCCATAATATATTATTTATAATAAAAAAACTAGGGAGGGTTTGGACCTCCCTAGTTCTATTGTTTTTTTAAGTTGTGGTGTTTGACTCCAATACTGATATGCAAATTCAACTGTGAATTCTTCAATAGTATCGGCGGATTCGTTACTTACATCAATTGCAGATACATTCACCGGCCAAGAGCCTCTGAAAACGTATGATTTGATTACGTTACCTTCTTTATCAAGCTGATCAACAGCAAGATCTGTTTGGTAATCTGATGGGTTTGTTAAACCACCATTTGATGTGTGTGATCCAATGCCATTTTGCCAACGCTCCATAGCATCTCGGATTTCAAATCCTGTATCATTAATAATTGTTACTGACCAGTTTTCGTATGTTCGATCACCGGCTATTTTCATTTGACGGCCGCGATATGGGACATCAATTTGACCAACAACGCTTGCAGGAAGTTGAGCTGCTTTACACATAAATTGCGCAAGCTCGCTATCTCCTCCAGCATAAGCGGGGAATGTGATGGTAGCCTTAAATAGGTTTGCTCTCGCACCTCCACCAATAAGCTTTGCTTTAAAATCGTCTACTGTTGCCATAATTCTTTTTTCTATTTGTTATTTATTAGTTTCCAGTTCCAACGATTTCAGAGAATTCAACCCCAGTTCTCGTAGCAATAAAGTTAAGAGTAATGAAGTTAATTGAGCGAGCAGGTTTAATGTAAATATCTGCAACAAACCTATTAGTATCAATAACTTCTCCGGTGTTGTTTGTTTCGTCACAAACAACTAAAAAGTCAGTAATACCTCGCCGTCCTTTAACATCCCTGAGGAATGGTTCTGTCATGTTTCTAAACATCGCTCTTGTAAACTCATCATTCAGCTCAAAGAGTTGGAATTTAGATGCTGTGGAGACTGCTTTTTGAAGAACAATAAACAATCTGCGAACATTAATACGATCAAATGCAGATGGTTTACTTTGTGCAGTCTTATCGCCGAAAAGGAGAATTCCTTGTCCTGGTTCAGAAATAATTGGATTAATTCCTGCTTTATAGAGTTCGTCTCTCTCAGCTTTATTCGGGTTCCACTTAAGCTTAGTTACTCCAAGAAGGTTTCCTCGGTTATAACCAGCTGGCGAAAACCAAGGATCGTTAGTATCGTCAGTCCTTGCACAAAGACCAGCAATGTGACCATTTGCAGGAATGTAACGATAAGTATCATTATACTTATTATACACGTAAACTGCAGAAGAATCTTGTACAACGTAAGAACTATTGTAATCAAGATTGACTTTAACCTCACCCGTACTATTAGATACTATATCTGGTGATAAAAACCCAACACAATCTTTACGTGCAGTGCCTGCAATACGCACTATTTCATTGTGAATTGAACTATCGCTGTCTACGCCTTCAGCAAAAAGAAGACTAATGTCAATCTTTTCAGGATTAGAGAACTCGCCAAGAGCAGTAATAATGTCACCTGCGTTTGGAGCACTAATTCCATCAGTTCCGTTAAATAGCTCATAGTCAAATAAATTATCATTTGAAACAGTAGCAACTGTAATCCTAAGAGATGCATCTGGACTATCATTAGCCCCCTGATAGTCATTACCTGTCCTCATAAGTTCTTCAGGTATAGTGATGATATTAGTAGCAGCAAAACCAAATCCTCCATGTAAAAGAGTTACAGCTGCGATTGCAGTACCTTCTCGAGCACCACTAATAACAATTTGGAATTTAGCACCAACTCCGGTGCCAGTCTTTGTAACCCCAGCATCTTCTGAAGATACAATATATGTTCCATCTACAACGTCGTTCGGTGAATCAAAATTAAAGGCAGTAGGCGTCGCAATAGTTTTAATAGAAGATCCAACAGCGACTGCTGAAGAACTAAATAAATTTCCTGTAGATGAAGCGTTTCCTGGCACAGCATAACTAACACCACTTACGTTAGATCTAAATGAATTTTTAAACTCAGCTTCGTTAATAAAAATATACTCAGAATCTCTATTAATAACTGTTTTATAGTAATTTGTTCCGCCACCCTTGGAAGCATCTGAGTATAAAGAAAGACCTTCAAATACTTCAAGAACTGTCCCTGGAACACCGGTAAATAAACCATCTTGGTCAACTACTACAGCATGAATTTCATCATTAGCACCAATGTCGCCCGATGTATCAGTATACCCTAAAGCTACATTTTTCGCAGCCCAATCAGTTGTTCCAGCTACACCATTTACGAGCGAATCGTATGCAGATTCAGAAAACTTCCCTACACTTTGGCTGGAAGTTGGTGCAAGAACTGGAGAAGCAAGGAAAACCTTAAGGCTGTTACCTTGTTTACCAGGACAACGAGCTTGAACAACTCCTTCGTCTGCGCCAAAACTACCAAGTGTGTCAAAGTGTTCTTGGTTGTTAATTTTTACAACGCTTACTGATTCTCCGAAGCGGCCCCCTGCGGCGTTTCTAGCCGTAGATGAACATGCACGAGAAATTCGCAATGCGTTTCCGTATTTTAAAAAGCTAGAAGCCTGTAAAAAAGAAGTGTAATTATCATATGAAGCACCACCAATTGTATCATTGGGTGTTCCAAATTCTGCAGCAAGTTCCTTTTCAGAGGAAACTAGCTTAACTTCTTCTACAGGGCCCCAGCTGAAGTGACCTGCGAAAGCACCGATCGATGTCGATACTGCGGGGATCACATTAGTCAAGTCTACTTCCTTGACTTCTACTCCGGGTGATACCTGAAATGCCATATTAGTTTTTTCCTTTCAATGTGTTATTAATAAGTTTATTCATTACAAGATTGTTTCAATATTTCTATTTATACTAAAATCTATTTAGAGATCATGCCATGCCCTCACCTCTTCTGCAATAGCTTCATGCTTATTTTGAAATTCTTGACCGTCAGTAATAATTCCAAACGGAGGAACATCGTTTTCTATTTGATCCATCTTTTCTCTAAACAACATTTCTTTTAAGTCAACAGTTGATATGTCACCAAATGCTTCAGAAGAAACAAACCATGCAAACATAACAAGATTCATAACTAAATCGTCATGGTTACCTGCAGATGCTTCATAAGACGCACCTTTAACTTCAAATGTTGAAAGCTCGTTAATAGTATTTTCATCAATGACTGATAGTTTACCGAGCTCAATTAAATCTTTTAAGTTTGAACAACCAATTCTTTTTATTTTTTTTGTCATCATAACACCGATGCCATTTTTACGAACGCTAGACTCAACAAACATATTTTCATATTCATGCTCATAATAAATGTCATTACAAACAACCATACCTGCATCGTTGTTTTCAACAATTAACATCGCTTCGTTGTATTCTCTACCTACTCTAACAATAATATCACCAAAAATCATAGGCGATATCATGTTATCTCTATAAGTAGCCACCTGTTTAAAATGTCCAAAGGTGACGTCTATAACTGTAAATGTCGAATAATCTTGACCGCGCCCTTTAGAAACGTCTACAGTTATAATATATTGGTGATCTAATTGTGGATCTTCGTAATACTTGACTCCTCTAAAACGTTTATCAGGCGTGTGCATTTGCAATCCTAGAAGAGCATTAGATGAAATGAGTGTATTTGATGTTCCAATAAAACTATTTCCAAATTCTTGTTCAAATTGTAATTCAGAAGTATTAGCAATTGTCATTGCTTTCCACGCTTCATCCCTCCCAGGAACGTCATACCAGTCAACTCTAAAAGGTGAAAATTCGTTCTTCTTTTTCTGTGCGCCTTCCCACAATCCACAGAAAATGTTGCCAATACCATTAGCAGTGGAAGTAATAATTACTTTTGTTTCTTTACCAGCAGAAACAACAGGATATGTAGATGTATAAAATTCGTTTGCATTTTCTACAAACGCAAACTCATCAAGAAAAAGAAGGTTAACAGACAATCCTCGAATAGAACTACCTGATGTGGCCGAAGCAACAATTTTAGAATTATTTGAAAATTCAATTGATCCTTTATTAAGAGCTTTACAACCTGGTTGTAAAAAGAAAGGTAAGTTTTCTAGTGCAAGAGTAATACGACTTAGCATTTCTCTAGCAGTTGATCCTTTGTTTGCTAAAATTGCTACAGTCTTTTCTGAATTGAAAATTACATACCACAAAATGTAGATCACTGATGAAATAGATTTTCCAGACTGCCGACATGCAAGAACTATATTAAACCGATTTTCGTTAAACTGTTTGAACATCTTTTTCTGATACTCATAAGGTTTAAATTGTACTAATCCGTCATCGAGTGATATAACCTTTACATATTTTTCTGCAAAATGAATAGGATCATGCATGCACTTCATATATTCTTCAACCTCTTCGCTAGAGAATGAAGTTTGAAGTCCATCTTTTTTCACTAAAGGGTTACCCATGTAACCTTGTTTGCCATTTACTAAATCAGACATCTATTGGGCTATCTTCCTTTTTGCCTTTAAGAAACTTTTGCAATTCAGTAGTTGAACCTACAAAAATAGAATTGTTTGTAGTGCTGCTGGCAGGCGCATTTTTATCTTGAGTAATGTCCTTTCTTGTCTTCTGCAACTTAACTAAATCCTGAGTCATTTCGCTGGTGTGTTTTATCATTGTAGATAAAACTTCGAATGCTCTAGGATGTTCTGAATCAGAAGCTAAACACATCATTTGGTTAATAGCTTCGCATGATTGATCAATAAGAGATTTCATCTTATCTCTTGAATACTCGATATCGGTCTCAGCATCATTAACAATCTGAGATTTAGAAACTTCTGCTATTTCAAACTTTTCTTCTTCAATTTCACTATTTTCATCGTCATTCATTATGATCAAAACCGTATGTTGTAGTTATCGTGTCACTGTTATCAAGAGGGTGAGAATCATTCGCGTCAACTTCCACTCTGACGTTGTCAATGCCATAAGGCAGATTTGTTTTTAAATTAGTGTTGACATCGTTGAATAAGAATGTATCAACAGTTCTAATAAGGCTTTCTTTCGAAACTCCTCCAGAAAATTTGACTTTAATTGTAAAATCTAATGAATACACTATTGCTCTTCGAGTTTCAAAGTCTCCTTCATAGTCATCATTAAATCCAACTGCATTAAGTATAATAGGTACATCAGTTTTTGTGCCTTCACCTTCTAAATCTTTTATTGTTACTGTATATTCTGGAGAAAACGTTGGAAGAATTTGTTCAACTATTTGTAAAGCTTCATCTTGGTTTAACGCGTAAATGTTTAATTGCATTCCTAAAATATAAGGAACACTTTGATAAACAATATTTGCATTTTTGTTATCTCCACTTATAGGAACATTCCTTTTGTTAAACTTATTGAGTTTAGTTTCATTGTCGTACTCCATAGAAGTAAGCTCAAAACTTATTCTGGGAAGTTTAATAGCGATTGTTTCAGCCGTGGATCCTGATGTATCAGATTGAATACGAGCTAAAAATTTCTTTCTAGGACCGTAAGAAATAGGAACCTTTTCTTCAGTCGCCCCGGGTCTTAATATTTTTATATTGTTGAATATTGTACCAAAAACTGCAACAGTTTTTCTGACAGTTTTATTATAAAAGTGTGTTCCTGATAGCATATGGCTAAGTAGTTATATTTGGCATACCAAAAGGATTAGTAATAGTAAAGTCAATAAATGAATTACCTTCTAATTCAAAATCCGGGTTATCGGCGTATGGATCGTTATCATCAATAGTATTAAAGGAATCAATTGTTGTAATTGCGTAAGAAGGATTAGGAGTGTTTTCTAATCCTATAACATTTCCCCAGCTTCCTTCGGTTTTAACAAATCCTGTATTAGTATTATCGTTTGCCCTTTGATTAATAACGTCGATATAGTTAGTTCCAATATTGGCAACTTCTCCACTAATAATAGTTGTGCCATCAGTTTGTGTAACATCTTCACCAATTACAAATGTCCCGCTGCCACTTCCTAAGTTTAAGCGAGTGCGTATAGCAAAATTTAACTCGAATTTGTCTACCTCTGCAACTCCAGTATCAATCTCTTGATTGTTGTACTCAAATTGCTGACAAGCAAGTTTAAATGTAGGGATGTTCTGCAACTGATAAAAAGGAGTTTCGTCTTCAACATAATTAATTTCAAATAAACCATTAACAAGAGGAAAGAATATTAGGTCACCTTCTTGAGGACGAACCTCTGTTGGATCTTGAAAACGCGAAACTAGTTGTTGCCATCTCCTGTCCGAAACAATAAGATTTACACTATCTCGTATTTCTACACCAAACTTTGAAAGTAGGTCTCCCTCACCGCCAAATCCATCAGTGTTTTCAACATACATTTCAATCTGGTAAGCTTCACCAAATTTAGAAAGAGCATCTTCGTTAAAGATAGAATCAGTGTTTACGATACTCCTAGGAATATAGAAAACATCATGACCATAAATCTTAAGAGCTTCTATAGTGATGTCTTCATAAAGCCTCTTTTCAGAAGTTGCTCCTTGACTAAAATATACGTTCCTTGGCATCTTATCCTATAAAATCTAGTGGTGGTAATTCGTGCTCAAGACGAATTTTTTCTTCTAATTTCTCGATATCTGCAATTGCATCATCGTAAATAGCACGGCCATTCATTGTAACGCCTCCAGGTAAAACCATACCTTCGAACTTAATAAGGTTTATTCCCCATTGACGTTTGACAAGAGCAGTCGAGTACTTTTTAAGAAACATGTCGTTATATACTGCAGTAAATGCTTCTGGATCGACTGAGCTATATCCATCAAACACAACATAGTTTCCTACTCCGAGATCTTTTAAAGTATCTGTATGAAAGTTTACTCTGCTTTTGTGTCTGCTGTACTGAATCATTTCGTAAACGCCATTTACGTTACGATCTATCAGCGAAAGATATTGTTTAGTCAACTCATAGTTAACGATACCACCGAATGAACCATTCAAGTCGAATATGTCATTCATGTGTAACTGGTAGTCTACAGAAAAAAGGGATGTTCCAGAATTGGTGTTGCTTATATTAAATACGTTATTAATCGATAAGATATTCGCTCCAGCTGCTAGAGAAATATACCCATTATCAATATCAGTTTGAGTCACTTGGTGCTTAAGAAGATTGCGCACCACCGCGTCACTGTGAAATTCTTGATAAAATTGAATTGCCTCATCAACGCGATCTTCAATTTGATCATCATCAACGTTTATTTCGATAACAGGATGGCCTAATGCCCTCAAGCAATAATCGATAAGTTTTTGTCTTGTATTCGGTATAGCCATATTGTCTATTTATAATATTTTAACAACAACAATTGACAAAACATCAAGTGTTTGTTCTAAAACGCCTCTTATTTAAATATTTTACTACTTCGCTTTCTCTTCTTTAGGAGGACCTAATTGCTCTTTACTCTGATCTTGAATCTTATTCGCAATAATAGATGCAGGTTCAGCAACCTGTAGGCCTTCTGATTTAACTGCTATATCAATGAGTTGTAAAAGCGCGTTAAGTTCGTTTTCCTGCAATGATAGTTTAATTTCATTCATGTTTTTAATACTGTTTTAATTATATAGCACACAACTCCCGCTGTGCAAAATTTATTTATACGTTTTTTAGTTTTAGAAATGCGTGTTTTATTACCATCCACATATCTAAATATTTGTACTGTGCTAATCTGCCTAAAAAGATTGTATTTTTTTCGTTATCAGCTAATACTTTATACTTCTTATATGCTTCATGCAATTTTCCCCAAGGAATGGGATAAAACGGAATATCATCTCCTTCAGCATCTCTTGAATACTCACGTGTTATGACAGTTAGTCCTTTATGACCCGGTGTAAAATACGAATGATCATATTGACGAGTCCATGAATTAGTATAATTGCATTCATTATAAACTAAGGTATCTTGTTTCTTTGAAGTTACTTTGTGTTCAAAGTCAAGTGTTCTATATGGAAGAGTGCCATAACAATCATTAAAATATTCGTCTATCTTCCCAGTGTAAATTAGCTTATCATAAGAAGAATTTTTCCAATCATCTTGAGAGCAACCTAAAACAACCTCAATGCCATTAAGCATTTTCTCAAACATTTTTGTGTATCCTTCTTTTGGTACACATTGATATTTTTGCCCTTCAAACCATGTTGGATTATCGCAGTCTTTAGTCTTAGGGATTCTATTTGTAATGGTTGATGGAATCTCATTGAATGGAACTCCCCATTGCTTTTCGCTATAATCACAGAAGACAAGATCAATAATTTCTTTTTCTGTAAGCTTAAAACCAATAGCTTTCTCACAACCTTTATCATTATAAGGAAGAGGTATATCACCAAGTATTGTTCGACCTATTGGTCTATAATGCAATGGAGTCCATTCTGTGTATTTGGATAAAAATGCAAAAACTTCTTCATCATCAGTATGAAAAATATGAGGCCCATAGTTGTGCATATTAGTTCCGCAGACATTACTATCATAGCAATTACCTCCAATATGATTCCGAGACTCATAAATCTTAACTTCATGCCCTTTGTCTTTTAGCAAACGAGCTGCAGTTATCCCACTTAAGCCACAACCAACAATAACAAACTTCATATATTAAAATGCATTTTCATGCTCTTACTTTTGTTTTTGTGATTTATTATTTATATTTTAGGAATGTCTGATCCAAACTCACATAAATTTACACCAAATTTAGAATGGTAAACATTTAGTAAACTTGTGGTGTATAATGCATCAATTGCTATTAAATTTTCAGATGACAGATAATCCATAATTTTTTTAGCATTTTTAAAGACACTAAAATGTGCTCCACCAAACCTTTGATGAGTTTCATTTTGGTCAGCAAATTTAGATTCAGTGTGAACTCCTTCAATTTTGTTAATCCATTTCTTAGATCCCCACATACTTCTAATAATGTCCCAATCTTTATACGTTTTATTTAAAATAAAATGATTAAGTTGTGATAATGTTTTTGCCGTAATAGCAATATCATCCTCTAATATTATATATGGTTTAGAATTTCCGAGTTGACTTTTATGTATATTAAAATGTGATAAATAGACCCCAAACACTCCAATTCCTCTTGGGTGATACTTTTCTAAGTTAATATATTGTTTAAATCGTGGGGATGCTTTATTATAAAAATTTTTATACTTCCCAAACTTTATTTCATTAATAGTAGGACAGATCGCCTCAAATCTCTCATAACTAAGATTTAGATTAGACAACATCTCTTCCATGTGGTGTTTTCTATCCTTGCGTTTTTTTAAATTGATATAAAATACTTTCACTTCTTATTCTCCAAATTTGTATCCGAAATACTCAATGTCCTTTGCATATTTTTCCGCAACAATTTGTTTTGTTTCTTCATCGTAGTATTCGGCGTAATGCTTATGTTTTGTTTTGTTTACGTGAGGAAGTTTTTGTTGCGGAACTCCAATTTTGTCGCAAATAGTATTAAAGTCTTCCTGAAGATTTTCAAACCTACCAATAAAATCGACTAAGCATACGTCACCTTCAAATAGTTTACTATGCTGTAATTTATGCTTTGCAGGAAATGGATTTAATAAAAAATCCAAGAAGCTCAAGCCTTTAGCACTTTCTATATATCCATGTTGAGTATCATCTTTAACTCTAAAGAAATACTGAGACAGTAATTTATCCCAAGGATTACGTATGCTAGAGAATTTAAAATAAGTATTAAATGCCTCGGGCTCATACTTTTTGTACCACCAAGCCCACTTATGCTTCTGCGGAGGATTCTCAGCGTTCACTAGAAGCTTAGTAATACTAGTGCCACCAGTTTTGTTTATGTGTATAAAGATAAACTTGTTTTTGTGACACATCATAATCTATTCTCCAAATCTATATTTAAATGTATCTATATCTTCTTCGAAGGTTCGCCCAATAAACTTAATTGATTGATTATCATAATATTCAGTATAATGAGTGTGTTTTGTTGCGTTTACATGAGGAAGTTTTACTCTAGGAGTATCGACTTGATCACAAACAAAATCAAAATCATTTTGAAAATTTTCAAACCTGCCCACAAAATCTGTTTTAATTGATCCATCTACAGTGATGAAATCTAATTGTGGACGAAAATAAATCCACTTTTCCCAAACATGTTTCGCAAATATAAAATCCTTAAAATCTGAATATTCTTTCTTAATGTCTAATGTCATAGGTCTGTCATAAAGTGGTATACCACCTCTTTTTAAATACTCATAAGCACTCACAAATCTATCCCAAGGATTTCGAACAAACGCGAATTTGAATAAACCCTCTACGTCTAATTGAGGGCAATCATCAGTGTAATTAAAAACTAATTTAGATATCCCATAGTGGTCGTGACGTTTAAGATCGAATACCTTTTTAATAGATCTTCCTCCGCATTTAGGAATATGAATAAAAGCAAATTTATTTTTATTATCTACAAAAGGCATTTTCTAAAGATTGATAGGGGCATTCTTGTTCATAGAAGTCAGTCCAAACATATTGCATATCTTTAATGTGTGCGGTTATAAGATCACCCTTTATATTAATTAAATTTTGACTTTTCTTCATTGTGTCATGATTAAAAGAATACATTGTTTTAGGATTGCTAACATATATTTTATCGTTTTCTTTATTAGCTATTTTCAATTTTCTATTTAAACGACCACAAATTTTTGATAATGCTATGTCAGAATGGCTTTGAAAATGTCTATTCTCTTTCCACCCATTTTCTATTACAAATTTCTGTATCAATTTAAAAGTTTTATCATTCATTAAAATGCCAGCTCCTCCGAATATACCGACACTATCTTCGTAAAGCTGAGAGCAATATATTCTTAAATTATCTTTGGATAATTTGCTTATAAACAAATTTAAATTCTCAGTATGCACAAAGGTATCATCGTCACAAATTATATGCCAATCAGCATCATTCCAATCTTTCTTAAATACTGATTCTATTTTTTCAACACAAGAGTGATAGTCATCAAAATCACAAACTTTTATTACTGGAAGTTTATCAATTGGCTCAAAGCCTCCAAGAAGATAAAAATTATCTCCACACTCTTTGATTCTTCTTATGACTGTATTATACAATGGTTTAGTCCTCTTCTCATGAAGAGCTTCACAAACCATAAAATAATAATTAATCACCGGCCTCTTCTTCGACATCTTCTTCAACAGGAACTTCTTCTAAGATTCCTTCTTTGTAGTATGATTCAATAGCTGGTATCGCATCAAATACAGATTGCATCGCCGCAGCTGCTTCTGGAACGTTAGTTACAACTTCCCAGAAGTCCAAATGAAGCATTTCTGAATTTTCAGGATTTGGGTCTTCATCAGAATCTGAATCAAATGCAGTAAGCTTTAAGCTCATGTAACCATCTGAAGCGTTAGGAGCATTAACAACAAGTTCCGACAACCATGTATGCGGAAGAGTTTTTTCAGCTTTCGCTGGTAT
>Ga0098055_1000933_pt1 | contig 16356 bp, 18 predicted proteins | sample 17_taG_FD_75107 | JGI IMG/M metagenome (GOLD analysis project Ga0098055, IMG submission 75107) | Marine viral communities from the Subarctic Pacific Ocean - 17_ETSP_OMZ_AT15314 metaG | ecosystem: Environmental > Aquatic > Marine > Oceanic | place: Pacific Ocean | collected 2015-01-18 | reverse complement strand
TTCCATCTTACCACTTACCTTCCCACACACGCAGGCCAGAAAATTCGCTACTCATTAACTTCCTTTTTATCACATCTTTCACGCCTTGTGTATCTGTCCATGCTACTCCAGCCTCTTTTAGCCAGTTATTTAGCATAGCCATGTCCACATTGCCGACATGCTTATAGTCTGATGCGAATGCGTTAGGGGATAGCTCACGCGCTTGCTGAGCGTCTTTCAGCGCTACAGATGCGTCATGCGTCTTTTTGACGATGAGCTTATCATCTTCAAACTTGATGGTTTCTTTAATTTTAGTTGAGGTGTTTGCCATCTTCCCAAGCCTCATTGATGTCTGGTGTGGATGGATCATCAGCTTTCAGCGTACCGTCTGCCTTACGCGCACGCTTACGTTTCGCAGGTGCTTTCTTTGCTGCAGGCTTTTTAGGCGCAGCTTTTTTTGGTGCGGGCTTCTCTAGCGGAAGCTCAGGTAGAGCCTCTAACGCATTAGGTTTTGTCACGCAAATCTTGTTATATTCTGCTTCTGGAATATCAATAATATCGCCATTACGCACGCGACCTACGCTTGTTGACATGCTGCGATACTTAACTAAAACTCTCATTACTGCCTCCTGATAAAGAGAAGGGGCGTTGCCGCCCCTTCAATAACGTTATGACGTTATGATGTTGTGTTGTCGAACACGCCGCCGTTTGCAGCTTCGTTCTTACAGACCAATGTAAGCTCTGTAACAACTTGGCGAGTTGTGTTGTCGCCAGTTTTTGCAAGTGCAACGTTTTTGGTTGGACGCAATGTTGCGACTTCCCACATATCATCCTGCATGATGAATACGTCACGAGAACGGTTCTCACGAGAGGGCATGAACTCAATAGTTCCCCAAGGAGTTACATACACTGCAAGTGATTTGATCACACGCTCGTCACCAGCTTGTACCGCTGAACGCTGGTTGTTGTTACCTGTGAAGGCCAACGCTTTGTTCATTTGGAATGCTGATAGATACACTGTGTCTGGGTTTCCGCCGTTTTCCCAGATTGACTGCATAACACCATCAAAGCGATCTTGTGAGAACGCAATCAATGTTGTTGTTTCGTCTGTACGTGCGTCTGTACCGTCACCAGTAGCGTCTGCACCTTCGTTAGCACCAAAGTCTGTGTTTGATGTCAACCATGCAGGCGCACCAGCAAGCTCACGTGCAGTTGTAGAGTTACCTGCTGCGCGTGCGTTGTTGTCGAAAAGTGCTTTTTCGATGTCCAACTTTTGCTCTTTGGCAATCTTCAAAGTTTGGTAAGCAACTTCGCGTGCGCGACCTGCTTTGTCCAAACCTTCGTCAGTGTCAGGTACGACAACTGCGTTTTTGAAGATTTGTGTGTAGTTGCCCAAGCGAGTTGTCGCTGAACGTGCTTCTGCAGTCGTTGCGTCACCTTCGATATGTGCGTTTGCTGCGCTTGCGCGTAACGCATCAGTTTGCCATTCATGCAATGTATTGCGTGCACGAGACTTTGCAGACTTCGTGTGAAATGGAGTTTCTTCTGGCGAAATGTTGGTGATATAATCTGCCAAATCTTCGCGGATGCCGACAGCATCATAACTGTCGAATGTATTGCTAGGCTGTGCCATAGTTTACTTTCCTTTACTAAAGTTTAGGGTCTAGGAGTAGGTCAGCAAAGTCACGGATGTCCCCTGACTTCATTGCTCTAGCTTCCTGCTTTCTGCGAGTTGCAGTGCCACTATCCTGAACTTTCTTAGCACCAGCTTTGACCATAGGCTTAGCTTTCTTAGCTTTCTGGTCTACATTTTTGCGATTGGCCTGCAGTCTGCGATAACGAACCGCATCATACAGGATTTCAATCTCTACAGCATCAGTAAGAGACATGAGCGCTTCTTGCGGAACGCCATAATACTCTTGACCGCCCTTTAGCATATCCTGAGCCGCTTTCTCATATTTCTGAGGGTCAGCGAAATCAGGCACACGTTGCTGCAAAAGCTGCATTTGCTCCTGACGGTGCGCAACTTTCTGTTGCTCCGACACTTGCGCTTGCTGTGCTTGCAGTTGCTGCACTTGTTGCATCTTGACGTTATACTCACCCATTGCCGTTTCGTAGGCTTCCTTCTCTTGCATGTACCCAATTGGGTCACTTTCAAGAAGTTCCTTTGATGGCGGCGTAGGTGGAGCAAGTTCGCCATTCTGCGCTTGCTGGGTTAGATTGTTCAGCACGTTTAACTGCTGAGCTAATTGCGCTTTTGCTGCTTCAATCTGTCTAGATTGCTCAGCGTTTTCACGCATTTTTTGCTGAATATAGCCCTGACCCGCAGCAGACTGCTTTAGTTGGGAAAGGGTCCAGCGTTCTGCTTTTCCGTCAATAGTAACGTCAAACAGAGCATCGCTGTCATCCTCAACGGCTTCTACCTCGTCAGTATATTCAGTTGCATCATCTTCGTATTCGGCTTCACCATCATCGTCAGATGCTTCGATGACTTCCTCGTCCTCAACCTCTTCTACAAATTCACTCTCAGCGTCCTGAGTTAGTTCCTCTGTAGCTTCTGCTGGCTCTGAAGAATTTAATTCTGGCGACAATAGACTATCTACTGCCTGATCTAGTGTAGTCGCATTTTCCACGGTGCTACTCCTATTTGCTGCGATCTAACATGCGCTCTGCAGTAATAGCTGCGTCAAGCTGCATTTCGATCTGGTTTAACGCACGCATGATTGCGTGCGCCTCTTCGCGCTGCTCAATTTCCTTGGCAGTGCTGTTTGCGAATATGCTTAACTGCACATCACGAACATCTTGGACAAACTGCTGAAAAGCAGTGTCATTCTTTAAACGCTTAGCTTCGTCTGCCTGTATGCGAATGCTCTGCATTATCCTCTAGCCGCCTGTTGTGCCGCTCTGATTGCCGCTACGTCAACTTGTGTGCCATACTGACCTAACACTTTCGCAGCATCAACCAGCAAGTCTTGATCCATCTGGTCACGCTTGCGATCATCCTCCATAGCTAGTTTTTGCTGTTCTAGCTGCAGCTTAGCCATATCTGACTGCATGCTGGCTTGCGCCTTCATCTGCTCTGCTTGCAGATAGGCTTGGTTAGGGTCAGTACCCTGTGCTTGCTGTGATTGAGCTTGCTGCTGCATTTGAAGTAGCTGCTGCTCGACCTCTGGCGTTATTGGAGCAAAATAACGATCAGAGTTGCGTATGCCAGCAGCAGCTAACATATCAGACAACGTATTGCGTATGTTCGTCAAGCTCACCATGCCATTAAATGGCCCATACTGCGCATAAATTTGCTGTTGGATTTGGAATGCCTGCTGATACGCCATCATCTTTTCTTCTTCGCGGCCTGTGCCTAGACCCACGTTAATCCCAATGTCCATGTCAGATTTCCATACGCGAGGATCAACCTGCACAAACTGACCACCCATCTTCACAAGCTGCTCTTCGTCTGTGTTCTTGATTGCCGCGCGTAGCATGATGCCAAATAGGCGCTTCATACCGTCTGCAAGATTGCGCACCATTACCTCAATCTGACCAGCCTGCGCTTGTATTGTAGCTTGTACGGCTGCGCGTGTGGTTGACTGCATGCTGTCTGGGTCTAGCCCCATAGATGCGCGGGATACGCCTGTTTTGTTCTCTACGACCTGATCCATGTATGTCAGTGCGCCAAGCGTTTGGCCTGCAGTAAATGGAACAGTTAACTCTTGCACAGATCCTGCCTGACGCATGCGCACGATTGCGCCAATTTCGTTGTTTAGAACATCGTCAATATTTACTGCGCCATCAACGATGCCAATGCGTGGGTTGTTTGTCATGGCTACGTTGTCTAGCACGCCGCGCAAGATAGCTGTACTTGCGTCTTGGTCATCCATGATGATCTCTGCAAGAGAACGCCCAAAGAATGTGTGCGGCTCTGGATCAACCTCAAAGACTGCAAATGGCACTTCATCCCAAGGCTCAAAGTCTATCAGCTTGTAGTTTGTACCGCCGCAGATAAAGCGATGCAGAACTGGTACGCCCGTGCCATCTACATCAATTTTCATGTAGGCTTCTGTAATCGCCACGCTGCGCATTGCAGGATCGCCCTCTTGATCCTCATAGTCGTCTTGGCTGTAACCTTGACGCTCGATAGTCTCAGCTTCTGAAATGTCTGATGCGCCATATAGGCCATCTAACCTGTATACGTCCTCAAAATCGTAGCCCATCTCAACCAAGTCACCCACACGCATCTCTGTGCGGTGCGCCACGATATACGCATCATCAATATTGCGTGCCTGTGAGTTAATAAAGAACTCTTCTGGCGGCACACTGTCTAGGCGCATTTGACCGTTTGGTATTTGCCTGCTGATTTTGAGTGAGTGGATCGGCGCTTCTACTTCTGAGCCAAACTCATCCATGCTCATGGTCATTTCTACACCATGCTCAAGCACCTCTACGTCATCCTCAGAGACAAGCAGCATATACTCTTGGTCTGTCAGGTTGTCGTATGTGTAGATTTCAGCATCATATGATGTTTCATAGTATGCTTTGACGATGCCATTCTTCTTGATGAGCGCATCATGGATCGCATCGTTTAGCACGCGATACCCGTCATTCTTTGTGAATGCATAGTGGATGTACTGCGTAGCTTGCTCCGCTGCAGCAACATCCTCTGGGCCTTTTGGCATAAACTCCACAGGCTTAGCTGTAGACATGAATACGCGCATGATGCTTGGCTTGACGCTGCGGATTGTGTCACGCACCTTTGTGGCTACAACTTTGCTGCGCCCATCCTCGTAGCCAATATCTACCTCACCGTCAAAGTAGCGCTGAGCCTTGATGCGCTGATCTGTTATCTCACTCTCCACAAAGTCCACAGCCTGCGCCATAGCGTCTTGCAGGATAGCTTCGATCTCGCGTTTATCTTTTGCTTTTGGCTGCATGTTATTGTCCTTGTGTTTCCATTGCGGCTAAACCACCAATCCGCGCTACCATGTCCTCAATAAGCTCTGGTGTAATTACCTTTGACGGCTCTTTTACCCCGCCCGAGCGAACCAAATCTTCAAGCGCCTTGCGGGTTCTACTCACCTTTGCGTTATATCCCAGCTTCGCAAAAGTTGTCGCTGTCATGCCTATTACATCAAGGGCATTTACTGGGTTTACTGCAGCAAATGCTATATTTAGACCAGCCATCAAGCCACCAGAGGTGGGCGATAATTTGCCGATTGCGCCCAAGACGCGAGTTGGGACGGAACCCTGAGCCACAGCACGCAAGGACGCTAGTTCATCCGCAGACCAGAATGGCAAGTTCTTTTCGTTTCTTAAAATTCTAGTAGCTGTCGCCTGCAGAGCTTCGCCTGTGTTGGGTACAATCTTGCCCCTTTTTGCACCCTCCATAGCCGCAGAAAAATACCTATCTAGCATTTGTGCCTTCATGTATTTTGCATTTGCGGCTTTAGCTGCAGTCATCAAGCCTTGATCTGTGACATTAGACACAAGGGCATCATCCATCTTTTTAATCATAGACAATACCTCTGGCGCATCAGTGGCTCTACGGTAAATCTTATTTAAGCCCTTCTGTAGCTCATTAAACTTAGCTAGGTTCATGGCCCCAGCATCTTCAACTTCACTTAATAGTTTTAGTGCTTTTTCAACAGACGGTTTCGCTGACAGTATGATGTCATCCATGTTTAAGACATTCCTCATGTCCTCAACAAGATAAGCCGTTTGAGTGCCTGTAAGGCCAGTGCCTTTATCTTTCAGAACTTGATATGCCGCGTTTTTCTCAGCCTTTAGCGTAGGTATAGTCGGTGCGGTTACATTTTTCTTTTGAAGCGCAGAAAGGGTTTTGTTTTGTGCGTATGGGGCAACAATAGCACCAGCTATTCTAGCGTAAGGCTCTAATGCTGTACCCTCTGCCGCTTGACCTGCGGCCTCGCTTGCCGCGCCCGCAATCGCAGCCTGCCCTGCAAGTGATCCTGCACGCTTTGCCGCCTCGCCAACCGCTACGCGGCCTGCCGCTGTGCCCACGCCTTTCGCGGCGGCTGCCCTTGCGACACCTACTGGACCACTTACTGCCGCAGGTAGAAATTCACCTATGGTCCCAGCATATGTGCCCGCAGTGGTTTGAGGCCGATAGTCATCAGCGGTTGTTATGCCTCGTAGTGCCTCGCCAATAGTTGATTTCAAAACTGGAGTTTCTTCAGCTACCTCACCGCCTGCAAGTTGATATGCTTCCTCGCCCAATCTGCGGATGCCTCGGCCCGCCATCTCTAGGGTTTCTGGGATAGCTATTGCACCACGCACCATGCCGCTACCAAGTGAGCGCAAAACGTCCTCTGTAGTAGAGATTTCTGGCTCTGTCCTGTAACTTGCCCACGGCGTGCCAGCTTTCTCAGATGGACCACTTTGCTTATATGCGTCCCAAGGCCCAGCCATTACTGCGCACTCCAGCTTTTAGGATCGGACGGGTTCCCGCCATTGTAAACATGGCCCTGACTTACCGTTCCAATGTCTGGGGCATTTGGAAATCTTGATCTGTTTTGGGCATTTTTATCACTTGTTTGCCCTTCAACCTCAAATGAATACTGGCCATACATGCCTCTAGTTTGACCAAATAGCTTAGTTCCAGCCTCTGTTCCGTGGATTGTCTGTAGAAGTAGTAGCTCATATTCATCAAGCTGCTTTGCAAAGACCTCTGGCTTAGACATCGGATCAAGGGCACCAGACTTATCTTTTAGCAACTTAATGTCTGCGTCTGAAACGTTACCAAGTGCGCCACCTGTAGGGCTTTCTTGACGCATTCTATTAAGGTTTTCAGAGCTTGCAATGGCTTGCAACGCATCAACTTCTGCTTTTAGCTCGCGTGCATCAGTGGCGGGCAATCCAGCAAGAAGCTGACCATATCCAACCGTCCATCCACTTGTGAGATTTCTAGCTCTTCCTGCAGTCTGCAGAACATTAGTTGCCATAACATCGCCACCTTCGCCCTTCTTGGCCTGCTTTCGGCGGCGCTCTTGCTCCTCAATATATGCTGGACTTCCCTCAACGGGGACCATTTGATATGTTGGCTGACCGTCTGGAGTTGCGCCTTCAACAAGCTGGTAGCCTACTGGTATTGTCCCAAATTCTGTCTTTTTCTTGCCAAGCTGCTGCCACGCCTCAAAAGTACCCTTGTAACCTTGAGACTGAGCAAGGCGATATTCTTGAATATCTGCAGTTTCTTTGGTCTTGCTAGTTCCAGCAGAAAGTGCTGTTTTTGCGTCAATCCCACCTTGGCGCAGTAGATTTGCAATATCTCCTTGCCCAATTTTCTCAAGATAGTCGGCAGTTGCGTTTGCTTGTGCTTTTGTTCTTGACGTAACTTTTCTCTCTTGAATGCTTTGAGCACGCTGCTGAATAAGAGGTGCAAACTGGCGCGGATCAGAGCCTGCCATAATGCCCATCGCTAGGCGATCTCTAAAGTCATCACTCAAACCAAGTGCGCCACCTATACCCTGCCCACCAAGCAAGCCGCCTAGTAAGCCTTGAGGTTGTTGTTGAGTTGGTCCATTCATAGGTAAACCCTCTAAATTTATGCCCTTGGCAATCTGCATGACTTTCTGACCATACTCTGGGTCAGTTGCATATCCTGACTTCTGCAACGCAGCTATCTGATCTTCTAATGTGCCGCCAGAGCGCACACCCTCGTAACGCTTTCCGCTCATAAGGCTTGCGTAGTCTTTAAAACTCTCTTCTGGGCTTCCGTATGAGCGAAACTCTTGCGGCATACTAACCATCTTCCCATCAACAAACTCTTTTGTCTGCTGAGTGGAGCCTTTTCCCTTTATGCCAAACAAGTTGTAGTTTGGAGCAGAACGTCCATAGCCTGTTTCAAGCGCAGCCTGTGCAAGCACGATGCGAGGATCAATTCCCGTTGATCTGTTTACACTCTGCGCATAGGGCGCATACTGAGAAAAGAAGTCAGAAACTGCCATCCTACAATAACGCTCCTAGTAGGCCAAGTGGGTTGAATGGTGTGCTTGATGTTGCAGTGGTGCTGTATGGCACACCGCTCAAGATAGACGAAAGCGCACCAAGGCCAGACATAGGTGCGCCAGTAGCACCGCCATATTGACCCATAGCGCGATCAAGTAGCGATTGCTGAAGGCTGCGTTGGAACTGGCCCTGACCGCCAATAGCGCCTTGAACATCTTGACCCATGCCAAACATCTGCTGACCAAGATTTGCTAAGCCACCTGCAGCGCCTTGCTGTATGCCAGCGCCTTGGAACTGTCCGCCATACGTTGTTGCTCTTGCTGCCTGCTCACGCGCAGCCTGTTGCTGAGCCGCTGTGTTAAGTGCGCCCATGCTGGCTAATCCTGCAGATTGCGTCAAGCCTGCTTGCTGCGCACGCTGCGCATTTAGTGCCTGCATATTCGCCAAACCTGCTGCCTGCTCAAGACCAGCTTGCTGAGTTGCAAACTGATTTGCCGCCTGCATGTTTCCAGCACGCGCCGCCTGATCACGGGCTGCTGCCATTTCACGCGCCTGCTGCCCAAGCTGAGATGCTTGGAATTGCTGCTGAGATGCAAGAGTACGGGCAGCTTGTGTTTGACCAATATCATACTGCGCTGCTTGTTGCGCCTGATCAAACGCACGCTGCCTCTGCTGTGCAGCAAAGTCCATACCCATGCGACCATACTCACCTGCAAGAGTGCCTTCTGCAACGCCGTGACGAGAGCCGCCAAACGCTTTTGACGCTGAAGCGCTTGCCCCAAGGTCTTGCGATGCAAGTTGTCTTTGACGCTCTATATCTGCCTGACCGCGCTCAATAACTTGCTGAGTGTAGGGTGACATATACTCGCCCATGTCAGTCGTTCTAAGTTGATCTACAGCAATTTGACTTGGAGCCTGCGCACCTTGAACTGCCCCAACGCCTTGCATTGTTGATGCTTGACCAAGTTGCGGCGCCTGCATTTGCGCTGACGGAGATACAGTTGCGCCGCCATATATTGCTGTTGGCCCAGCCGTTGCTGCCTGCATTGCTGTTGGCTGAAACTGAGAAAGACCCGTTAAGGTCTGCTGTGCCTGACCCATTGCTCCAGCAGACTGCTGGAAAATGTTGGGTTGCGGAGCTTGGCTTTGATTAAATGCTGCCTGCTTTGCTGGGTCTGGTCTAGCACCCATGCCGCCAAAGCCAGTTCCCATTGTTGGGTTGTAGCCTTGCTGTTGAGGCTGCATTGTTGGTTGATTTGCCGCGCTACCCATTAGATAATCCCCAAAATATCAAAGGCTGTGTTCTTAGCCTCTTTTAGTCCACTAAATAATCCGCCGCCCGTACTTTCACCACGCAACACTGGGCGAGGACTTGATGAGCGAGGGTCTGCACTATCTGCGGAGCTTGTTCCATAATGCATCTGCATAATTTCAGCGTGGGTTGGCCCATCGTTGTCGTTGCCCCCAGATGAGACAGGTGTAACAGGTGCAACACCGCCCGTGCCGCCACCAATGTTAAATGTAGGTGGTACATATCCAGTTGCTGCACCAGTGATTGGGTCAAAGCCTGTCTGCCCCGCAAAGAAATCATATTGCTCAGGGCGCTGCTCACGTAGGCGCTCCATTGCACTCTGATAGATTGGAAAAGAACTATATCCTGTCATGCCGCCCTGTGTGACTGTTGGCATACCCATGTCTAAGCTAGAAGGCGCAGACATGCCAAAAGCAGACGCCATCTGGCCTACATTTTGCGCCATTGCCTGCTCATATGGATTTACTGCAGCAATTTCTGGCCCCATATACGGCATGTATCCCATTTGCTGAATTTGCTGAGCTTGCTGCATAGCAATCTTCCCAGCTTCCTCTAGGTACTCTGGGATTTTGCTTTCCTGAGTGGTCTTACTGCTACCCATTCTAAAACTCCAAATGCATTGTTATGGAGTGAGGCTTCCAGCCCAATTTCTCCAAAGGTTTCTGCCATCCAAAACGACCGTCAAACGATGCAAAGGAACAGCCTTGCAATTTTGCCCATTCTTTCACATTTTCAGTCATTTGTAAAATTTCATCCAATTCGCCACCCGCAAGGAACACATGCAAGGCATTTGTATCGTGATATACCACGATTTCAGTAATAATACATCCTCGCTCTGCAGGCCAAAGCTGCATTTTACCAGATCGTATACCAGCGCACACCTCATCCCAAGTATTTAGATTGCCTGAGCGCTTCAACGCAGCCTCAATCCAAGGCTTACATTTGAATAGTACGTCTATGGGTGTGTGTGCGTTCATCCGTGCATCCTTGTAATATGCAGAGTTGTTGCTGGTGCTGCTGGGCTAAACGCAGTTGCGGCAGACGCATCTAACGATCCAGTTGTACTATCTACCGCCCACATGACTTGCAAGTAATCACCCGCACTCACATCAAACTTCGCAGAACGTGAAACAACCACTGTCGCATTGTTTTGGTGCAATGAATAAATGATTGTGTTGTTGGCTGCATCTGTTCCGTTTAGGCGAGGCCAGAAGTAAAACTTAACTGTACTTGATGACGATGACGCAATTTGCGCAGAAAACATCACAAGATATTCACCCGCCTGATCAAAAACAATCTTACTGTTGTCTGTCGCGTCACGATCTATGCCAACATTCCCAGTGGGCGCATCGTACGTTATTGCGTACGCTGTGTCTGCTACTGCAGCAGTTACGTCTGTTGTGCGGTAAAAGGATGCATGACCATCCTCAAGAATGATCTGCACAAATGCACCATCCTTTGAAACAACGGGATAACCATTGCTTTGATCCCAAAGAAGAATGCCGTTTTCTGAGGCGCTGTCGTTTGTTGCCTTAAATCGCAAAGACGACCAAGACCGCTGCAACGTAAGAATAAGCTGCTTTGCCCAAAGCGAGATATTTGGCCCAACAGGTGGAAAGCTGGGTGTTGTCATCGCCCACCCCTAGCCTTGGTTTCTAGCCGTGGTATGCCAAAGCGCCAATCATTCAGATCGCTACCAATGACGCGCATTCTTATTTGCCTACCCATAAACCGCATAGAGGTTGGGTTACTCATCGTAAACGGCCCGTAAGTACGCTCTGTGTCGTTAGGGTAAAACCTCGTTTTGAAAGACGTTGTAACTTGGCCTTGCGTTTTTTCATCAGGTATCATTTGCGTCACGCTCATCACCTGATCGCCAGCGCCAATAGAGATAGGGCCGCTTTCTGCAAAGATGGATGCGCCATCATGGTTTTGCGCTACTTCTTGATTGTACGCCTTACCTGCTGGTGAAAACCAGATTGGGTTTTCAAACACACCGTTATCCACGCCAGATGTGCGGTCTAGATCGCCAATCATCCAGTGTCCTTCGCGGTAGTTGTATGAGACATACTTATCACATTCTGTGCTTGCTGAACTAGGATAGAACCACCAGATTTCTGAGTGCCGCCCGTTGGTAACAGCATGTACTTTTGATTTCTGATCTGAGTTGATGTCATTGAAAACATAATCAGCAACATCACATGGCAGCGCTTCTACTGTGTTGCCGCGATACATAAAGAAGCTCTCACGCCCCATCCAGAATGCGCCAATATCTGCTGCCGCTGCTGCATGTCTTGAAATAGCACCACAAGAAGAACCAACACGCTCAAATCCGTAAACAAACGGTGGGCCTTGGTATGAGGCAGTATGTGCGTCAATGTCTGTGAGTATTAACGCTTGGCTGCGAACACGAATGCCCTGCATGATCCTTCCGCTGGTTTGCAACTCAAGATCACCAGCTTCGTTGGTTGCTGCCGCTGTCCATGTGGTATTATCCTCACGGTCACACCACTGCACCTTGCGAGGATTGCCGCCTGCACCTAGCGCAAAAATAAATCTTTCTTCTGTCACTAAGATGCCCAGATTATTTGTTGGCGCATTAGAAACGATTGCTGCAGGATTGGATGTGTTTAACGTCCATTCGTAGATGTAACCATCTGTGTTTGCGCAGGCTACTAGGTATTCCCCCCAGTTATCTACAGACCAACTTGTGCAATCCTCAAGTGTGCCGCCCTCTGGCCTCTGCACCCCATAGTATGCAGTTCCGTAGGTGCCACCACTATAGCCCCTGTTGGACGTAGCATCTACGTTACCAGCAGTATAGCCAGTTGGCGTAATCGCAACAGGTGTACCGCTTGCGGGTGCAATAAATAATCCGTTGGCTGTACCCGCTGCAATAAATCTATCACCGCTTAGATCGCGCCAAGCATGGGTTCCTCTGATTGGATCGCTTGTAATTGTGGATCGCAGCGTCCACCCGCCTACTGGCTGCATGACATTGTTTGACCAACGAACAAGGCTCGCATCACGCCAGCGCCCTGCCGATTGCATATCAGTGCCGTTTCTGAATACGCCTGACGGTATTTGTAGCGGTGTTAATGGCATTATGTCACCTCTATTATGTCGGCCCAAGTTGATCCCGCTGTTTGATCGCGGTAAAGCTCATCGCCAAACCCAGAACTTGTAAACTTTTGTATGACAAAGTTGCTGTTCTGCGTAAACATCACAACATTTCCTGTTGCGTTAAAATCTGCAAGATTACCTTGGCTCAGACTTCTCATGCTAGAAGATGCCGAAAACTTAGTGCCAAAAGTTTTATTTGGGTTAATAGGCGCAGCAGCAATATAATCAAAAGGGCTTGTGCTGTCAGCAACTGCTACAATTACAGCATCCTGTCTTTCATTAATATTTATGTCTGATGGAACACTGTTTCCTAATTCTAAGGAACCCGTTTTTGCAGATATGCTTGATCCGTCAAACGGAAAAATATCCATACCACCATTTCCGTTAGTACCAATCGTAATGAAAAAACTGTCGTCTTTAGAGAGATCGCCCCTTACAGAGCCATAAGTGGCGGCTGGGTGGCTGTAAGTGCTGCCAATACCTGTTGATACATCCCAATCCATTAAGAAAGCAGTGGTACTTCCAGCGGTAGCAATTAAATAATTGCCTGACTTGGAAAACTTTCTTATTCTTGAGCTAGTGCTGTCTATTAATGACCCCACCCCTGACGCAGAATAGGCATACACCTCGTAGGTTCCCGCACTACTATTAGAGAAAGCTATAGCGTCACCCGCTGGGCTAATGTCTATTATTCTTTTTCCGCTTTGCGCTGATCCTACTTGACTTCCTATTCCTGTGTCCTTGTCCCACGCATAAATTAAAGTTTCTGCGCCTGTGGTTTCATAAACGGCAAAACTGTTTGCGGAAGGTGAAAAGATAATTTCGTTAAAGACCTTACCGCTTACTGATGTGCTGTCTTGCGTTACAACACCACTACGCTTCCACTCATGCACAACTAAAGAACTATCATTGTGCGTTTGCGCAACAAAAGTCCTTGTAATGCTTTTCTGACTAGAGCCAGCTATAAGAAGCTCTCTTACGCTCATGACATATCTTGCCCTGCTGTAAACCCATACCAATTTGTGCCACCATCGTGGGTAAACAACACAAATATATCTACGGAGCCGCTTCCACTGGTCAAAACAGGATCAAGAGCATCTTGCCATTTTACAGCAGCAGGCCATGTGATTGCGTAGTCAGATGTACCTTGCACCACTTTTAAAAGGCACGAATATGATGCACCTGATGGTACATTGCTGAAAGATACAGTAGTTGCGCCCGTTAGCGTAATTGAAAAAGAGTTTGCAGTTTCACAATCCAGCGATGGCGTAGTGCCGCTTAGAGTGCTGTGAGTTTCTAGGTATGACGCAGCCTTTAAGTCACCAGTTAAGCTAACCGCATTTGCAGCAGATGTTGTGACAGCCTTGCTTGCTTCACCTGTACCTAAAGTCGTTATGTCAAGATAATTTAGTTCTGTTGCCGTAGCCGTTACGCCATCAAGTATGTTTAGCTCTGCTGCTGTTGATGTAACAAGAGTGCCGCCAACTTTCCACAATCCCAAGTCTAAATCTGGTTTGATTGCAGTCGTTCCATCCAGCAGATCATCTAGGCTATCAAAGTTAGTATTGATCTTTGTACCCCAAGTATCTTCTGAGGCGCCAACCTCTGGCTTTGTTAAACTAAACGTTGTGGTGTTGGTATCTGCCATTTTTGCTCTCCTACGCCGCGTCTGACCAAGTGTCGCTGCTATCGGCTATATCTGTCCATGTATCTGTTGGGGCAGTTACTTCAGTCCAAGTGTCACTGCTGTCTGATTGTGCTGACCACACAGTATCATCATCTGCCTGTTCTGTCCAACTATCCACCTCTAACTCTTGGAAGTCCCATGCAAAACGCGCTGGCAAGGTTGGCACGCCAGCCGTGATTTCATTTACTCTGAGTTTGTAAAGCTGACTGTAAGGCAGAGTGTCAACAACGGGCGTTGTGCTAATATCAATTGGCACAAAGTTACTGATAACAGAAACCGCAATACTATCTACGCTTGGCGCAGCAGTGAATATTTCATTACTACCAAAGTTATAGACAAAGCTAAGTGTGAGACTATCTACGGTTGGCGCAGCGCTTGTAATCTCTGTCGCTGTGAGGTTGGACGTAACCGATACTGGTATACTGTCAACAACTGGCGTTGCGCTAATGCTATCCGCAGTAAAGTTTGACGTAACTGATACATCAATTTGGTCTATCGTTGGATTGGATGAAATCGTATCCGCTGGGATAATCGTTTCATCCTCATACATTGTCACAATATCAACGACGACTGCGCCTGAAGTTATTTCAGTAGCAGCAAAGTTGTAAATATGGCTTATGCTTATCGCATCAACAACGGGCGTTGCCGTTATGTCATCAGCAGTGCATGGAACAGTAATAAACGCATTGGCGCTATCTACTACTGGAACGCCAGCAGTTATTTCGTTAGCAGAAAACTCGTAGTTAATCTTGGAAACGTCATCTGCTAACGGTGCTGATGCTAATGCGACAAAGCCAAGCATTTATTTATTCCTTACGGTTTTGTAGGCCAATCATCATCATTGAGATCGGGCCAATTAGAGTGTGTGGTAATGTCACGTAAAGACTGACGATAAGCCGTTTGTTCTGTTGACATAGTTACATCAGACAAAGCCCACCAATCTGTTTCTTGAAGCAATCTGTCTCTCTTTCTTCGTTGTTGCTTTGCTAATCTTGTGGGTCTTTCTGCTTCCCATGCAGCAACTTCAGCCTCCCATGCCGCAACTTCTTCTGCGGTCATGTCATACTCTACTCCGTCAATATACTTTTTAAGCATTAGTCATTAACCCCATATAAAGTAAATGTACCCTTATCCATGGTGCCGCCAGAAGCAGAAAACGCAAAAGCCTGTTTCCCGCTTGGTGTACCCGCCACGGAATTGGTGTTGTACCAATGCCCTGCAATTGTATCGTTGTTTACTTTTCCAAACCAATGCGCTCTTGGATACAATGAGGACGCAGAGCCGACGCCATATACATTAATGATTAAATCTGCCGAATAAGGTGTAGTACGCCCTAACTCCATGTCCTCATGAAGTAGCCAAATCATGCCAACTTGGCTGTCGTTGTCTATGACAGTGGCTGACTGACCCATCTGAAATATAGCTGCCTCACTTCCATATATGTTGTAGTTATTGTACCAGCCATTACTATCTGGGCCTGACACAAGCCGCATAGATAGCTTTGTGCTAGAATTTGCACTCTCTATTCCTGACAAATGAACTTGAAACCTATTATGGGTGTCTACTGATAGATTTGTATAAACCACAGATGTACTGCTAGATATGGTTGTGGTTGAAAGTTTCTCAAAAGTGCCGCCACCACCTACACCAGCCGCCGTAATGGATGCTGCTGTAGTTGCGTCAACAGAAGCTATGTTGTTCAAGCCCCTGCTGTTGCTGATTACTTCTGTACCACTGATTTGAATAGCCATCTTCGTGTTACTCCACTATTAGCTTTTAAGTTCCGCAACCTCTGCCTTGAGTTCATCAATCTGAGTTTGCTGTTCCTTGATTGCCTCTATTAGCAAGCCAACCATGTTACCGTATGCAACATTCTTGAAGCCATCCTCGTTTTCACGAACTGCTTCAGGTAATACCTTCTCAACATCTTGAGCAATGACACCTGTGGCACGTTCTGTGAACTCTGGCTTCTTGGTTTGTTCTGTTTCCTTGAACGCATCATTGTCCCAATCAAATGTCACACCTTTGAGGGACTGCACCTTCTCTAGTGCATTGTTTATGGGTTCAATGTTCTTCTTATAACGGATGTCTGAAGTGCTGTTTACGTCTCCAGTGACTGTGACCCCAGTGCTGCTTGTGTTTATCTTGTAAGCACCATTATAGTACATATAGGAAGAACCGCTATGCCCGCCATAAAATAACCAATGGTTATTAACATCGTTATAAATGCCAGTAGCTGAAGCATTGTCGTGCATAAACACAGCCCGACCACCAATGCTGTAGCCTTCGTAGC